>SDBU01008648.1_pt1 | contig 11532 bp, 5 predicted proteins | sample 2277071 | NCBI WGS metagenome assembly SDBU01 (sample SAMN10397929, study PRJNA504765) | marine sediment metagenome | isolation source: marine sediment core GS08_GC12, 126 cmbsf | place: Arctic Ocean: Gakkel Ridge, Loki's castle | collected 2008 | reverse complement strand
GAATTAAAGTGCTCCCGCGGTAGGCGATGCAACCTGAACCCTTCGAAACACGGGAGGAGTCATGGAACAGGAACTCGAGCAAGACCGCCACAAAGCTTTTGTCTTGATGCCGTTTGACCCAGAGTTCGACAAGATCTTCGAGGATCTTATCAAGAGCGGGTTAGAAGAAGTAGGATATGATGTTAAGCGTGCTGACAGCCTTCTAAACCAGCAGAATATTCTCAAAGACATAGTCCGGGGTATAGCAGAGGCAGATTTGGTGGTTGCAGATCTAACTACCATAAACCCAAATGTGTTCTACGAACTTGGGGTTTCACATGCCATGCAGAAGCCTACCGTCCTGCTCACCCAATCTATCGAGGATGTCCCGTTCGATCTTAAGTCCTACCGTGTAATTCAGTATTCTGTCCGATTTGATGAGGCGCCCCAACTGAAAGAGGTACTCAAGGAAATCGGACAAAAAGCGAAGGGGAAAGCCCTTGGTTTTGGGAATCCGATATCGGACTTTCTCCCGGAAATGGGGGAAGTTGATGCTGTTGGACGGACTAAGCCCAATAGAGGCACAACGAGAGCGAAAGTCGAGGAACACAAAGAGCCTGAAGAGGAGGAAGAAGAAAAGGGGCTTTGGGACTTCGTTGTCGAAGGCGAGCAGTCGCTCAAGGATATGGGTGAATCATTGGATGTAATGACAAAGGCAACGGGGGTAATCGCCGAACAGATGACGAAGCGGACTGATGAAGTGCAGAAACTCACACATAGTGGGGTTCCCGGCACCGCCTCTCGGATTCATAAAATGGCTCGTGCAGCCGCATTAGATATTATAGAATATGCAACGACACTGGAAAAAGAACAGCCAAAGCTGCGTAGCGCGTGGGAGGCATTCGACGAAAATACTGCCGGCATCCTCAAAGTCTCCCACATGCGCGATGCCGAAGACAAGGAAGTGGTCGCCTGGGAAGGCGATGATCCGATACCGGTCAACGCGGGGAAGGGCGTGTCGGGCGTGAAGGCCGGCGTCGACGTCGAGACGAAGAAGGTGAAGATCTACCTTAAGTCGAAGGAGGTCAAGGGCTGGAACGAGATCGATGCCGTGGGTCTCATCGACAAGGAAGGCAAGGTCCACTGGGCGGTATCGGCTGTGGCGAGCAGCACGTACGGCGCGGCCTCAGCGACCTCTACGGGAAGCGCGAGCGAGGCGACGGATGCTGTCGATGAGGGGGAAGATTACGTGCCCAAGGCGGCGACCCCGGAAGGCCTCTACGTTGAGGGAAGCAAGCTTAGAAACGAAGGGAACTGGCGGTCCGCTGTGAAGACATGGCAGACGCTGATTGACAAGTTTCCCGACAGCAACAGGGCCGGGTGTTCAGCCGTATACATGGGCCAGCTCCAACTGAGCAAGAAGGACTACGAGGGTGCCGAGAAGTCGTTAAGACAGGCGGCGGAAAAGCTTGGTCACCACAAATACGGGAACGGTGTGGAAGTCGGCGGATACAGCTACTTCTATCTGATACAGCTCTACTGCGACACTGAGCAGTATAAGAAGGCCGGCGAAGCTCTCAAAGCGCTTGTCGAGAAATACCCGTACGCCACGGGCCATCGAATGGGCGATGCCCTGATGTCGCTGAGAGCGAAGAGATGGTTCTACGAGAAGCTCAGCGAGCAGGGCGTGGACATGAAGTCCCTGGACGACCTGATAGCTGAGCAGAAGGACCCGAAAAACTTCGATCGACTCAACAGCAGGCAGCTCTACCTCATCGCCCACATCCTAAAGGACGAGGGGAGAGCAGACAAGGCTATCGAAGCTTTCAAGAAAGTGACGTGGAAATTCCCCAAGGAAAGCTTCACGCCTTATGCTGCCATTTTTGCGTTCGAGCTCCAACTCAATGAAAAAGACTACGATGGTGCGGCCGAGACGGCGCAGAAGATGATCGGCGATTTCGCGGATGCGAAACTGAGCAAGGGTGGGCCTCTTGAGGCCATCGGGTATTATGACTTGGGAGTAGTCCATTTCGAGAAGACAGAGTACAAGGAAGCGGCGAAAGCGTTCCAGAAAGCCGTACAGAACTTCCCCACCGCTGCAGACATGAATGGCGTCTCGCTTAGGGCCCTGGTGACCGAGCATTATCTGAAGGTGCTGAAAGAGAAAGGGTTTGACGTCCCGGGTGTTCAGGACTGATTGAGTTAGGGCAATATTGAGTCAGTGCCTTCATTGCGCGGTGATAGGGCGTCGATAAGGCCGATCGACAAGTGATGGGGAGCGATCGGTTATTGCGATTCACCCACAGCACACGCCTTGCGAGAGCTCCTTACCGGACACTTGCTCCGATCACTTCCCTCAGCACTTCACCGCATCGAATTCCCGCAATTGCCTATCTCTCATTTCTTCGTTCCGCTATAATGCCGCAACTCTCCCACCAGTGAAGTGTGTTCTGCTGAGGAGTCAGGAGAGCGCAATGCAATATTCGCGGCGTTGGGAGGAATTTATTCTAAGCCGGAGACAGGGCATAAGGTATGGTTGAGAAGGCGAAACTGACAAGCGGGCCCGTCGGGCGCATGCTCTTCTTCCTGACTTTGCCGATGGTCTTCGGCATATTCTCGATGAGCGCTTTTCACCTCGTCGACAAGTATTTCGTGGGGAGGCTGGGCACGACGGAGCTGGCGGCGATAGGCTTCACCTTCCCGGTGGTAATGTTCGTGGCAAGTATCGCGCTTGGTCTGGGCGTGGGGGCGTCTGCAGTTATCTCGCGCGCGATAGGCGAAGGGGATTTTGGAAAGGTGCGGCGGCTCACGACTGACAGCCTTGTTCTCGCGCTGCTGATTGTCATCGCATTCGTTGCGGTCGGTCTTCTGACGATTAATCCCCTCTTCAGGCTGCTGAATGCAGGCGAGGCCGACCTCCCTCTCATCAGGAGATACATGTCGATCTGGTACATCGGCATGATTTTCGTCGTCGTCCCGATGGTGGGGAACAACGCGATACGCGCCTCGGGCGACACATTCACGCCCGCACTGATCATGATGATCGGCGCCGGCATAAATGTCGTCCTCGACTGGGTGCTGATATTCGGCATCGGGCCTTTCCCGAGGCTCGAGCTTGCCGGCGCAGCTTTGGCAACGGTAATCGGCAGGATGGCAACCTTCACGATATCCCTCTGCATCCTGCATTTCCGCCTTAAGATGCTGGATTTCTCCATTCCTCACTTGCGCGAGATGTGGGAGTCTTGGAAGCGGATTCTGTACATCGCACTGCCTGCCGCGGGAATCCAGGTGCTGCTGCCCGTCTCCATGGCCGTGCTGACAGCGATCGCTGCATGGTACGGTAAAGCTGCCGTTGCTGCCGTCGGCGTGGGACTGAACCTGCAGAATTTCGCCGTCTTGCCGCTTATCGCCCTCGGATCGATCCTGGTGCCGTTCATTGGCCAGAACTGGGGCGCAGGCAGGATCAACCGGGTTATGAAAGGCCAGAAGTACAGCTACGCCTTCGCGTTCGCCTGGGGCCTGGTCTGCGCAGCCTTCTTCATTGTCTTTGCACCGTCGATCGCACGGATATTCACCGACGACCAGCAGGTGATCGAATCCCTTGTCATGTTCCTCTGGATAGTGCCGTTCGGATACGGGATGCAGGCCATCACGCGTCTTATCGGCTCGACCTTCAATGCCATCAACCAGCCCCTCAATGCCGCCGCCGTCAACCTCGTCCGAATCGCAGTCCTCTTCATTCCTCTCGCGTACCTGGGTGCGCGATTCTACGGCCTCAAAGGCATGTTCGCGGGAGTCCTGGTGGCGAACATCGTCGCCGGCATCATCTCCCTGTTCTGGGTGCGACGCGCCTTCCAGACTCGGGCACCTCAGTCATTCGGAACGTCGGATCAGGAAGAAGCAACAACTGGACCTTGAAAAACGGGAGAATCCGACACAAAGAAACGACTGGTGGGCGTCACCCGGGAATTACTGAAAACAGGGTGTGCATGGTCAGGGCCCCGTCTTCGAGAGTAATGGTTTCGGCCATCGCATGCTATTGAGTTTCTTCCCCGTCTAACACCTTCACCTTGATGAGTGCCGGATCGCTCGCACGAATTCCGTCAATGACCCAGAAGGCCACCTCGAAGTCTTTCGCGTCTTCCTTCACTTTCGCCTTGAAAATCTGTTCGGTCGAATGGTCGGGCTCAACCCCCTGCCCGCGAACAGCCCAACGGTAGTACAACGATTGCCCTTCGGGGTCGTGACTCTTCGAGCCGTCGATGGTGAATTCTCCGCCAGTCTTTACTGAGAGCTCCTCGACGGCAACGGCAATGGGCCGCAGGTTCTTGTCCCTGATCGGTTCCGGGATCTCACGCCGCACAATCGCAGTCTCACCGGATGATGGCAGCAGGCTTGTCCGGATGGGATACACGCCCCGTATCCTGTTCCCGTTGAAGAACGCCTCGTTGAGGACAGTGACGGGCAGCCACTGGAACTCAACCTGATCTTCGCACACGACCTTTATCAGAAGCAGCCCTTCCGTCTGCCAGACATTCGAAGTGAAGGCGACATCTGGATTCGTTCCCGTCAATGTGTGGGCCCGGCCGAAGGGATTCCACACTTTGAACTCCCCCTCGACTTCATCTGTGTCAGGATCGTCCCAGTCCTTGTCGGTCTCGTAGGGAAAGGTATATCGCCCGTCCTCGTTTGTGTTGCCGATGAATTTCGGCCGGTCGATGAAGAACTTCGCGCCGGCATCCAGGTGACCCGCCTGAGTGACGTGATACACGTAGACGGATGCACCCACGAGCGGCCTGTCATACACGTCGTAGACTTCCAAAATGTGTTCGTGCGTCGGGATTAACCTCCCGCCCGCTCCCCACCAGCGATGTCCTCGATACCCCGCGAAGTGCTGGATCTGCCCTGCGTGCGCCGACTGGAGCCACAGATGATTCTCGTGCATCAGCGGCTTGTACCCCACACCGCATGCTTGGCAGCATGTCGAGGGCATCATAAGGTCCCGTTTGTTGATGGCCGGAAGGACCTCGCTTCCCGCGTAGAGCTCGCCTTTCTCGTCTTTCAGCAACACGTTCTCGATCCTCACCGGATAGCTGTACAGGTCGGGTAGGTAAAGGCATCTGTGTCCATACTCGTGCAGTATTGCCGGATCGGTTGCCATCAGTTTGACCGGCTCCTGGATTGGCCAGCCGCCGTCATAATACTCCTCCTTATCCGGGTCAGTCGCGAAAGGCACCTTCTCCCAATCATCGCCTTTCAGGGGATAGATCTTGTCAACCCGGAGTGCGTCCTGAATGCCCACAGGACTTGTGCACTGCAAGATAGTCTCGCGCAGCACAAGGTTCAGACGCTCGCACTGAGCGTGGATCCAGTCGTAATAGCTGAATGACCCGACGTGATTCATCTGACGCCCGTTGTAGTAGTCCTCGAGACGAAACGGCTCATACGCGTAGCGCATCGGACGCGCGATATTGAGGTCGCAACGCTGGTTGTTCACCTCGCATATCTCCGGCACAACGTCCCTGCAATCCACGGTCACCCGTACGAACACCGGCTTGTCCGTCCATTTCCACGAGAAACTGATAGAGGTTTCTTCAAGAGGCGCGAGCGTCTTCTTGATAATCTTCTCCTGTTTCATCACCGCCCGCTCGCCGGGATCGGGCACGAAATTTCGGTTTGAATCGGGCAGAAGCTCGAAACGCACCAGCGCTCCTGCCGCGGCCGGCTTAAAGCCGAAATTGGCTACGTGAGCGACCGATTCAACTTTCTCTCCCGGTTCGGGATTCCACTTCGCCCGCTTCCATGAGTACCTTGGCAACCGCTCAACGTAGAGGAGGTCCAAGTCGGACCGGTCAACCGGGACTACCCTGATGATGTAGGAATCCTTCATGCCGCGAAACTCCGCGGTAAGTCTGCACCTGCCCACCGACTTGCCCGTCGCCATCCCGTTCTCGTCAATGCTCGCGACAAACTCGTCAGACATCTTCCATGTTATGAACGGCTTCGCGTCATACTCGCCCCACTGGCTGTAACGGACGGCATAGTCCGTCACGGGGACCATTTTCCCCTCCAGTTTAGCCAGCAACCCGAATTGCTTCTCATGCCCCTCCACGACGCGACGGTCCGAACGGGTGAACAGCGCTTCGTGTGTTATCTCAATGCTCGTGAAAGGCGCAGTGCGGAAGTAGTCACGATACACCGTGCCGCGCTGCAGTTTCGGATGAGAGTCCCTCGATTCATACGAATAGACCCTCAGCTTTTCTCCCGTCATACGTTCCGTGTCGGACCGATCGCGCATGATAAGCTCGTCCATGACCGCCTCCGAGCTCTCATCACCGATCCACATCCTTTTGTCCTTCATCGTATCGGGATTCAGAAACTCGTTGCCTCCGGCAATGGGGCCGTCGACCGCAATCTTGTCGATCCACAAAGGCAGACCGAGCGGCTTGCCGTCATAGCTGAACCAGCTCACCACAACGTGGTGCCACTCGCCGGCTCTCCAGCCCGATACATCAGCACGGGACGCCGTCATCTTCTTCGGAGACGCCATGACAAAACGAAGCATGTTCTGGGCGCTCTTCTCCACGAGAAGACCGTTCACTTCCGGATCACCTATTCGCAGAATACGGTGGGTCTTGCCGTCGTCACCGTCCCAATCCGGCCTGAGCCAGAAGCTTATCATCCCCGTGTCCTGACGAAGCAGGGGGTCCTCTATCGGAACAGACCGGGTCAACCTCACTCCCCTACCGAAGCTGCCTCTCACAGCGGGCAAAGGGTCGCGAGGCTTCACAATTCTGATGCTGCCCTCGAACTCAGCGTCGGTGAACCACGCTCTCGCCGCAACGACCTCAGATAGGGTGGATGACGCCTGCGCGCTCAGAAGCATCGCGAGGAGCAACATTCCTGTTGCAAAAAGTCTCCTTGTTATGGCTGTCCTTTTCACGGGCTAACGTATTTCTCCTTTCCAAAAAAACACGCATTTCTCTGTGGGCTCCGAATTCGCGATATTATACGGATGGGAAGAAAGACCGTCAACGTATCAGAGATTTTGGTTTGGTGTATCCCTTCCTACCCCGGTTCGTATGCGGATGACATCTAATACGTGAAGGCAAGCGAAAAGCGATAATGCCATAGAGTCACAGGCCGTGGTTCAGAAGCCTGCCAAAGCTACCTTATTTGAGAAACCCTGAACATCACATTTCAAGTTGACGAGTGGACATCACTGTTGATATCAATTGATTACAGTAAACACTCCGTTGGTTCAACGGAACAAGGAGCAACAAGTGAGGAGAAGCAGGATGGTTTGTCAGTTGAGGACATTTTTGGTTGAGCTGTTCGTGGTCTTTTGTCTTGTAGGCGGTGTAGTTGAGTGTGCGCACAGCGCCGAGAACAAACTCAGAAGCCCGATGGGAGCAGAGATAAAGAATACAGGGAAGTACCTCGTGTGGGGCGACTACAAAATCGAGGTTAACCAGTACGGCGGATTCGGCCGCGATTGGCCCTGGCAATTCAAGGAAGAGCAATACGAGATGCTCAGGAAAAAGGCTGAAGCGAATCCCGAGCCGCCGAATACGATCCGCGCGATTCTACTCATCTGTCCTGTTGTGGAGGCCACGGCGTATAAGAAGGAAGGAGACGAGGAGATCGAGGTTGGCAGAAAAACCTCGAAGATGACTTCAGCCGAGATAAAGTCGGCTATTGAACAATGGCGACAGCTCGAGGACCTCGTGTACGTGTTCTCGGGCGGTAACGCCTGGCTTCTAACGGACATAAAGGTCATCCCCGAGCCCCTCGAGGTAAAGACCAATGATAACTACGGTTTCTGGTCTGGACCCAAGTACGATCTTCTCGATAAATACCTCCCTTTCGACCGCGGCGAATACGACAGTTACAACAGCGTATACAGCGACCGCGGCCTCAGTGCCGGTCCATGGGGCGGGACTCTCGGCGCGCTCGTGGGAGTCAAAGGCATGCCCACTTCGGACAATCTCTGGATCGCACGCGGCAAACCCACCGACGATATGCATGCCTGGGTGTTCTGGCACGAGTGGCTCAACCAGTGCGCCTCGACGATGAGCAACATTCTCCCCTACCCCGATAATGAAGAGCTTTGGAACCTGTATGTCTTTGAGTGGCAGGGATACAGGGGAGACGGTAAATACCTTAAGCTCATGCCCGGATGGACGCAGCATCGTGACGTAATGCGATTCGCAATCAGGCCCCAGATGTGGAGACGCTGGAGCGTCACTGAGCCTTACATCTCCCGCGCGATCGGCGAGTGGGTGATATTCGGACCTATGGAGGATGGTCTTGCCCGGGATCTCTCCACTCGTGACGTCAAAGACGGAGGGAGACTCCTCAAGATGGAGATGGGCAAGTACACACACTTCAATCTCACTGAAGCACAGACCGAGAAACCGGAACCACTCGAGCACGGCTCGTACTACCTGCGTACTTACGTCGAGTCTGCCGAAGAAAAGGAAGTCCGCCTCATGTCGGGTGGCGATGAAAGGTTCCAGATTTGGCTCAATGGGAATATGGTACGCGACGGATGGGGTTGGAACTACTCAGAGGATGACGGCAAGCTTTTCGAGAAGGTGACATATACAACACTGAAGAAGGGGGTGAATACTCTCGTTCTCGTTCTCCCCAACACCGACGACAAGGCCGAGTTCCGGGTGCGCTTCTGCAAGACGGACGGTACCGGCGAGCAGCCCGAGGGCGTCACCGCATACGCCTTCCCGAAAGAGATGAAGCCGCTCCCTCTCGACGAGCTCATCGTCCACCATTTCGAGAATCCGACGTTCTACAAGTGGGCTGACGTCGGAGACGATCCCTGGCTGATGATGCCCCGCATGACTGAGGATGATTTGCGGGACCTTACAGGCATCCCGACACTGAAGGTAAGAACAGAAGGCAAGCGTCTCAAGGTTGAGGAAAAGGGACGCGACGGCAAGGTGATACAAAAGGAATACCTGCCGGGTCAACACCTGTTATTCGACGTGCCTGAAGATTCCGTAAGCTCTCCGTGGATATCCGGGCCAGTTGAGAACAGCGCCAGGCTGAATAATGACCTCGATTTTAACTGGAAGTCAGTCGCCTGGTTGAGAGTTCCAGGGAGGAAAGGCGAGGAGAAAGACATATTGTTCCTTCGTTTCGACATCGCCGAACCACTCATGCACTTGCTCAAAACCAAGGGTCGTCCCGGCAACGAGAGCATCGTCGGATGGCTCCTCATGAATCGCAAGATCGTATACGTCGTTGCCGTCAATCTCGACACAGATAAAGCGCCGGAAACTGAGCTCGGCCTTCTGACTCAGCAGCCTCAGTAAGCAACAGGAATAGGTACAGCGAGACGCAAAGGGCGGCATCAATCTTTGCGCACGAGTGCAGTGAGAAAGCGAAAACGAATCCTACTGTCTGGATTCCCACGTGTGATGTTGATGACAAAGGCAAAGGGGTTTCACTCAAAAGGTCAACCGAACAGCCAGACCCCGTAAGGGGTGACCTTGGCCGACGTTTTCTCCACTTCGAGCCTGTGTGACTGCCGCCCCATCATACCCAGACCTCCTTTCAGGAGGCTTTATCCTTCCCTATCCGAAAACCTCAGGAGAAAAAAGCATCTGTCGAAGCTCTTTAGAAATGTCCTATTTGTATTGTTTTGTCTGTGGGTCTGGTTCGGGGAAACAGGCCCCTCCCCCCATGGGGGAAGGGGGGTCTGAAATAGTAGCAATTCTGCTTTTCTGATTTTCTTGTTAGATTGTTTCGCCGCATCATCTTACTCCTGCGCTCCCCCACATCAATCTGTAGTTGCGACGCCAGGGATGTGATGCAGAGGGAATTCTCTTTGGCTTTGGAGGATGCCGCTTGACTGGCTCAGCAGCTGTACGCTGCGGAGCCGGTCGCGTCGAGTGCCCAATGTGATCAAAGAAGGCGCAATTCGGGTGAATTCAAGAGGAAGCTTGAGCAGTTCGTGAAGGAAAGCGAGTTAGCGGGCAGGATTCATGAGAGAGTAAAGGCACAACAGGAAAAGCTTCATGAATTGCGCGTGAAGATGGACAAGCTCGAAATTGAGCAGCTCAGAGGGAGATTCGAGGCCCTGGCTGAGAAACATCCCGAGTCAAAGGAAGAGTTCGAGAAGCTCAGGTCCATCGCGGAGAAGAACGTCATACTCAGGTACGAACTTGAAGAACTGCACAAGCAGGGACGAGAGATGCTGGAGTCAATCGACCTCGAGCCGGAACAAGCAAAGGAGCTCAGTGCGGCGTTCGGACACTCGGCTTCAGGGATATTCAGGCAGATGCAGGAACACGTAACTCGGAAGAAAGAACATGAGAGACTGAAGAAGCACTTCGAGAGAAAGAAACCGAAAAAAAGCAAGCGGGTTGAAAAGATCGAAAGAATGCTGAAGGATCAAGAAGAGCGCTTCGAGAAAATGAAAGACCAAGACCCCGAGATGTATGAGCTCATGACCGAGGAGCGTGAGATGCTCGAAGAGATAATGGACTTGAAGCAGGAGTTGATGGATATGTTCCACCAGCATCTACGCTCGGAGGAACGATAGGAATTCTCCCGTCGATGAGGCTCCCCTTCATGCAGTCCCAGCACCTCATCAGGTAAGGCGTTTGAAAAGGGCTATTCCGGCTATCGAGAAGGATACGTTCGGAAGCCACATGATATACGGCACGAAAATGCCGTTCTTTGCCATGATGATCGAGAGCGTGTATACGCCGTGGTACGCGAATACGAGCAGAAAACTTATGCCGATACCTGCGAGGACGCTGCGAGTAGTTCTCACACGAAAGGCGAATGGGAAAGCAAGAAGCAGAGACACGATGTTCATGAGCGGAAGCGCAAACCGATTGTGGAGTTCGATCCTCATTTTCTGCGCCATCCCGGGGAGTCTGTAGCGGTACTTCCTCATTCCCCGTCTAAGCCAGGATATTCTGAACTCGCTGAAGTCCTTGCTCTGGCCCAATTCTGATGGACGGAAATCCCACTCGTACATCTTCCGCCGTTTATAGGTGTGCGGAAACTTGACCTCCCCGGTCGGTGTATCGAAAATCACCTGGAGGTTATAAAGCCACCACGAGTCGCTTATGTACTCACCCGAATCCGCGAACAGCCTCATGATGAGATTGCCATCGGGGCCGTAGCGGTCCCACGTTACATGACCCTCCATCCTGGATTTCTTCGGATCGAAACTCCGGAACCATAGAAGCGAGGAATTGGTGTCGGTCAGAAAATGCTGTTTCTGCAGCACATCCCCACTTGCTTCCCCCTTGAGCTTCTCGACAAACCGGTTCATCCTTCTCGCGTTGCGAGTGTTTATACGTTCGTTGACCTGGAAATTCAGCACTGCTACCACCAAACCGAGGATGAAGAGTGGGGCGCCTACTCGCATGGCGCTTACACCCGAAGCTTGCAGTGCCGCCATCTCGTGGTCCTTGTTCATGCGGTTCATGCTCCAGAACAGTGCCAGCAGCAGCACCATGGGCATTACGTCGGCAGCGAGCGAAGGTATCCTGAAAAGATAATATTCAAAGATTTCAG
>SDBU01008647.1_pt1 | contig 11533 bp, 11 predicted proteins | sample 2277071 | NCBI WGS metagenome assembly SDBU01 (sample SAMN10397929, study PRJNA504765) | marine sediment metagenome | isolation source: marine sediment core GS08_GC12, 126 cmbsf | place: Arctic Ocean: Gakkel Ridge, Loki's castle | collected 2008 | reverse complement strand
ATGGTGGAATCCCAGGCCATTTATAATATGCTCGAAAATGAGGTTGTTCCTCTGTTTTACACCCGCTCAGCCGACAATTTGCCGCGGGCCTGGATAAGGAGAGTAAAGAATTCCATCAAGTGGATATCGCCGCAGTTCGGCACACACAGGATGGTGACTGAATATATGAACAGGTTTTACAGCCCGGCAGCCAATAAATGGTTCCATCTGACGGCCGAAAACATGGCCAGAGCCAGAGAACTGGCCGAGTGGAAATCAAATGTGAAGGCAGCCTGGCGCGAAATTGCGGTTAGCACCGTGGATATAGAGGTCGACAACGGCCAGCAGCGTGTGCAGCTTGACCCAAAACGGTCTCAGCTCAAGGTTGGTTCTCAATTGAATGTAAAAGCTCTGGTCAAGCTTGGCAAAATCAGGCCGGATGATGTTTCAGTCGAGCTTTATCATGGCCCTGTTGACACGTGGGGTGATATAAAGGATGGCTCGACTGTCAGAATGAGCTATAAGGAGGCGTCGGGTCAGGACGGCGAGCATTGGTTTGAGGGTGTGATGGCCTGTAAAAAATCCGGTCGAAAGGGCCTCGCACTGCGGGTCTTGCCAAGGCACGATGATATAGCTGACCCTTATGAGCTCGGCTTGATTTTCTGGAAAGGTGCAAAATAAGCAGGGCCATTCCTTATCATTTACCCTTCACTGGAATTAACAACTGGAATTATCCAGAATTATAGAAAAATGGTGATTTTTGGAGGTATTTTTCAGGGGGCGATGTGGGTTTTTAGGGTAAAAATGGGGTTGAGGTGTTAAGCTGTAACGATTGGGCAAGACAGGTACAATAGAAACGTTCGAAAACGTTTGAAAATATTCGAAAAGTAGCGCGAAACGTTTGAAAATATTCGAAAAGTAGTGCGAAACGTTTGAAAATATTTGAAAATATTCGAATTTTTTGCAGGCGCTTGCGCAAATGATTGAATCTTTATCAGCCACAGAGGACACCGAGAACACAGAGATTTTTAGCCACAGATTTACACTGATTAACACGGGATTCGTAATTTTTTTGGTCCTCCTTCGCTAAAGCTTCCGCCTTCGTTAAAACTACGGCGGGACAAGCCGGCGGACAAGAGTTAAAAGCGTAAAGCAAAAAGTGCAAAGCCATAGCGTAATCCGCCACACGAATGGCGGACAAGAATTCAAAATTGGTGGGATTTTGGGTGGAGAAGTTTACACGATGTGGTGGGTATAATATATCCTGAATACCATAGTAGTAGCGATAGAGAGAGGAGGAGGGGGCACAGGAAGCGGACGGAGGGCGTAGGGGCACGATTTACTATTTTCTATTGACTATTTACTATTTGAGGTTGGAGTTCTCCTTCGCTTTCTCTTTCGCCAAGGCTTCAAAGAATGCAAAGTTATGGAGGATTTTCGGCACTTCTTAAAATCACCGCACCAAAGCCGAGCAGCAGGAGTGTAGTCGGTTCGGGAACCGGAGGGCCGAGAGCACTATTTACCGGGAGGGCAGTCGTCATTATTAGCTTAATTCGTCCAGGCCGCGTGCGGCGTTGCAAGCACCGCCTGCTGCCAGGTCGCGCCGTCTTTTGAAAACTCAACCTTGTTGCTTTGTATAGCGACTATGACAACCTCGTGAATGGTATCTCCTACATGCATCATAGTTTCGCCAACCACAGCGCAAGAGTTTGGAGGGCTATAGACTATGCCCTTCACTACTCCAACCTTTGGCTTATCCTTTAGAGCCTTCGACGAATTGAGAGCGACGAGCTGTGCATCTGTTTTGTCGCATTTACTGAGAGCACCGATACTGGTGTCATAGCCCATTAATACCGCAAATGCTATGAAATAATATACAAGCATAATGGATGCCAACAGAACTTTTCCGCTATGCCTTGACGTGGATAGATGTTTATCACTAAGATTCATAAGTACCCTCCCAATAATTGAAATGTGCACACTATATTGTTGCACAAACGCATTTTGAATTCAAGCAAAAAGGCCGTCAGACGTGTCTGAAGCAGTCATTTGCCGGCATCTTCTGGATAAAGTTTAGATTTTATCGGGCCGCAGGATAAAATTTGTTGGCACTATATTGGCCAGAACAAGCGCGGTTATGAGAGATTCCGGGAGGTTTCGTAAACTGGCTTAACTGTGCTTTCTTCTCAGCATCACCGTACCGAGGCCGAGCAGCAGGAGTGTGGCTGGTTTATTCTTCCACTTCTTGTCCTACCAACTCAGAACCTTTTTCGCCAGTCCACTCAATGTCTCGACCTACTCCTTTGATAGTTTGACAGCCGGCTAATAAACACATTACAAGAATTAAAAGAACCACCAGAAGAATTTTCCTAACCATTTCCTAATTCCTTATAAAAAGCTTCAGCGTTTCCTTCTCAACATCACCGCACAGAGGATTTGTCAATTACCGTCTTGATTATATGCTTTTTGTCGCTGTCAAGCAAAGAAAAAAGGAGCATAAACGTTGCCTTTTAAGCCAAAATCTCGTAGTATTACGGATATGGAAAAGGCGGAAATCAAGCGGCGGTTGGCGGTAAGGAATTAAGCAGGGGAAAGTTGGGAGTGGAAGTTATACGAAAGAACCTTGAAGGTTGTCGTTGATGCAGTTCTTGAGAAATTGTGGCCTAAGTGAAAAAGCGTTTTGTTGGTTGTTGGTAAAAGGGAAGTAATGACCCTGGCCAGGGGTTCGGAAAAGGATTTCCCCTGCCGCGAGCGGCAATAAGGAAGCCCCCGTCGCAAGCAACGGGGCTAAATATTTGGATTCCTGCTTTCGCAGGAATGACAAACCCCCAAGCAGGCTTGGGGGCTAAACGATAAGGAAACCCCTGCCGCGAGCGGCAGGGCTAACCATCACTACTCATTTTCCTTTGTGCTGACAAGCTCATAGAGCTCGTCAGTCGAGGCCGCTTCTGTAAGGGCCTGTCTAAATTGTTCGTCCAGCATCAGTTTGCTTATCTTCGCGAGGGCCTGGATGTGCGGGCCTGTCTTGTCAATGGGCGAAACCAGAATAATCACAATGGTTACGCCTTTGCCGTCCACGCTTGCAAAATCAATCGGCTCGTGCGTGATGCCCATGCCCATAACCAGCTCTTTGACGGCATTGCACTTTCCGTGCGGAATGGCAATCCCCGAGCCGATGCCGGTGCTTTTGGTTTGCTCACGCTTCATGACAGCGTCTAAAACGACATCTCTATCGTTCAGCAGGCCATTTGCGTTGAGCAAATCGACCAGCTCGACTATTACTGATTCCTTATCCGGCCCTTCCAACGGGACCTTAACACAACTTGGCTGCATTATTTGCGTTAGCTTCATTGAGTCGGCGTTTGTTATACTATGCCTGTCAGAATTATTTGCGTAAACCCTGTAAAATACCATATCATATCGCTGATTACAAGAACTTTACAAAAAATTTCACCTGCTGGGTGTGATTCAGGATTTGCGACTCTGGCCGGGCCGGCCTATTGGGCTCGGCTGTTTTTACCTCTTTAAGCCAAATTGTTGTATACCTCTTGCCTGGCCGCCGGCCAATGGGTATCATATCTGTCATGAGATTTGCACTGACCAAATACGGCTGGCCGCAGGTGGTTATCTTTCCGGCGATAGTGCTTGCGGCAATGGCTGTTTGTTTTGCCGTCGGCGGAGTTTATTTGCTCAGCTGGACGGTTGTTTTGGTTGAGGTGATTCTCGCAATTATTTTGATATGGGTTTTGTTATTCTTCCGCGACCCTTACAGAGTCTCACCCGTTGACAAAAGGCTGCTGTTATCTCCTGCTGACGGCAGGGTAACCGACATTGAGACCGTCGAGGCCCCTGCTTTCCGAAACAGCATCGGGCAACAGACATCCGGAAACGACATCGGAGTTGTCCGAAACGACATCGGAGTTGTCCGAAACGACATCGGGCAACAGACATCCGGAAACGACATCGGAGTTGTCCGAAACAGCATCGGGCAACAGACATCCGGTAACGACACCGGAGTTGTCTTTGGAAAGCAAGAAGGTGGTGGCGGGCCCGCACTTAAGATAGGTATATTCCTGAGCATTTTCGACGCGCACATCAATCGCGCCCCCTGCAACGTCACGGTTGAAAAAATCACGTACAAGCCCGGCAGATACAAGAATGCTGCCAGGCCTTCTTCTGCTAAGGTCAATGAGTCCAATGAATTGAGTTTGCGCAGAACCGACCATCCCTGGGACAGACTTATTGTCCGCCAGATAAGCGGGGCCATCGCACGCCGTATTGTTTGCCGTGCTCGACAGGGTCAAAAATTGTTTGGCGGTGAAAAGTTCGGCATGATAAAGTTCGGCTCAAGAACAGAGCTCTACGTCGCCGCCGGTGAGAATGTGAAAATTTTAGTCAGAGTAGGTGACAAGGTCAAAGCAGGCCTGACACCGGTCATAAGATACGAGATGCAGGATACGGATAATGGCAAGATTCAGAACTGAAGCAGCTAAAGAGAGTCTGCTGCGCCGCGTGCGGAGGCAGAGGTTGAACTACATCACAATTCTGCCTTCGCTGGTAACGATTCTTAACGGCGTGTGCGGCTTTACCGCCATTGCGCTTGCCAGTAAAGGTGCTGTCGTAGGCAACGGTGGGTTTTTATATCACAGGCTGCAGATGCCCTATTTCGCGATGGCCGGATATATGATACTGCTGGCAATGATAGCCGATATGCTCGATGGCCGACTCGCAAGAATGAGCAAGACAACTTCCAGCTTCGGTGGTCAGCTCGACAGCCTTTGTGATATCATCAGCTTTGGTGTCGCTCCTGCCTTTTTGATGTTGAAGGTCCTCGAATACAAGCTGGCCGGCCTGGCGGAATTTAATATCGTTGTCGAAAGCTTCCTGCATCGTTTCGTTTGGGTGGCGGCTGCCGCATATATAAGTTGTGCCGCAATTCGGCTGGCAAGGTTCAATGTCGAGAATGAGGAGGATGAGTCCTCGCATATGAGCTTCATAGGTCTGCCGACTCCGGCGGCGGCCGGCGTGGTCGTCAGCCTTGTCATTTTTCATCAGGAGATTCTGCCCGAGCTTTCCGCGAAAAGTACCTACGCCTACACTATCTGTGAAAACGCTATCATTTATGCCCTGCCGGTTTTAGTGCTTGGCGTGGCTGTGCTGATGGTCAGCAGGATTCGATACCCACATATCCTGAATCAATATATAAAGGGCAAAAAACCCTTTGCACATCTTATGCGGGTACTGCTCTTTCTCGGCTTGATTATCTGGAGCAGACAGGCGGTTCTGGTTTTTATCTTCTGTGGGTTTGCCGCGAGCGGATTTGTCAAGTGGCTGTACTACAAAGTGCTCCGAAAAAGAGCCAGCCAGTTGCAGCCTGCCGAGCACCCGGCCGTCGTTTCCTGAGTCCTTTCTCGAAGTAAGAACGCTCATCCGACAGCGTCGGAGATTCCAGCTTTTCGCTTTTAGCTTTCGCGTTCTTCGGTTATCCTCCGGGTATATGCAGGACAAGTATCGAACAAAAAAGTATAGGGCTGATAAAATAGCTTTTTTTGGCCTTTTTGTTCTCTCTTTATTGATAGCGCAGTTTCTAACGGCGTCGAGGTCAGCAGTTGTGCTTTCGGAGCCGATTGGATTAAGCTATACCGGCTTGTCGGTATCGATGCCGTCTGGTAAGGGCTGGAGAACGGAAAAACAGTGGGAGTACCGCGGAAATGCCTTCATTTTGAGTGGTGTTTTTCTTCCTGTCCCGCCCAGGCCGACCGTTACCGTTCAATGCCGTTATCTGTTAGCTGCCCCGCAAACCGGTGTCGATGTGCGATTTCAACAAGAAGCTGGTGCCGTTGATGGCGAAATCGCAGAAACAGGGCGGCTCCAGGTGGATACCCTTACGGTTCATTGGGCGCACATAAAAGAGCCGCCAACGCGGTACATAATTTTTTTCGCAACTGCTCAACTGCCGAACGGACGTCAGCTTGAAATCGAGCTGCACCAGGCCACAGGCGATACCGACTTGGCAAGACGTGCCTTTATGGGTATTGCTGAAAGCTTGAAGTTCGAGGACGGGTCCCTGCTGGCGGCCGGCGGCCAGGTCGTTGCGCGAATCAAAGACAAAGGCCTCAATGAGTTTCTACATCGGTCTGCTGAGGAAAGTTCACAAAATGGCGCCACTGTCGAGGGCCGGGTCCGGCGGGATTTTTTCCTCATTGAAGATGCGGAGGGAAAGACCGTCGGTTTTACGATGGATGTTTTAGTTCTCCCGCAGCAGGCCCCGCAGACGCCCGACGATTTGACAATCTCTTCGGTGGATATACAGCTGGCGAGTCTTCTTTATGTCCGGGGCAGATACCCGCAGGAGCAGGTCTCCATTTTCGAATGCAATAACAGCTTCGATGAGTTTTTCTGGAAGAGCGAGTCCAGAAGTTTAGCTGGTGCAACTGCTGCCGAGATAACAACGCAGCAGGCGGGCGTAATAACCGTTACTCAGCTTAGCCCAAGACCTCGCCGCAAAGACTATCAGCTCGGCCCGGCTGCGATACCGGATATCCTCTTTGACCGGCTTCTAAGCCAAATGCTTGATGATAGCTGTGAGGAAATCATAGCGGATTTGATTGATGCACAGGGCCAAATTATCCCTACCCTCATTTCGAGAATCAAGATTGACGACGCAGCCGACTTCGAAGGCCAAGTCCAATTTGCCTTCGAACTGAAGTTTTTAGACGGCCGGGGTTTTTGCGAGACGGTCTATCTCGACAGTCAACGCCGAATTAAGAAGAGAATTTTGCACCAGCAGGGCCTGTACATCCTCGAGCGAACCGACGCCCAGACCGTACTGAAACAATTCCCCGAACGTGCTAAATATATCCTGCAGCACAGTGATGGATTGGGAGAATCGCTGTGATTGCGGACCGACAGATTCTCGCAGAGTGCTTTACCCTCATTCATACCCCACCTGAGAATACAAAAGTCTTGATAAACGCATGGGAGCTTAATATGCTATTGTGCAAATCGGCTAACCTCTCTTGGGAAGCGGAGCTGTGCAGAGAAGGAAATTAGGCTTTACGGACTTGAAGCTGACCGCAGTCGGGTTGGGGGCTTGGGCCATGGGCGGGCCATGGTTGTACGGCTGGGGCCCACAGGACGACAATGATTCAATAAGAACGATTCTTAAAGCCCTTGATGAGGGCATAAACTGGATAGACACAGCGCCAATTTACGGCCATGGTCGTTCGGAAAAAATAGTTGGAAAGGCCCTGAAGCAAGCCAGCCATAAGCCCTTTGTGGCAACCAAGTGTGGTGTGGTATGGGATGCAGGCAACGAAAGAATCTCCTGTCTTAAAGCTCAGAGTATTCGAAACGAATGTCACCAGAGCCTCAAACGTCTGGGGCTTGACGTCATTGATTTGTATCAAATTCACCATAACCAGCCGGAGGAGGATATCGAGCAGGCTTGGGAAGAGTTGACCAAACTACAGGAACAGGGTAAGGTTCGTCATATCGGTGTTTCAAATTTCACGGTTGAGCAGATTACGCGGATTCAGAAGATAGCTCCGGTTGCCTCGCTTCAACCACCTTACAGCATGCTGCACCGTGATGTCGAGGATGAGCCGTTAGGCTTCTGCAGAGAAAATAATATCGGCGTGATTGTGTATAGCCCGATGGGCAAAGGTCTGCTAACGGGTAAATTCAGTCAGCAGCGTCTCGCGGCCCTGTCTTTGGACGACCATCGAAGAAGAAGCCCTGGTTTCCAGGAGCCGCAGTTTACTGCAACGCTGCAACTTGTTGACCAACTGCGGCCCATTGCCGAGCGCAACGGCAAAACACCGGCTCAGTTGGCAATTAGCTGGGTGCTTCGTCGAAGTGAGGTTACCGCGGCTATCGTCGGAGCAAGAAGACCCGGCCAGATAGAAGAAACCGCAAAAGCAGGCGATTGGAAACTGGCTGTCGAAGATATAGAACAAATCGAGCAGTTATTAAAAAAACGACAGGAAAAGATAAATGCCAAATAACAAAACTCTATACGCCAGTCCCTTAGTGGAGCGAAATGCGTCAAAGCGAATGGCTGAGCTTTTCGGCCCGCAGAAAAAATTCAGTACCTGGCGCAGGCTTTGGCTCGAACTGGCAAAAGCCCAGAAAAAACTGGGCCTCGACATTAAACAAAATCAGATAAATGAAATGGCTCGGCACCTCGATGACATCGACTTCAAAAAGGCCGCTGCCTATGAGAGAAAGTTTCGCCACGACGTTGTGGCCCACATTCACACATTTGCTGAAGCGGCCCCAAAGGCAGCCCCGATTATTCACCTCGGCGCAACAAGCTGCTACGTTGGTGACAACGCCGATTTGATTATTATCCACGAGGCCATGCAAACAGTAGCCGGGAAACTTGCAGCTGTTATTAATCTTCTGGCCAACTTCGCGAAGAAACATCGCTCATTAGCCACGCTCGGCTTTACACATTATCAGCCTGCTCAGTTGACTACGGTGGGTAAACGCGCAGCGTTGTGGTGCTACGAATTTGTTATGGATTTGCAGGAAGTTGAGTATCGTCTGCAGAATCTTCCACTTAGAGCTGTCAAAGGCACTACCGGCACACAGGCTTCGTTCCTTGAGCTTTTCAATGGCAGCCACAGGAAGGTCAAGCAGCTTGATAAACAAGTCGCCAAAGTGTTTGGCTTTGACAAAACCTGTGCCGTTACCGGCCAGACTTATCAGCGAAAGATTGACACCCTTGTCATAAACACGCTGGCCTCTATTGCGCAATCCGCTCATAAATTGTGCAACGACATTCGTCTGCTGTCGAATCTGAAGGAAATTGAAGAGCCCTTCGAAAAATCCCAGGTCGGCTCTTCCGCTATGGCCTATAAGAGAAACCCGATGCGATGTGAGCGAGTAACAGCCCTTAGCCGATTGGTATTTAGTCTGGCAACCAGCCCCTTGATGACCGCCGGCGAGCAGTGGTTCGAAAGAACTCTCGACGATTCCGCGAACAGAAGGGTTGTGATTCCCGAAGCGTTTTTGGCCGTCGATGGAATTCTGGAAATTCTTATAAATGTTCTCGATGGTCTGGTGGTTTATCCGAAGGTCATCGCTGCTCATGTCGCAGCCGAGCTGCCGTTTATGGCCACTGAAAATATCCTGATGGCTGCCGTAAAGGCCGGTGGCAACCGCCAGAGCTTACATGAAAAAATCAGACGGCATTCGCACGCCGCCGCTGCGCAGGTAAAGCAGGCCGGCAAACCAAACGACCTGATTGACAGACTCAAATCGGACCCGGTTTTCAGCAGGGTCGATTTTAAGGCAACACTGAACCCTAAAAATTACATAGGCCGAGCACCCCAGCAGGTCGATGAATTCATAAAAGATATCGTAACGCCGATTCGCAGAAAGTACCGCAGGGAACTTAGTAAGAAAGTTGAACTGAAAGTATAAACTTGATGCTCGATACTTGATGCTCGATACTCGTGTGAGGAAAGCCATGACCAGGGAAGAGCTGATAAAGCGTATTAAAGAAACATCGTATCTGGAAGGTGATTTTACCCTTCGCAGCGGCAAGAAAAGCAGATACTATCTTGATAAATACCTCTTCGAGACCTGCCCGGATATTCTAAAGGCCTTAGGCAAAGAATTTGCAAAGTATGTTACCGACGATGTTACTTTGATAGCCGGCGCCGAACTTGGCGGCGTCGCCTTAGCTGCCGCTACTGCTATGGAGACCGGCAAAAACTGGATTATCGTCCGCAACAGCAAAAAAGGTTACGGCACCGGCAAAATGATTGAGGGTGTCCTCGAAAAAGGTGATGTTGTTTTGTTGGTTGAGGATGTCGCCACCACCGGCGGCCAGGTCCTCGAAGCCGCAAAGGTTATTACCGAAACCGGCGCAAAACTCAAAAAAATTGTCGCAGTCATCGACCGCAAGCAGGGCGCCGGAGAAAACATCGCTGCCGCCGGCTACGAATTTGAAAGCCTCCTCACAAAAGACGACCTTGGCATAAAGGATTAGCAAGTCAGCAAATCAACAATTTTTTTGGCGATTGTGGTTTTGGTTGCGTGTGGGAGTTTCAACCATTTGTGGTCGGGCGTTTTTATATGAACGCTTGATTTCTCGGCCCCGATTGCGGCAGGGGGGTTGGCGATTATCATATCGAGCTTCTTTTCTCTTAGTTTTTTTTCGGCGCTGCTGTGAAGATTTTTATCTTCGATAGCAAAACCCACAACGATTTGATTTTGCTTCTTGTGCTTTCCTGCCCATTTTAGAATGTCAACTGTTGGTTTTAATCTTATTACTAAATTCCTTTTTGATTTTTTAATTTTTATTTTCGATTTTTTAACGGGCGTGTAATCTGAAACCGCAGCTGCCATTATCAGACAATCACATTTTGCAAAGAATTTTTTCACGGATGCAAGCATTTCTGCGGCGCTATCAACGCCGACAAACTCCACACCGATGGGCGGCTGCAAATCCGCGGCACTTATAAGTGTAGCTTTATGGCTGGCTTTGATTGCCGCCGATGCAAGCGCATAGCCCATTTGGCCGCTGCTCGCGTTGGAGATAAAACGAACCGGGTCGATATATTCCCGTGTGCCGCCTGCTGTAATTAGAAAATGCATTTTGCCGGCTGGTTTATCTTTTCCTGCGTTTAATTTTAGAAGCGATTTTCTCTAAAGCTTCTAAAATATCTTTAGGCTCCGACATTCTGCCCATCCCTACTGTTCCGCATGCAAGGCGTCCCTTTTCTGGTCCGATTATTTCAACCCCCATCTCTTTGACTGTTTTTATGTTGCGCTGCACAATCGGATTATCCCACATATTCTTATTCATCGCAGGTGCCAGAAGTATTGGCTTGGCCCAGCACGTACAAACAGTTGTGCTGAGCAAATCGTCACAGATGCCGTTTGCTGCCTTGCCGATTATATTGGCTGTTGCGGGAACAATTGCCACAATATCAGCCCACTCAGCCAGACTCACATGGCTGATTTCATATTCCTCGCCGGCGTTCCATAGTGAGGTATAAACCGCCTGCCCCGTCACGGCCTCAAAGCTTTTCGGCCTGATGAGCTGACAGGCGTTTTCCGTCATCACCGTCCTGACCTTCGCGCCGCAGGTGCTCAGCTTACTGGCTAAATCCACCGCCTTATATGCAGATATTCCTCCGCTGACACCCAGCAGGATATTTAGCTTCGCAAGATTTGATTTTTTCTTTGGCATTACAGTTCGACTATTCCTTGCCCTCTTTATCAGACACATCCGCTCCCGTATCAATAGCGATCTTGTCCTGGAGAATCTCCTGTACAACGATTTCCATGTGAGTTTTGCCCTCAGCGTTCTCAATCAGAGGCCGAGAGCCTTCCATTAGTTCTCCTAATCTTTTTTGAATCAGTGCTGTTAATTTGAATCGACCGCCAACTTTGTTAACTATCTCTGTGCTCTTAAGCTCTTCTATCATTGTTTTTCTCCGCTGTTTTGCTTGATAATTTGTATCACTTCTTTCACCGCCTGTTCCAGGTCATCGTTTACGACCATATGTTCGTAATACTGCCAGGCCGCCGCAAACTC
>SDBU01008646.1_pt1 | contig 11534 bp, 10 predicted proteins | sample 2277071 | NCBI WGS metagenome assembly SDBU01 (sample SAMN10397929, study PRJNA504765) | marine sediment metagenome | isolation source: marine sediment core GS08_GC12, 126 cmbsf | place: Arctic Ocean: Gakkel Ridge, Loki's castle | collected 2008 | reverse complement strand
GTGATTATCAAGCTCTCACCCCAGCAGGCAGATTTAGCCGCAACCGCCAAAGGCGTTAAAGAAGCTGGTGCTGCCGGGGTTACCTGTCAGAATCGTTTCTTGGGCCTTTGTATCGATATAGACAATGCCAAGCCCTATATCTGGGGCTGGGCTGGTGTCGGAGGACCATGGATGTTGCCTATCTCCATAGGCTGGGTTTCTCGAATTTACGATACCGTCCCTGGCTTACCTATCCTGGGCTCGAATGGCCCTTACGATTGGCAGGATGCGGTGCAGTTTCATATGGCGGGAGCAAGCGCTGTGGAGTTCTGTTCGACGGTGATGATTAAAGGATTTTCAGTGATTAGGAGAACAATACGAGGACTCAATGATTTCCTTGATACCCAGGGGTATCAGAGTGTCCGGGACATCGTAGGGATTGCGACCGAGGCCAGCCACAACTATGAGCAAATGTACTCTATCCCCGAGTATCGAGAGAAGGCCTTGGTGGACGAGGAATTATGTATTAGCTGCGGAAAGTGTCTGGAAGTTTGCTGGTTTGATGCCATGGTAGTGGCTGATGGAGTTTATCAGGTAAACGAGGCTAATTGTCAGGGTTGCTATAATTGCCGGGTAGTCTGCCCGGCAGAGGGTTGCATTACTATGAGGACGGTTGGCTGAGTGTAGGTAGCCTGGGGGAATATCCGAAATGTTGTTTCTATTATTTGGCTTCTATGACTTTGCTTGAATGGGAGGTGCTATATTGGCAAAAGTCCATGTTATGCACTATGTAAATCAGTTTTTCGCTGGCATTGGTGGTGAGGACAAAGCTGATGTGCCCCCAGCTTCAATAGCCGGACCGGCAGGACCGGGTATGCTTGTCCAGAAATTGCTGGGCGACTCTGCCGAAATTGTCATTACTGCTTACTGTGGTGACAACCACTTTGCCAATAACATCGAAGAATCGTTAGATACTATCGTGCAAATAGCCCGTGAGCACGATGTTCGCTTATTGATAGCCGGCCCTGCTTTTGCCTCGGGTAGATATGGTTTTGCTTGTGCGGAAGTTGCTCACGCGGTTAGCAGCGCGCTTGGGATAGACTGTGTCCTTAGCATGCATCCTGAGAACCCGGGAATAGAGACCTATAAGCGGTACAAAGACAGAAAAGTCTACGCCTTCTCCGCCGGCGATGTTGTTACCGGTATGGGGGAAGCGTTCTCAAGGATAGCGCCCTTTGTTTTAAGGTTAATTGGAGGTTCCAGGATTGGCACTCCCGGTAAAGAAGGTTATATCCCCCGTGGATTCAGAAATGATGAATCATTAGATAAAGACGGAGCTGAAAGAGCTGTAGATATGCTGCTGGACAATATTGCAGGCAGGCCTTTCATCACCGAGATACCAATTGAACAGCTTGATCTGGTTCCACCGGCTCCCCGCATTACAGATATCGCCAATGCCTGCATTGCCATAGCGGCTACTGACGGCGTTCTCCCTCAAGGAAATCCCGATGGGTTCAAGGCATACAGAAACACACAATGGCGAAAGTATTCAATTGAAAAGCTGGACACATTGACAAAAACGGACTGGGATGTACTGCATGGTGGATATAACAACGAATTCGTGAGAGAAAATCCCAACTACGGAGTCCCCGTTGATATGTTCAGGAGACTGGAACAAGAGGGTGCATTTGGCAGTATATATCCATCTTACTACATGACCACCGGAGTGAACGCTGCCATCTCCGTTATGCAGCGTATAGGCAGGGAAATGGGAGCTGATATGAAAGCTGAAGGTGTAGATGCGGCCTTTCTGGTATCAAGCTGAGGTACCTGTACTCGTAGCGGTGCTACGATAGTAAAGGAAATCGAGAGAGCCGGCATACCTACAGCTCATATCACGGCAATGACGATGGTATCCCAACAAATAGGAGCCAACCGTATTGTTACCGGCACCAAGATACCTCATCCATGTGGTGACCCAAATCTATCTCCAGAAGCTGATCAGGCGATACGGCTAGAAATTGTAAAGACAGCCCTGGAATCTCTGCAAACCGATGTTGAAGGTCCCACGATATTTGCCCCGGCAATCAGCTTTACATCTGGATAGGAGGCATAATGAAACTGGAAATGGCAAGCTTCCCGGTAGAAGAAGCCAGGTTTGGGGAACAGAATAAATACGGTAATGGCATGCTTGAGATTAATAAAGATGAGTTAGTTTCACTGATTATCGAGGATAAAAGGATTCTATCTGCAGACGTTGAGCTAGCATTTCCGGGAGAGAAAACGAGGATTGTAAATATACGTGATGTTATAGAGCCACGTGTAAAGGTATCAGGTCCGGGCTGTTTTATGCCAGGCATACTCGGCCCTGTCGAAACCGCGGGTGAAGGCAAAACCCACCGTCTATCCGGAGTTGCGGTTATGGTTTCGGCTGAGCTTACACCAACGATTTTGAGCGGCACTACATCTCAAGATGCTTCCATCGTAGATATGTGGGGGCAGGGGGCTCTTGTTGCTCCGTTTGGCTCAACAATCAACGTTGTCGTGATATTGAAGCTGAGTGAAACTGTCACTGAGCTAGATACGCATGATGCCATTATTCTGGCTGAATCAAGAGTTGCCCGGCGTCTAGCTGAAATGACCTTAGATGTTACCCCTGTGAGTACAGAAGTCTTTGAACTGGCTGAATGCGATACCTCATTACCACGGGTAATATATATTGCCAGCTTTCTAACAAACTGGCATGCGCCTCACTCAGGGATAGCGTATTACGGGCTGCCGATCCGGGAATCTTTGCCGACGTTTATGCATCCCAATGAATTTCTTGATGGGGCAATGACCGTAGATGCCCGCAAGGGAAGCTCAGGGTACACTCATACCTGGGGGTGGTTAAACCATCCTGTAGTTCTCAGGCTGCTCAGGGAACACGGTGAAAGGCTCAACTTCCTGGGGGTGATTATCCAGAGGACCAGGTTTGAAGCTGAGCATGGGAAGAAGGTAACCGCGGCATGTACTGCCCAGATGGCAAAACTTTTGGGGGCAGACGGTGTTATCATCACCAGGACAGTCGCATCAGGTGCCAATTTCGTCGATGTTATGCTTACCGCTCAGGCATGTGAAAAGAAAGGGGTCAAGACAGTCCTGCTTACTCCCGAGTGGGGAGGTAAAGACGGCACCGAATTGCCACTTGTTTTATACGTACCTGAGGCAACTGCCATGGTGAGTACAGGCAGTACTGACCACGCGTTCAATTTGCCGGTGCCTGATAAGGTCATCGGTATTGATAAGACTGAACTGATACAGCTGTTCTTGGGAGAGCCCAAGGTTTCACCCTGGAGTGAACTTACGGTAGATGATTATAGTATCACAGGTGCCAGCGACTGGTGGGGTGACAGAAAATACACTCGGATAGGTTATTGAAATTGTAGCCAGCGACAAATTGTTTTACTGGAGATATTGATGACGGGGGTGATGCTGTGGCAAGAGTTCGAATTATGCATTACACGAACCAGTTTTTTGCTGGTATTGGCGGGGAGGATAAAGCCGATGTGCCGGTAGGTTCGATCAAGGGGGAAACAGGTCCTGGCAAACGCCTCAAGGAGTTACTTAGGGAATCTGCTGACGTAGTCGTTACTGTATACTGTGGTGATAACTACTTTGCTCCACACTCCGAAGATGTGCTACAGTCGATTTTAAAGATTGCCCGAGACCACAACATTGAGATGTTGGTTGCGGGCCCGGCATTCAACTCTGGTAGATATGGTTTTGCTTGTGCTGAAGTCTGTCATGCACTAAGCTCTTCGCTTGGTATAGACTGCGTCACTGCTATGCATCCTGAGAATCCCGGGCTAGAAGTATACCAGCAGTACAAGGACAGAAGCGTTTTTGCCTTTCCAACAACACAAGCCGTATCAGGTATGGAGGACGCCTTAAAAAATATGGCACAGTGTATTAACCGGTTGGCGGCCGGTTCGGCTATGGGCTCAGCATCCGAAGAGGGATACATTCCTCGGGGCTTCCGACGCGGAGAGGTTGTTAGCAAGAGCGGGGTGGCGAGAGGCATCGACATGTTGTTGGACAAACTGGCTGGTCGCCCTTATACTACCGAAATACCCGTGGAATCCCTTGAAGCGATACCGGTTGCACCCAGAATTGCTAACATTGCTGATGCTTGCCTGGCACTCGTGACTACCGTGGGCATCACCTTGCCTGATAATCCCGACAATTTCAGAGTATATAAGAACAATCAATGGAGAAAGTACTGTATTGGCAAGCTGAACTCCATGCAAGATATCAAATGGGACGTGGTTCATGGGGGCTATAACTCTGGCTTCATGAAAGAGAATCCCAACTACGGAGTCCCACTTGATGCCTGTCGAGAATTAGAACAGGAGGGTGTATTTGCCAGCCTATTTCCCTATTTCTACATGACGTCTGGCTGCTCGTCATTAATGCCAAATATGCAGGATATAGGTAGCGCGATGGCTGCCGACATGAAGGCTGAAGGTATAGATGCCGCCATACTTGTGTCAACCTGAGGTACTGACACTCGCAGCGGTGCTGTGATAGCGAGGGAGCTTGAGAAAGAGGGCTTACCGGTGGCCCATATTACGGCAATGACCATGCTCTCTAAGCAAATAGGAGCTAACCGAGTAGTGACCGGGACTAAAATACCCCACCCATGCGGTGACCCAAGTTTGTCCACAGAACATGATAAAGCCCTGCGGCGAGCAATTATTGAGTGTGCCCTGGGCACACTCCGAGCAGATATTAAAGGCCCTACAGTCTTTGTGCCAGATGTTACCTTTACCTCTGGATAGGACAAAAAACGGATAGGAGAATATTATGAAGCTGGAAATGGCAACCTTCCCGGTAAAGGAAGCCAAATTTGGCAACAAGATGGGCTACAGTAATGGAGTCCTTGAGATTAACAAAGCTGAGCTGCTGGCACTTATCAAGGAGGATAAGAGGGTTGAGTCAGTTGATATTGATATAGCATTTCCGGGAGATAAAACGAGGATTGTAAATGTACGCGATGTCGTGGAGCCACGTATAAAGGTATCAGGGCCTGGGTGTGTTTTCCCGGGGATTCTCGGGCCTGTCGAAACCGTGGGTGAAGGCAAAACCCACCGACTATCCGGAGTTACTATCATACCGTCAGCGACATATCGCCCAACGATTCGAAGTGGAACCGACGCAGAGAATTCTGCGATTTTAGATATGTGGGGGATAGCAGCAGAGGTGGTGCCTTTCGGGTCGACTATCAACGTCGTCCCAATATTTAAGCTCATCGATGGTGTTACCGAACTGGAGGCTTGCGATTCAATATTAAAGACCGAGTTAAAAGTCGCCCAACGACTGGCTGAGGTTACCAGGGATTTGACTCCACACAATGTGGAGGTTTTTGAGCTCAGTGAGGTCGACCCTTCTCTACCGAAAATAGTCTATATCGTCACTGTAATGACAAAATGGCATCAGGCTCATTCTGGTATAGCCTACTACGGATTGCCCATTAGGGAGTCCCTGCCGACCTTCGTTCATCCGAATGAGTTCCTCGATGGAGCATTTACCAAGGACGCGCGTAAAGGCTTTGCAGCTTTCACGGATGCCTGGACATGGTTGAACCACCCTATCGTCTTTGGCCTATTCAGAGAACATGGAAAACGCCTTAACTTTTTAGGTGTAATTTTACAGAGAACTCGCTTTGAAACCGGGTTTGGCAAGCAAGTTTCCGCAGCAGCCACATCCCAAATGGCAAGGCTGCTTGGAGCAGATGGTGCCCTCGTAACCAGAATAACCGGATCTGGAGCAAACTTCATAGATGTAATGCTTACCGTACAAGCCTGTGAGAGAAAAGGCGTAAAAACTGTTTTTATAACTCCTGAATGGGGTGGTAGAGATGGAACGGAGTTGCCTCTGGTCTTCTACGTTCCAGAGGCAACAGCCATGGTAAGCACAGGCAGTACGGATCGTGCCATCAAGCTGCCGGGGTCACCGGCGAAAGTTATAGGCTGTAAAGAGGGTGAGTTCATCCAGCTCGATCCACAAGGCGCTTTATTCTCTCCCTGGGACGAATTAACGGTTGAAGAGCACGATATTCTTGGTGGCGACGACTGGTGGGGGCTTGGGCACTATACACGCAAGGCGTATTGAAGATCATCCAAGAGGGAGCGTCAGTAAGGATAAAGCAGAACAAAAAAGTGCGTCACTGAGGTCGAGCTGTGATGGTGATATCTTGACAAAGGGGAGAAGGAAGAATATACTCTACATACCTCGATTGGTCAGGAGAGGATGCTCAGGTATAGTGTAGAATCTTAGGCATATTGATAGAGTCTAATTCTGGGCGAAAACAGCCAGTCCAGGGTCGATGGACTTTCAGTAAACTGACTGCAGCGGGAGGTCAATATGACGTGAGTAGATTAATCATTGATGGTGGGAACCCTATTTCTTATGGAGGTATATATGAAAAAACATAAGTTGTTAACCAAATTCGCTTTCGCCAGTTTAATCCTGATGTTGTTAGCACTACCTTTTATGGCCGCCTGTTCTAAACCAGCCCCCGCACCTGCACCCGCACCTGCACCCGCACCTGCACCTGCACCTGCACCAGCTCCTGCACCAGCACCAGCACCAGCACCAGAAAAACCGGTAACGTTGAAGACCGTTGTTTGGCCAGGAACGGCACACACAGACTTCTGGGAATATGAGCAGTTTGCCAACCTCGTCGAAGAGAAATCCAATGGCACGGTCACGCTGGAGTACCTCGGCGGGAACGAAGTGATACCGAAGATGCAGATGCTGCAAGGTGCCAAGCAGGGTGTGGCCGATGTTGTGGTCATGTATGGCGCCGGTGCTACTGAGCTTATCCCCGGATTCGAGTTCACTTACATTAGTCGGGTGACGCCTGAGCAAGAACGAGAACTCGGACTCATTGACATGTTAAGGGAAACAGGCAAAAAAGAAGGAGTATATTTCCTTGGGAGGCTGCTTATCTCTTTTGGCTATTTTGCCATGTATGCCAACAAGAAGATTGAGAAGCCCGATGACTTCAAGGGACTGAGGTTCGGTGCGATGGGATGGACAACAGCCGTATTCCCAGCGCTGGGTGGCACTATTGCCGAGATGTCATCTACCGAGTATTATACGGCAATGGACAGGGGTGTGATTGATGGCTTCCACAGGAGTCCAGGCGGTACTGTGTCGTATAAGCTCTATGAAGTCACAAAATACATTGTCGGGACACCTTATATCGACGGTGGTCTCGCTGCATTCGTCAACCTGGATGTATGGAATAGCCTCTCGCCTGACCAGCAAAAGGCAATGCAGGAAGCTCAGCTTGCCGTTGAACCGCTATCAGCGGAGTACCAATCAGGTATTTATGAGAAAGCTATACAGACCCTGGTTGATGGCGGGATGGAAGATGTTCGGATGTCAGGGCAAGATGCCGAATGGTTCCAGAACACTGTCACAGACGCTCTCTGGGGATTCATTAAGGATAACTACCCAGACATGTATTCAGAGTGGTACTCAAAACTGGTACCGTAAGTTTCCTATTCTCAGTCTATGCTATGGCGGGCAAATCTGCCCGCCATAGCATAAGCATGTTCAGTACATCATGGTTATCTAAAATAATATTAGGGGTCTCTCTGTACGGGGGAATTTGATGTTCTGGAAGAATCTTGGTCATATCTTTGACCGTGGCAACCAATACCTGTTTGCGGCCTCCGGTGTCATGATTATCGTCATGATGTTTCTCATGCTCTCGGACGTCGTGGCACGGATGACTGGTACTCAGGTTATGGGCAGTATGGATATAATTGAATATGGTCTCCTCTTCTTTACTTTCTTCGGAGCTACCTATGTACTGATCAAAGACAAGCATATAAAAATGGACCTGATGCTAAACTATGCGAAGCCGGAAACAAGAGAAATAATTAATATTTTAACTACCGGTATAGGTGTGATACTCTGGCTTGCTATTGCCTTTTTCACTGCCTGGTCTACCTGGGACGCATTTACATCTAATATTATCCTGGCGCGAATTATAAGGCTCCCTAAATTCGTTATCATGGCGGTCATTCCGTTCGGCAGCTTTTTGCTCTTTATAGAGAGTGTTAGAAGGGTCCGCAATCATATAGAAAGATTTAGAGTACTTAAAAGAGAACCGGCTCTTAGGGATGAGGAGTCACAGAAGCCAGTGATCTTAGATATGGAGTGATAATCCGTGGAGTGGTGGCTAGTCCTTGCGATTATTTTTAGCAGTTTTGTACTTCTGGTAGCTACGGGAATGCCCGTTGCTTTCTGCTTCCTCGTGGTAACCCTCATAGGAATGTCCTTCTTTGTTGGCCCGCGGGCGGTTCTCCTTCAGTTGTCGCATAATTCCCTCGACATCTTGACCACGTTCGCTCTGCTGCCTATGGTCTTGTTTATACTGATGGGTGAGGTTGTCTTTCATTCTGGCATAGCCATTGAAGTAATAGATGCATTAGACCAATGGCTTGGAAAGCTACCGGGAAGGCTATCTCTCCTTGCCGTGCTCAGCGGGACGGTTCTTTCCGCATTGACCGGAGTAAGCATGGCATCTACTGCCATACTGGGCTCTACACTTGTGCCTGAGATGGAGCGGAGAGGCTATAAAAAAGCGATGAGCATTGGACCGGTGCTGGGTAGCGGTGGTCTCGCCATCATGATTCCTCCCTCCGGTATGTCTATCCTCATCGGGGTACTGGGAGAAGTGTCCATAGGCAGAATTTTAATGGCCATCATATTACCTGGTTTACTTATGGCAGCTCTTTACGCAACATATATCATAGTTCGATGCCATATACAGCCCTCGCTCGCCCCCCCGTATACATCGCGCCATGTTCCTATAATGCAAAAGCTAGCAAATACTGCTCGCTACGCATTGCCGGTGGTTATTATATTCTTTTTTGTGGTTGGATTGATATTCCTGGGCGTGGCGACTCCTTCCGAGGCAGCAGCCACCGGCACACTGGCGTCCTTCCTCGTAGCCGCAGCCTATCGAAAACTGAATATGGAGAAGCTTAAAAAAATCATTTCCGGTGCTACGACTATCTCAGTAATGGTAATGGTAATTATTCTTTCTTCAAAGGTCTATTCTCAGTTGCTCGCCTATAGTGGTGCAACACGAGAGTTGGTAGAATTCATCGCTGGGCTTGGCCTGTCCCCACTATTAATCCTGGTGATACTGCAAATTGTGCCCCTCATCCTGGGCATGTTTATGGGGGCAACGGCAGTAGTCATGCTTACTGTGCCCTTGGTTATGCCGCTCGTTATCGTAACGGGGATTAATCCCGTTTTGTATAGCGTCACACTACTCCTCTGTGTCGAGATAGGGACAACATCTCCGCCTTATGGACTGAGTCTCTTTGTAATGAAATCGGTAGCCCCACCCGATACGACCATGGGTGATATTTACCGTGGCGCTCTTCCTTTCCTTGGCTGTGACCTGATCGCTCTTATAGGTATCATCGTTTTTCCGGCAATTGCTCTGTGGCTACCAAGCTCGATGTTCTAGTGGGACAGGTAGGGTAGTTGATGTTAGTAGAATGTGTAAGATGAGGTGGAATAATGTTCAAAGTACCACTTAGAACGCTTTCTGCCTTCAATCCAGACCAATCCTTGGAATTCGAGGGGGAATTTTCTACACTCCATTGTACAGAAGTAGATATATCTTCCTGCCCGTCTGGATTGAGCATAAATGAAAATGTGCTTGGGTGGCACTATGCAGAGCAGGCTAGATGGAAGGCGACATGGAATTCATAGTAGAACAAAAGAAAACCTCAATCATAAAGAGGGTCAATGTTATTGTGGTGGGTGGCGGTCCTGCAGGTTTCGGGGCTGCCATAGCTGCTGCTGAAATCGGAGCTAAAACCCTTTTGATTGAACGTTACGGTTTTCTAGGCGGTATGTCAACTGCAGGACTGGTACGCTATCTGCCGATTGATAAGCTTACGCCTATTGAATCCTATGGCGAGAAGAAGCCGCTACAGGGAGGCATTGTCCAGGAACTTGTTCAGAGGCTGATTGAACTGGGTGGAGCCATTGACCCTGCAACTTCTTATCCCTCATCTATCGGGTTCGAAACGTTTTTTCCGACTGACCCCGAGATCCTCAAGGTGGTCTTACCGGCGATGGTAAGAGAGTCAGGTGCAGAAATCCTTCTGCATTCTCTAGCCGTGGATGTGGTCAGGGAAGACCATATGGTTAAAGGAGTAATAATAGAGAGCAAGTCTGGCAGGCAAGCCGTTTTAGCAGATGTGGTAATCGATGCTTCAGGTGATGCCGATATAGCGGCGGCAGCGGGGGCAGAATATGAGAAACATAACAAACCTTTGATGATGACGCTCAATGGAGCCTTGGCTAATGTGAACATTGAAAAGGCTATCAAATACTCACGTATGGAGGGCAGGGAAGAATTCAACAGACTGGTACAAGAAGCCGTAGAGAAAGGAGACCTGGCGGCTGTTGAACAGCAGGTTCTGCCTGAAGTACCACCGATAGCAGTTAAGCCACCAATCGTCCTCAATCCCGATAAACTACCAGCAAACTGGCACAGGCGTGGGGAAACCCTGGGATGGATGGAGAGTGTCCCTGGTGACTGCACGAACGTCCAAGATTTAACCCGAGCTGAGCTTACAGCAAGAGAAGCAGTGCTGCGCATTGTTAACTTCTTCCGGAAGTACGTGCCCGGTTACGAGAATGCCTATCTTTCCTATACAGCTACGCAAATTGGCTTACGAGAGTCCAGGAGGGTCCTGGGAGATTATGTCCTTACTGCTGATAGAGACATAAGAGAAGGGATGAAGCATAAAGACGTGGTTGTTAGATGTAGAACAGGGGATGCCCGAGATTTATCAACCTATACTCCTGAGCTGGCACCAGTATGGGATATTCCGTATCGGTGCATTGTACCGAAAAGAATTGACGGTCTCCTGGTAGCAGGGAGGTGTATCTCCATCGACCACAAGGCTGCCACGTTGCTTTCGCCAAGGGACATATCTACCTGCATTGCTCTTGGTCAGGCGGCGGGGACAGCAGCGGCATTGTCCGTCAAGGTTAATGTGGAGCCGCGCAAGCTGGATATTAAAAAACTGCAAGAGACATTGATTAAACAGGGGGCTAACCTAGGCTAATCAGCAATTCGCACATAATATATTAACAGAGAAAGGTAGAATATAGATAAAATGGCAGAGGTGAGAGTTTTGCACTATATGAACCAGTTTTTTGCCGGCGTGGGTGGTGAAGACAAAGCCGATATACCTCTTAGTTGGAAGGAAGGAGCGCTCGGGCCGGGCAGGCGTCTGCAAGCATTGTTCGGGGATACTGCTGAGATTGCCACCACGGCTTATTGCGGCGATAACTACTTCGCACCGCATTCCGCAGACATACTGGCAGCCATCGTTAAACTAGCCAAAGAACGCAAAATAGATATGCTTATTGCCGGTCCGGCATTCGCCTCGGGCAGGCACGGTTTCGCCTGCGCAGAGGTCTGCCATGCGGTGAGTTCATCGCTAGGTATCACCTGCATCACC
>SDBU01008645.1_pt1 | contig 11534 bp, 7 predicted proteins | sample 2277071 | NCBI WGS metagenome assembly SDBU01 (sample SAMN10397929, study PRJNA504765) | marine sediment metagenome | isolation source: marine sediment core GS08_GC12, 126 cmbsf | place: Arctic Ocean: Gakkel Ridge, Loki's castle | collected 2008 | reverse complement strand
CGCCGGCATCTCACGCTTGCCCGGCAATGAGACGGTCTTGATCCATACGGAATGGATAGCCGACATCAATTATGATTTTGTGGGAACCGTTTTTCCCATTAGTAATCTTGGTGTAATAGGGATCAGCCTCATTTCCCTGAGCACCAATGAAATGAAAGTGCGGACGGTTGCCAAGCCTGAGGGTACTGGCGAGCTGTTCAATGTCGGCGACCTGGCATTGGGCATCGCCTATGCCCGAAATCTCACAGAACGATTTTCAATTGGATTCAACGGGAAATATATTCGCCAAAAAATCTGGCACATGAACGCTACCGGATTTGCTATTGATATTGGGACCTTGTTCACAACCCCGTTCGCCGGAATGAAAATTGGAATGAGTATATCCAATTTCGGCGGCAAAATGCAAATGCTCGGGAAAGACACTTTCGTTAATTATGATCTGGCGCCGGATCAAGAGGGGAGTAACGATCGAATACCTGCGAATTTAAAAACGGATAAATTTTCGTTGCCACTACTGTTCCGGGTAGGACTTGCACTGGAGGTTTTCAAATTTAATTCCGGTCGAATGATCATGGCGGTGGATGCCACTCATCCGAATGATAACACGGAATACATTAACATAGGTGTAGAATACTCCTCAAATGATTGGCTGTTCTTAAGGACCGGATATAAAAACCTGTTCATGCTTGATGGCGAAGAAGGGTTGACTGTAGGTGCAGGGATTAAATACGCTCTCAGTAGAAATGTGTCGATAATAATTGACTATAGTTATCAGGATTTCGGAAGACTGATTAACGCCCAAAGCTTCTCGTTAGCTTTAGCATACTAGGATTCAGCACTAATGCAAATATACCTGAAACACACACCAAGTTATTTCCTGTCAGCAATATAATTCCTTAATAATTCACGAGCACAATATGAAATTGAATCGTCACATTGGTAACCCCTTGCTGGAACCACGGGGAGATGACTGGGAATCGGTGGCTGTTTTTAATCCCTCAGCTACTCTGGTGGATAATCGGATACATCTACTTTACCGGGCGGTGGGAGAGTACTTTCCGTATACTTCCAGGCTAGGCCTGGCGGTCTTTGATACAGATCTTAACTTGATCGAGCGGCAGCCGGATCCAGTTTTTGTTCATGATGCCAAACTTTGGGAAAGATCCATTGAAGACCCCCGGGTATCGGCGATTGAAGATGAACTTTATCTCACATACGTGGTCACCCCGACACCCGGACCCCCGGGAGCTGTACGGAGGAAACTGGGGCTCCCCAATCCTTTAGAAACTGCCGGGCCCCGCACAGCGATAGCCAGAATGAACGGCTTCCATGAATATGAACGCTACGGCATCATCACCCCTTATGGCGCCGATGAGCGTGACGTTGTGCCTTTCCCGGAGAAAATTAGCGGGCGCTATGCCTTTATTCACCGACCGGCCAACTGGGTTGGTGGCGATTATGGCACAATAGGACCGTCCATCTGGTTTGGCGACAGTGAGAGTCTGGATCAGAAAATAATGAATCACAAACTGGTGATGAAAGCAGAAGCTGAATGGGAAGGGATTAAGGTGGGTGCCGGCCCGCCCCCGATTAAAACTGACGCGGGCTGGCTATTGATCTACCATGCTGTTGACCAAAATAACATCTATCGGGGTGGAGCTGCTCTTTTGGATCTGCGGGAGCCCTGGAAAGTACTGGCTCGGACACCAGAACCAATTCTGGAACCGGAAATGGATTATGAGCTGTACGGTGACGTTCCAAACGTGGTGTTTCCGGAAGGGCTAGTTACAATTGACAACAAACTCATCATCTTTTATGGAGGTGCGGACAAAGTCTGTTGTGCCGCCTCTGTGGACTTGGATGAGTTTATCGCTGACTTACTGAGCGGAGGTAATTGAAGCAAGTGAAATTAAGGCGCTTTTCAGGAAATCCCATATTGAAACCCGTGAAGAATAATGATTGGGAAAGTGGAGCGGTATTTAACTGTGCCGCCTTGTTTAAGGGTGACACTGTGCACTTGCTTTATCGCGCCATTGGTGAATATGATATTTATATCTCTCGATTGGGCCATGCCTTCAGTAGCGATGGTTTCAATTTCCAACGCCGTGATAACCCCGTATTGGTTCCAGAAGGGGATATGGATCGATTTGGTTGTGAAGATCCACGGATGACCGAAATAGACGGTAAGGTCTATATTACTTATACGGCCCTATCTGAACGTGCCTGGTCCGGATCCGGCAATCGGGTCGCACTGGCCTCAACAAGTGACTTTCAGACATTTGAAAGGCACGGAATAATTCTACCGGATATTGAGAATAAGAACGCTGTTATATTTCCGGAAATAGTGCGAGGGAGATATGTCATATTTCACAGAATCCTACCTGATATATACATCGCATATTCCGACAACCTCAAAGAATGGTACGGGCACCGCATTGTCATGAAACCCAGGGAGGGATTCTGGGACTGTAAAAAGATCGGAGCAGGTGGCCCTCCAATAAAAACAGATATCGGTTGGTTGTTGTTCTACCATGGCGTTGATGAAAATCGTATTTATCGACTTGGCGTTGCCCTGTTTGACCTTGATGATCCATCACAGCTGATTTCCAGACAGGAAGAAGCGATCCTGGAGCCTGCTGAGAGCTGGGAACTGGACGGTGATGTGCCCAATGTGGTTTTCACTTGCGGTGCAATCGAAAAAGATGGAGCCTATTATGTCTATTATGGCGGCGCCGACACAGTTATCGGTGTTGCCACTGTGGACAAGATTCAAGCCCTGAATTTTGCGCAATAAATATTTTCATATCATGTCATCAGATTATTATTAGATATACCAGAATCACGATTAACATTGCCATTAACCACCAATATTCATCGTTCTTTGCTGATTGTTCTTGCTTCTTCTATTCTAGCTTGCAGAACTCAGGTTGATTCACAATATATTACTTATTGGACAGCCCCCAGTTTAGAGGTATCACGATTTGAAAGAGTAATGGTCGATGAATGGAATTATTCCCACCCTGACTCACCGATTGACTGGAAGACTATTCCAGCGGGCATTAGTTCTGAAGAAGTACTTCTAACAGCGATTGCTACTAGAACCGGACCAGATATTTGCGCGAATATATTCGGTGGTTTTGCTTCTCAACTGGCTGATGCCGGCGTCATCGTTGCGCTTGATACTTTACCCGGTTTCTGGGACCTGGTACAAAAACGTAACATGACAAATATTATTCGAAATAACTGGTTCTATAAGGGACACGTTTATGTACTTCCAGTGTATACCAATCCCGAGATGATTTGGTATAACAAAAAAATACTTAATACATTTGATATTACTGAACTTCCCAGGACATACAGTGAATTCTTTACTTTATTGGAGGACGTTTGTTCTTCAGATGACATTTATGGGTTTCATATCGATGTTTCTTCAAAGTGGTATAAAAGGTGGTTTGATTATTTAACCTTTTATGCGGCCGCTTCTGGTGGCAGTCCTTATCTTGATATGGATAAGGGTGAGGCCTTTTTTAATCAAGAGGCTGGTATGGCGGTTACGACCTTCTTTTATCAATTATTTTCCCGAGGCTTCACCCCTCAATTTGAAATACAGGATGGATTTCAAAAAGGTCTATTCCTCGCGGCAATAAAAGGAGCAGGAGATATAGTAAGAGCAAAAAGAATTTATCCAGAGCTCGAGTATCATATCGCTCCGCTCCTCGTACCAGATAATTATCCAGCTGATAATCCCATTTACACCCTAGCTGAATCGAAAGGTCTGGTTCTTTTTAATAGCACTATTAAGAAAGATAAGGCCTGGGATTTCATTTTGCACTATTTTTCTGATGAACACGATTCATTATGGCTTGCTATCACAAATTATTTACCAGCTCGTGAAGATTTATTAAGTAATTCTATCTTCAAAACATATTTTGAGGAAAACCCGCAAATAAAGCATTATGCACTAATTTCCGAATTTTCGGTTCCACTCTCAATAACTCCCCATACTGTACAAATCCAAACAATTCTAAATCGCGAACTGTGGCAACCGATTATTTACGGGTTGAAGTCACCGGTTGCTGCATCCGGGGACGCCAATAGTGCCATCAATAGGATATTGAAATCAGGTCCCTAAATATTAAACCGTAAACAATGAATTCAATTATTTCAAAGGTAAGATCCAATGAGCTAGTGGGTTATGGATTAATACTACCATATCTTATTTATTCACTAATTCTCTGGGTCTATCCCTTAATGTGGGGGATTGGTATTGCGTTTAAAAGATGGAATATTATCTCCACTGAAAAAACATTTGTCGGTCTCTCCAACTTTATCCAGGTAATTCACGAGCCCCTATTTTGGATTGCCTTTAAGAATACAATGTATTTCATGATAGTGTATATACCGCTATCTATCACTTTATCTCTTTCAGTCGCTTTATTACTAAACCGCATAAATTTCCTGCGTTCATTTTTCGCCTCGGGATACCTGATATCTTATGTATCTGCCGGCGTTGCATATTCCATAGTGTTTAATCTCATGTTCTCAGGTAACGGCATTATCAATACTTGGCTGAGCGGAATAGGAATTACAATTCCCTGGTTTTCAAGTCCTAGAATTGCTATGGCATCTATTGCAATAATAGTCGTTTGGAAATTTCTTGGCTACTACAGTTTGATATTTTTAGCCGGGTTGCAATCAATTCCAAAAACAATTTATGAATCTGCCGAAATCGATGGCGCGGGAAAGGTTGTACAGTTCTTTCGAATTACTATTCCCCTTTTAAATCCATCATTTACCATTATTTTCATTTTTGCAATAATGCTTTCATTTAACGTTTTCACTGAACCATATATGATCACTGGTGGTGGGCCATTGGATAGTACTCAAACATTTGTTATGCAGATTTACTATCATACTTTTACTAATCTCCATGCTGGTTATGGATCTAGCTTTGCCATTATTGTGGCTGCGATAAGTTTTGCATTTGTATTCTTCATTAGGAAAATAGTGGAGAGAGACATAGCTTAATAATGAAACGATACACTTCAAAAAGACGGAATTTAAAAAAATACGGTAAGTTGGTAACATATATATTGCTCAGCATGGGCCTGGTTCCAATGGTATTCCCATATATTTGGATGGTATTGGCATCTTTTAAATTTCCCGCAGAAATATTTGACCGATTTATCCCTTCCAGTCTTACGCTTGAGCATTATAGAATGATTTTTCTAATGGGATCAACTGGTTCCGCCAATCCTTTCATAAGGGCTCTCGCCAATAGTCTGCTAGTCTCCTCGATCACTACACTTTCAGTAGTTATTTTCGGGGCAATTACAGGATATGCCTTAGCACGTCTAAGATTCAAAGGGAGAATCCTATTAAAGAATTTTATATTATTTCAAATGCTGTTTCCGGTAGTATTGTTTTTAATACCACGGTTTTTATTGGTGACAAAACTGGGATGGATCAATACATATCAGGGAATGATTGCGCCATTTATGATGAGCGCGTGGGCGATATTTCTTTTCAGTCAGTTTTTTAGAACAATACCACAGGAGTTAATCGATGCTGCCCGGATTGATGGATGTTCGGAATTGCGGATAATATTTAAGATCATGCTGCCATTATCCAAGTCAGTAACAATAATTGTTGCTGTTTTTACCTTCATGACTATGTGGGACGAATTCTTATGGTACCTGATTGTAACAAAAGACTATAATTTAATGCCACTAAGTGTGTTACTAGGGCTTTTTACCAAAGGCGAATATAGTTTCTATCCTGGTATTCAGACCGCTGGTGCAACTCTTCTTACTATACCTATACTAGTTCTTTTCTTTTCATTCCGGAAATTTTTCACGGAAGGAATTGCGCTATCGGGAATTAAAGGATAAATACAGAAGCAGTTACAATAGTGTGATCCTATGGACTACGGTTGACACTGGAAGTTACCTTCAGGTTGTTAATCTGGAATAGAAAGGTTTGTGTAAGAGCCCTAACCAGGGCTCATTTGTCGAAGGAAAACAAGGGGTTGTGCCGCGGAGAGGACTCGAACCTCCACATCCAAAGGGATACTGGATCCTAAATCCAGCGCGTCTACCAGTTCCGCCACCGCGGCAGTGGTCTCAGGAACGATTCCGCTATAATGTTACAGCCGTTTGCCCCGTCAATCCAAAGGGATGTATGCCGGTCAGGCGTCTTGCCGCTCTGGAAGTTAGCGCATCAGCAGCATCTTACGGGTGATGGTGCGTCCCGGGATGCGGACTTGGTAGAACCACATTCCCTTGCGTGCCGGACGCCCATTCCCATCGGTACCGTCCCAGGTGACCTGGTGATAGCCGGCCGCGGTAATGCCGTCGTGGAGGGCCAGCAACTCCCGTCCCAGCAGGTCGTACACAGCCACTCGCACCTGTTGCTCCGCGGGTAGACCGAACCGGATAACGGTGGTATCAGTAAAAGGGTTGGGGACGTTCTGTTCCACCACCAGCTGGTCCGGTGAGGGGCTCAGCGGTGCTTTGGCCACCGCCGGCAACTGCAGCAGGTCGATGATCGTCAGGCCGTTGTTTTCGCCCCACAGACCGGCGCCCAGTACATAGCGGGCTTCAGTGCCTGGTCGGCTCTCCTCGTCAGCTTGCCGGTCCCAGGCTAGAAATACCATGGCGCGCCCCAATCCACTTTCCGCCCCGGCAGGTAGCCCCCGGCCGGCAGCGAAGCCCAATCGGGCCGGGATATCCACCGAGCCATCCTCCCGCACCACACCCACTCCCATCACGATCACGCTGGTACCTTCGCCACCGATGCTTGTGTCGATCACTGCCACCTCATCGCCCTGGTCTAAGTACCGTCCTCCCAGTGTAATCGCCTGGGCCGTGATGAAGTGTATCCCCCCGGCAGGTTCCATGTCCGTTAGAAAGTGCACCGGCCGGGCTGGTGCGGCCCCGATTATCACGCGGCCGGCCTGCCCCAGAGCGAACACCGGACCGGCCGGACAACCGTCGGCGTCAACCCGGCTGACCACTATAGCCAGACTGGTATCCCAGGGGACACTGCCGGCCAGGGCGAACACCAGACTCAATAGCGATCCATCGCCCCCGGCAATGGGCTGTGGGCCATCATATTCCACCTGCAGGCGACCCGGCTCTATTTTGTGGACGCGCAAACCATGGTCACCGGGCAACCGGCCGGCGCCTTCCAGAGACAGAAATTCCAGCATGTGGGGGTCGTGTTGCACCTCGAACTGGAATCCGCACAGTGCCACCCGATTGGCCAGATTCAATGGCACGGTTACGGTGCGTCCCGGTTGGCCGTCACTGATACCTGGTGTGAATACGGCCTTGATCGACCCTACCGGAAAGTGACCGGCCACCGTGGCTTGCCGCAGTGTCCGGCCCCGGCGGTCGGTTAAGGCCACCTCATCCAAAACCAGCTTAACCAGGCCTTCGGCAGCTGTATTCGCCACCTGGTAGGTCAGGGCCACGATAGCCCCGGCGCCGGCAGCAATGGCATTTTGGCTGAACGACGATGCGATGATCTGTACCGCTCCCGCTCCCAAATTGGTGAAGGCCACGTCGGCATCCGAGGGCAGCCGCGGCATGCCGTCGACCCGGATCACCTGAAGGGCGTCGCCAGCGGCTTTCACAACTAGACGGAAGGCCAGGACCGGTTCGGGATTGTCCATGAATATAGTGATTGTTCCGGTATCTCCGGGCTGGATCGGCGGGCCGGTGCCGATGCGCAGATCCGCCACCTGAACCTCAATTGCTAACTGGTTGTCGATCACTCTGGTTGGATAGGCCTCCCCGTCCGGGGCCGATATTACCACGTCCCGCAGTCGCAGGGCCGCCTTCAAAGGACCATCCACCGGGATGGCCGCACCCAGGCGCAACACCTCCCCCTTTCCCGGCGGGATGGCGGTCAGCTGGGGCGACAGCGCCACGATGTGGAGACTGGAGCCTACTGTATCTGGTGACAGGGTCACGATCCAACTGGGTGGTACCCGAGCGCCCAGGATCGCCTTCGGAGCGGTCAATGATATATCCGGTTCGAACTCCAGAGTGAATCGTAGCCCCGCCACTGGCTGGGTATTCTCCAACGTTATGGGAATCTCTACCGGTTGCCCGGCCATCCCCAGAATGGACGGGATTGCCAGGACGGCCGGGGCTTGGGGTGTGGCGGCGACCGGGCTGGCGGCCGCCGACTCCAGGCTGTCGGCATAGACGGCGGCTACTCGGTAATAGTAGGTCTCCCCATTCACAACGGTAGTGTCGTTGAAGGATATGGTTCCGGCCCCGGCCTGGGCGATCCGGCTGAGGGTATCAAGAGCGAAATCCGGTTCACGACCCCGGTAGATAGCATAGCCGGATGGTGCTCCCAACCGCGGGCCGGTTATGCCAGGAGCCCGCCAGATCAGCGGCACTCGACCGTCTTCCCGGGACAGGGCGGTCAATTCGGTGGGCGGCGCCAGGTAACCGGGGTAGACCGTGATCAGTCCCGGGCCAATCGAAGTCAAGGCAGCCTCGCGGCCATCTGCCAGTAGGAACCGGGCCGCAGTGATAGTGAGCGGGATATCGCCGGCGAGGGCTTCCTGCGAAACTGCGAACTTGAGGGTAGCTATGGTCACCTGACCGGTCTCAAACCGGTTGCTATCGGCGGCTAGCAGCCTTAGCGCGGCGCCATTCGCTTGCCCCGGGGACTTCGCCAGGACACTGCCCCGGGTGGTGGGACTATGGTTCAGCATTGTGAGCCAGCGGCCCTGCCAAACCAGGTCCAGGTGAACTTCTGCAATAGGGACGTTGCCGGCCAGGGTCACGGCCACCTCCACCGTATCGCCGGCGTCGGCCACTACGGTATCCAAGGCCACTGCGGCCAGGGCGCCGATGCCCAAGGACCCGCTGCGGCCCACCGAAAGCAGCTCATCGCCCAGGGCGTCGGATACGCTCAAGGCGGCCACCTCCAGCGGCAGATAGGCGGAGTAGGCACTGTCGGCAGGCCAGGCATAGACCAGCTCCATCACCGGGCCGCTGCCGGGGGCGATATTGCTGCCTTTAGGATCGAACAGCAGCAGGCGGGTCACAGCGGTATGCCGGTCGTGACTGCGAGACACCGTCCAGCCGGAGGTGCGATCCGTGGTGTAGATCGTATCGAGCGCCGGCGACCCGGCCGCCTGGCGGAGGTCCAGCTGCAGGCCACCCACTTCGTCCTGTTCGTTGGCCAGCGCCACCGGCACGACTGCGGTGCTATCACCGGCGGGTACCCGGGCATGATGAATAGTGAGGGTCACCTGGGCAGCTAGCGGTGCGGCCAGCAGCAACCAGAGTATTGACCAGGCCAGTGGCACCCGCTGCCACCGGTGGACGTCTATCGCCGTTGATGAGCGCCGGTCAGTCACGGCGCTAAACTAGGAAGAAATCAGGCTGGGGGGGAGATATATTGGCCCTTCGTGAGCGCTCCCCCGCCCTGGCCGGGCAGGCCGATGGCGGGGTTCAGGACAGGCCCTTCAGGGTCACGTTAGGCCATCAATAGACTAACGATAGGCTATCAAATGGTCCTCTAAAGGATCGCAAAAGGATCACGATAGGGTATCAAAAGGATCACCCACACCGACGGGGGAGGTGATCCTGCGGGTTTTTCAAGAAAAACCACTATGACACAAAGGGCAGAAATAAGAGTATAAGGCATTAAGAATGAAGAGGTTATCTGCCTTTTAATACCGGAACCCATTTGCGGATACCGGAACCGGACCTCACCCCCGACACTGCGTGTCGTCCCCTCTCCCAACCTACACGGAGCAGGCCCGAGGGAGAGGGTATGCTGCTACACACCCCTTCGGTCCACCCATCCGACAAACTCCCCCGCCAATGGCGGGGTCCAGGGCAGGCCCTTCGACAGGCTCAGGGTAAACTTTTCAAAGAGCGGGCGGAATATAAGGGTATGAGAAGGGCGCTGTCGTTCGCCTGGTGCGCGGAACAGCCGTCAGCGAAGAGCCGCACCCACCTCTCCCGCCGAAGGCGGGGTTCCCCTCCCTCAGTGAGGGAGGGAACTCGCAGAGCGAGAAGGGAGGGTTTTATAACTGTCGTTCGCTTGGTGCGCCCCGCCAGGGTTGGCGGGACAAACAAGCGGGCGATGTAGATTTCAACGTCGAAATCCGACCCCCATCTTTAAAATCGTACTCTTATGCCAATCGCCAGAGATTAGGTGACTATCAGCCACAACCAAATCAAATTCGATAATGCCTACTTTCGCAACTAAACCCAATAACAGGTAAACGGCACGCAGATCATCCTCAGGAAGGATATGAGAATTAAATCTCGCACCTGTAGAATATATCCCGAACGTAAATTGTCGATCAGTATGGTAAGAATATTCCAGGCTAGTATAATACTCCAATTGATCCGACATATCCTCGCGTACATTCTTCCATCCAACCGAGCTATATCCGCAGGAAACCGCAAATTTATCACTCAGCACAACACCGAGGCCGTTGCTCAACCTGCTTGGGGCACGCCCAATCACGTGATACTCAAATCCTTCCATTGGAGTAGATTTGAATTGTACTTCACCTATTAGGACTGTCCCCTGCTCAAACATCACACCTAAATAGATTTTATGAGAGTCATCAATGGGTAATTTGTATCGTAACCCAAACCCCCAAGAATAATAGCGGGCAAGTGAGGATGACATTTCGCTTTCCCCAAGTACTTCTCTGTAATCCAAGCGATTATGACGAACGGCGATGCCGATATCAATTCTGTCAGTTGCGTTTAGTACTCCTCTGTACCCCACTGAAGCCATACCGGTCAGGGCATCTATAATGGCATGTTGATAGGTCTTGATATATTCACCAGTACCCTCAGGGTATAGAACCGTTTTTATTTCAATCGGATCGATGAGTCTCTCAGCTGAGAACTTTTGGAAGTAACCGATCCCTAGTCTTACTGTGCCAACAGGCACAACCACACTTACTGACTGGATTGGCTGATCACTTGGCCGCCTGTATCCAATATTCGCAAACCATGCCGGTTTGATTTTGGATTCTATTTGAGCCGACATACCGAAGGTAATCCGATAGAAATCAGCCATAGCTGCCGGATTTGAAGAGCAGGCATTCGCTATTGTTGTTCTAACAACACCACTTGACCCCAGACCACTCAATTGAGATATGACATAGCCGGCCGGTAAGTAGACAACAGTTTTATTAGCATAATTCAAGGACTGTGCTTCAAGTTTAGATGACATGTAGAGGGTAATGAGAGAAGTTATGAAGATAAGTCTCATGTCTGATTATTCATCCCTACCTAACCAGAAGTGGACCCCATAATTGGGACACACTTTTCAGATTCCTAAATGTAACCCTGCTATGTTGTTCTTTGTGCTGCCAACTCTTTTGTTGACTGAAATATACATCTCAGCCCTCCTCTTTCTCAGCCCCAAGTCTCCAGTCCCTAGCCTCAAGTCCCCAACGCCTGCTCCAAATCCGCCTGCAGGTCGGCCAGGTCCTCGATGCCCACCGACAGGCGCAGCAGGCCTTCGGTGAGGCC
>SDBU01008643.1_pt1 | contig 11539 bp, 5 predicted proteins | sample 2277071 | NCBI WGS metagenome assembly SDBU01 (sample SAMN10397929, study PRJNA504765) | marine sediment metagenome | isolation source: marine sediment core GS08_GC12, 126 cmbsf | place: Arctic Ocean: Gakkel Ridge, Loki's castle | collected 2008 | reverse complement strand
TTGATACTCGAAATCACTTCAACGCCTCCCGGCCGAAACGTCGAATTAGACTATATGTACATCGAAGCCACTCCTAGCCTAGGCGAGCCCAGCAAGCTAGAGCACTTCTGGAGCTTTGACCTCGACAACAGCACTGGCGGCACCATGTACTTCCAGGTGGAGGGAAACCAAACAAGCAGTCCTGATGGAGACAACTTCACGTTCCAGTACTCAACAAGTGGAATAGGTGGGCCGTGGACGTATCTCCTCGAACTAAACGAGACATCTGAGAGTGTTTACAATGTGACAGTCCCGGGTCTTGTGGGCGGCGCGCAGACGGTATGGGTTAGTGTGACAGATACCGATCGAAACCCAGTAAATATCGACTTGGATACGATTTACATTGACGACATCCACTTCTACATTGATGTGCCCATACTATATTACAGCAGCCTCAACCACACATGGACTATAGACCTCTCTGGAGGCGGAGGTGGCAACTCCTATCGCTTATATGTCGAGGCGCACCACACTGCGAACACTGAGGATGACGACTTCCTATTCCAGTACTCAATAGGCAATCCCCTTGGGCCTTACACTGACCTCATGACCGTTACTAAAACCGCGGACAACGACAAATATCAAACGTTCCTCCTCAACCCTTCAGTTGGTGGGAACATGGTATATTTACGCGTAATAGACACTGACAACGGGCTGGGTAACGACACACTCGACTCGGTATACGTGGACCACATGTTCATCCGCAGAACAGTGATTTCATCCTCTCCAACTACTATACCCTTTGCTAACGCTGTGACAGACATAGCCGTGGGCGACTATGACAACGATACAGACATAGACCTAGTGGTTGCCACGGAAGCAGGGCTATACAAGGCCGACAACGATGGAAGTTGGACTACCACTTCCATACATGGTGCACTCAAGTTCTGGTCGTGCGACATGGGTGACCTGGATTGTGACGGGGACCTGGACGTTGTTTCAGGTTCAGATACTGGCTTTGTCTACTGGTACAAGAACGATGGAAACGGAGTGTTCACCCAGCAGCCAAACCTCGCCAATCCAGCATCCCCTGTTTTATCAGTAGAAGTAGGAGACATGAACGGTGATTTCTATGATGATGTGGTGATCGGTACCAGCGATGGATACATCAAATACTACGAGAACAACCGCGACGAGACATGGACTGGCGAGGACATCGACTACAACGAGACACCAGTGGAGGGCATCGCACTTGGCGACGTGGACAGGGGGATTATCCAGTAATCCAGCGCACGCGGAGGGGACATCGACATTGTTACGGGTGCAGATAACGGGGTGCATGTGCTGTCGAACACAGGAGACCCCGGCGTAGATCCTCCAGGGGATTGGGGAACTGGATTCACGGCCGCTTGGTCGAACAACTCGGGCGCAGTCAAATCCGTTGACGTTGGCAACATAGACGAAAAAGATGACGACGCAAGTGCCACACTGGATATCGCAATCGCAACGGGCACAACCGTGTATTACTACCAGAACGACGGCTCGTGGACCAGGAATACCGTGGACACCATGACAAATGCAATCGAAGATTTGGAAGTCGGGGATGTGAACGGGGACATGTATGATGACATAGTGTTCATTTATCTCGCGCCTGACGAATCCGGTGCAATCGACGAGGTACTGTTCTACTACCAGAACGACGGCTCGGCCGGCACCTGGACAGACCATGTGATTTATGTGAAGGACTTCGGCACTTTGAAGAACTACGAGTGGTACGCAGTTGACATCGGCGACGTGGACAGGGGGATTGTGCAGTAATCCAGCGAACGCGGCAAGGGGACATGGACGGGTGAAGACATCGACTACATGGAAAAGATATATGGTATAGCCCTGGGGCAAGAAACAACGGAACGTCTATAAAGGCGGCAGTAGATGCTAACATGAGATACATATCTGAGATAACTGAAATTGATTTAATTCGTAGGAACAGAAGTTCCTATTCTCTCCAAATCCCAGATTTGTCGATTCACAGGAAAGTACAAACTTTCCTCCTATCTCCAAATCACAGATTTCTCGAGGAAGAAGAAAGATAAAAAAAGTTACGTTTGCCACTATATTTCTGTTTTTGAATGCGAATTTTTTACTCCATCCTGATACTATGTGTCCATTAACTAACCACGGTTAACTAACCACGGTTAACTTTATATTGGTGGAGATTCATACTGTTGATCATGGACATGGTTGTGCAGAGAAGGGAGGCAAAACTATTGGGTAATAGATGGGCTCTGGTGTATGGCAGGAGAAAGGTTGGTAAGACCTTCATGCTCAGAAGATTTTATTCCTGGGATTATTTTATACTAGTTGGCAGGGATGGAACACTGTGGATTGAGGGAGCAGATATTGAAAAGTTCACAAACATTGAGGATTTCATGAGGTTTTTGGGAAAATCACTCAAGACAGGAAAGAAGGTAGTAATTGATGAGTTTCAGAGATTACCAGATTATGTTCTTGAGAAGGTTTCCACAACTCATCCTTCAGGCAATCTATTACTTTCCGGGTCCAGTATGAGGGTTGTTAAGGATATTATTGGTAGTAGATCTCCACTTTTAGGGCTCATCGAAGAGCATCCTATTGGACTTATACATCCTCAGGATATGGCAAAATTTCTAGATGTGAAGGCGTTTCTTGATTATATGGTTTATCTCCGAGACCCCTGGCTTATACCAATGATGAACGGTGATTCCATACTTAACGATCTTTACAGGGTGGTGACTCACACACCATCAACCATATCCTCGCTTATAGGAGAGGTATTCAATGAAGAGGATAGAAAACTCACGTCCACTTATGAGGGAATAATAAAATGTATAGGCTCGGGATGTGGAAAACCATCAGATATTTCTTCGATTCTTTATTCCAGAGGCTTGATACCAAAGGATTCTCCATCAGGTGTGGTTCCCTACATAAAAAATCTGGTTAAAATGGGTATTTTAAAGGAGATAAAACTCCATGGGAAAAAAGGTATTATCTATCGCATGCTATCCCCCATATTCTCAGTGTCTTACTACTTATCGGATAAATACGAAATGGATTATGCCATGCCTTCATTTGACATCATAAAGGAAAATATGACGAGAATACACAGTTTATGCTATGAAGATTTTGTTGTCGAACTTATCGCCCACATCCTCGGAGGTTATTTAAGATACTCCTATGAACCTGAAATTGATGGTATAATAGTTGACAGAAAAGAAAAAACCATAGCAGTAGTCGAAGTAAAGCATGGGAAGATAAGGAGAAGTGATATTTCCAGTTTTGTCGACAAGACAGAAAACATCAGAGGAAAAAGGATCATAGTTGCGAGAAATAAGATAGACTATGAAGATGTAGTTGGCTTAACACCAGATGAGTTTAGAAATATTGTGTTGAAATGGAAGATTTGAAAGACGAGGGACATAGTAAGGATGGTAAACACGGTACATGGACTGAACATCCAATATACGTGAAGGACTTCAGCACCCTCCAGAACTACGAGTGGTACGCCGTGGACATCGGCGACGTGTTGGCGGAGCATCGCTCCGCCCAGTCTTGGCGGAAGATACAGTCTTCCGCCGATGATGGGAGGAGCCATTTGGCTCCTCCAACACTGGGATATTGGAGGAGCGGGCAGCTCCTTCGATGTGAGAGGAAAACTTCCGTTTTTCCTCTAACAGGAAACTATGTTTCCTCCAACATGTTTGAGGAACCCAAAGGTTTCCACTAACATGGACAGGGGCATCATCCAGTAGCGACAGGCATATTAGGGAGAATTGCACTATGTGATGAGAGATTGATATGAAGTTAAGGGTTTACATCGACACCTCGGTGATCGGTGGGTGCGAAGATGAAGAATTTTCCCAATGGTCTATTCGGTTGTTCAATGAGTTTCGAGAAGGTCTGCGGATCGCTGTTGTATCCGATTTAACCCGTAGAGAGATCGAGAAGGCTCCAGAAAGTGTGAGGAAAGTATTATTTTCTCTTCCAGATGCAAATGTAGAGAATGTTTTCCTTACCGAGGAGGCCGAGACCTTGGCCCAGAATTATGTTGATGAGGGAGCGGTAGGTGCAAAGCATATAGCAGATGCTCAGCATATTGCGATAGCATCGGTGGAACGGGTAGATGTCTTAGTTAGCTGGAACTTCAGGCAGATCGTGAATCTTTCGCGCATCCGTGCTTTTAATTCGATCAATTTAAAATTGGGTTATCCTATGATAGAAATTAGGAGCCCAAGGGAGGTTACCTATGAAAAAGAAATTTGATGCTGTAAAATTTCAGCGGAATGTTCGCGAAGAATTAAGCAAAAAGTATTCCACTAATCGCGATGCATTTCTTCATGAACTCAAAGAAAAATACGGGCATTTGCAAAAACACAAGGTCGGCACGCACAATATATAGAGAGCCAAATGTTATGTCTGATCTGGAGGCCGGTGATTTGGACGGCGACAGATGGGACGACATCGTTATAGGCACGGATTGGATGACCATCTACTATAACGACAGGGCGGGAAGCTGGATAACCTATACACTCGATGAGCTTGATTGCAACGGCATCGCCCTCGGCGACCTGGACAGGGGCATTACGCAGTAAGCACTACCGAACCAATATGCTGGGGGCTTGTCCAGCAGCTTTTTTCTCTTTATTTATCAGAGGGCTAAAATGTCTTAGAAAATAAAGAATATCTATATATAGTGTTACAATAATTACAATGAAAGTTACCCTTACGACGGAGGACGGGTATTTAATTTGAGGTATTGCACGCTATAAGCGAGGTGTTAAAATGTTTAGGAATGGAAACAAATTCTTAAGCCTGGCTGTTGTATGGCTCATGCTGTTCAGCGGCTTTGTTGGATTGTTGGTATTCGAATCGGATGTGGCAGAGGCGGCAAAGGACGATGTTCTGGAGGTCTCGACGACAATGACTGTGGACAGGAGCACCGCGGGTGTCGTGAACGGAATCTGGCCCCTGGACAGAAGCATTCACATAGTGACTGGCGGAAAGCTGATACTGGACGGAGTAACGCTGCAGCTTCTCTCTGAGGACCCCGATGGAGTTATGAATAGCACCGACGACATCCATTACTGGCTAACCGTAGATGGTGGAGAATTGTGGATGAACAACTCTGTAGTCACCATGGGAATAAACCAGATGTCTCCTTACATCCACCTGAACTTTTCAGTGAGCAACAGCGGAATGGTTGTAATGACCAATGGGTCGAGGCTGTCATTCCCTGGGTCTGTCAATGTGACATCCGGCAGTACCTTCATTTCCAACAACTCCATGATTACTTTTCTTGATGTCGACAATGACGACGTCTGCGACCTGGTTGCCAGCGAAACAAGTGATGAGCACAATAACTTGGAGAGCTGGTACGGGTATGGGGACCCCTATACCACAGATGACGGAGATGATTGCCCCAAAATATATGTGAATGATAGTGATATGATTCTCTGCGATTCTGAGATTAAGCATTACTATGAGAACACCAACAAGATGCTGCCCGCGGTGACGTGCAATGCAACAAATGGGGCAGCAGATATCCCAGAATTATCAGATACAGATGCAAGCTATATCGTTGTCCAGCCTGGCCAGGAGATGATAATAGACGGATTTAACACCTCCTTGCTCGTTGGCATGGGAGGAGTTGACCTACACGTCATATATAATGTTTCAACCCTGTATAATGAAGAGACACACATGCAGTGGCGGTTCGAGGGCGAAACTGACTGGAGGGATACAGACATAGTGCTAACATCGAAAACACCCAAAGAGGCCTCGGACACCTTGGAGGCCGTATACATGAAAAACCAATTGACAAACCTAGACGTCAGGTTTAACAACTCGGCACAGACAGGAGACGATCTGAATTACTCGGTTTCCTTCAACAGGATATGGGTGGATATTACACCTGCAGTAAATTATAACATGACAATTACCGAAAATTCCACACTTGTGGCGATCAACACATACATGGACCTTGATTTCTTGCAGTATACGGTTACTGGACGGAAAAATGTGCTGGAGGTCAGAAACCACTCTATTGCGAGATTGTACAATGTTACAGTCGATGAAACCGAAACTCTGGGCACTCATGACTACCCGCCTTACCGGGTGGTGGATATAGAGGGATATAGCTACACCAATGCCACAATCCAGATTTACAGTTGGGGGAAGATTAACGTGCTGGATTCCCTGGGGCAGCAGGTTCCGAACGCCACAGTGAACGCCACCTGCATGGAGAGTGCCTGGAAGGTTCAGTGCTGGGAGAACAATACCCTCAAAAACAATGATATCGTGCTCGAATACCTCAATAAAACGCGGGAGGAGAGAGGCCATCCAGATGACTTTTATATCACTAGTACGACTTTCAACCGGACAGACAGATTTGGAAATCCGATATGGCTGCCCTTACTTACATGTGTGATCAAGCCAGGATACGGATTGAACGGCGAAGCGTTTGGCTCATACAACTTCACTGTTTACAACGAAACGTGGGTGAAGTGGGACAACTACACCCAGGATGCATTCCAGCCCTTCCCTGCCATTACCTACAGCGATAATGTGAGAGATATCGATATCTCAAATGGGAGTTTGATCCAGGCCTCTGCCGACCTGACGGTGCAGTCCATAACGTTCAATCCTACACAGCCAGTGAGGGGAGACACCGTCCAGATAACTGCGACAATAAAAAACGTGGGGCAGGCGGCAACACCCGCTAACAAGCTTGTCATCACCTTCAATGACATATACCAGGCGAGCCAGGTGCTGATTGATACATACCCGATAAACAACCCATTGATACCTGGAGAATCCACGAACGCCGTGGTGAACTGGCCAACCACTGGAGTATCAACCGGCAACCACACGATTCAGGTTGTGATTGACGAGGCCGAGGATATTGTGGATGACAATCGTACCAACAACACCGACTCGAAGAGGCTGTACTTGAACAACTCATATGACCTGGAACCGACAGGGTTGACTGTTGACAATACGCCCCCATATTATGAAACCGACACGCTGACAATCAGGGCCACCATTACGAACAACGGCGATGAGGCAATAAGCGGAACTGGCATCGCAATTGGATTCTACTATCAGAGGACATCGCCGCCGACAACTGGCTGGACTCTGATTGAAAAGGTCAACATGGTAATCGCAGTGCCCCAGCAATTGACTGCTGGGGCCTCCAGAGATTCCTTGACAACATGGAACCCCCCGACTAATGGTACGTACAGTTTCAGGGTAATTGCAGATGACGGGGATGCTAGCTGGTACTTCGTGGGAATGGTAAATGAATATGATGAGACAAACAACGAGAGAACTATCAGCAATTACGACATATACGGACTGGCAAACCTGGAAGCCGTTGACTCCAACATCACGCTTGACAACAACTATCCCAGACTCGGTGACAACGTGCAGATCACCATGAAGGTCTGGAACAGCGGCAAGAACGCTACCGATGTCGATTTCTGGATGCGTTTCTTCGACGATGCCAACGGCAATGGTGAATATGACGCTGGCGAACTCATAGACCCACTGCAGCAGAACACAGGTGTAGTGAGTGCAGGCACAGACATCGATTCGACTGTTACGTGGACGCCGACAAAGCGCGGCTGGCACGATATATACATAGAATTGGATTACAATAACACACAGAGGGAGTCTGAGGAGGCTGACAACGTCTCGCATATCAGGGTGTATGTGTTCAACGAGAGCCAGGATATAATCGTGAACGACACGCTTCCCGACGGTACGGGATTATTCGTGATTGAGAACAACGACGACTACTCCCACTACAGGTACACATTGGTTGAGGACAGCGGCATCCTCAGGATATGGAACAGCACGTTCAGGGTAGTCCAGGATGAGGACAACCAGTACAACATCGTTGTGAGGAACAACGGTGTGCTAGAGATATCTAACTCGAGTCTGACATCGAATTATATGCTCAATGTGTGGCTGTATGACAACGCGACCCTTTACATTAATGACTCAAATGTTGTGAACAAGGTTAACATTATCTCAGCTGGCAGCTCTGACCCGTACAGCGATACTTATGTGAAAGTCTACATCGACGCCTCGACAATAAGCGGACAATTCGCCAGCTGGTCTGGAGTCATGACATACCTGGATGCAATCAATTGCACATTCGGAAATAGTCTCAGCCAGTTCGGGGGGTATTCTATTGCAAATCTGACTGACGTGACAACGCCTGCTGGCCAACCGATAGCAGTGACTCTGCAGGACAACGCAACGGCATACAGGTACTGGTGGTTGACTGTCTATGCAGTCGATATAAATGATGAGCCACTGGCGAATGCATTGGTCTATGCCAACCATACGCTGTTGGGCTCTCAGAACGAGCTGACTGACAGCACTGGCATGGCGTTGTTCAGAGTGCTGGCAGAGAACATCACTGTGGATGACGTTGTACCCTTACAGCAGTATCAGGTCGAGGGCACGTTTGACAATGCAAATCACACATCTAATCTGAAAAATGTAAGAATGAAACAGAACAATGAGACCACTATCAAATTCGACGATGTGAAGCCTGAGCTCTGGGCCATCAATACACGGATAGTATCCCCGGCACTGCTGATTGTGAATTCAGTGGCCACGATAAACACAACTGTTTACAACACTGGCAACTCTACAGCTTACAATGTTGAAGTACGCTTCTACCTGAACGACTACTCAAACCTGATTGGCACAGCCACTATACTGGGCATTGCAGCAGGCGGCTCCGAGGATGTGCAGATAACCTGGACACCATCGACTACCGGGACACGCACAATTTACGTCTGGGTAGATGAGTACAACTTGATAACAGAGACCAATGATACGAAGGTAAACAACACGAACGCATCACTGTCATTTACCGTGAGCTCGAAGCCGGACCTTCAGCCCACGCTTCTGAACATCGAGCCTGCGAATCCGGGTATCGGGAGCACGGTCTGGCTGAACGCAAGCATCATAAACAACGGCGCTGCGCCATCAGGTGGATTTAATGTGACGTTCTACGATGGGACAATAAGCCCAACCACGCGGCTAGGATGGGATTATGTATCGTCTATCCCAGGTGGTGCAACTGCCTGGGCTAGGACGACAACCAATACATTAATTGGCGGAAGTCACACAATATGGGTATTCGTCGATTCGAATGAAACCGATGACGTCCCAGAGTCCAACGAAGGCAACAACCAGCTTTCAAACACTACCACGGTGACGAGGGCGGACCTCGAGCCGATTGATATATCATTCAACCCAGGAAGCCCAGTGGTTGTGGGAGAGAGTGTTACGATATCTGCAACGATTACAAATAATGGCGGGACTGATGTGGATTATGCTTGGGTGTGGTTCTATCTGGATGCAATATCGTCTGCAAACAAGATTGGAGACAGGAACACCAGCGCCATTGATGGCAATGGTGATACCTCAACTGTAAACCTTGACTGGGTTGTGGAAAGCGGCTCACATAGGATATATGTCGTTGTCGATGTGAATGGAACTGTTGACGAGGAAAACGAGTACAACAACATGAGCTATGCCGACATACAAGGAGTAGAGGAGCCAATTGACTTGATTGTTGATGGCACTGACATCTTTGAGATACCAACAGGCATCGAGTACTTGGTAAGTGGTTACGTGCTTGTGGAGGACAATGGCCAGCTCTACATAAACGGCACGCTTTACCTCACGCAGCAGACCCAGATAGTCGTGAGAGGGAACGGACGCCTGATACTGGACGGCGGTACCATCAGCTGCGATTATTCTGTCCCCATGTACACCTATGGCAATGCAGAGGTCACGGCAACAGACGCGAACCTGGGCCTTTCAACGATAAGCGCCTTGGGAGATGCAAATGTTACATTGACTGACACTGATGTAACAGGCTCATTCACAGGCGACGACACCATAAACCTTGATGCCACGAACGCCACGTTTACCTCAATTAGCTTCAGCGACGACGCTTGGGCCAATATCACGAATGTGGACCTCGTGCCCATCGTTAGTGATAATGCATTTGTCTCCAGATATTGGTGGCTCAATGTTCTGGCTATGGACGCCCAAGACATACCACTGGAAAACGTCTGGGTGTGGGTCAACAGAACCATTCTTAACACCAATGTTGACCAGGATTTAACCAATTACAACGGAATAGCGCGCTTCGCGCTGCTCAGCGAGAATATTACTGCTTCATCCACAGTGTTCTACGGCAATTACTGGGCCAGTGGCACCTACTGGGACTTGGGCACTCCAAAGACCCTGACAGACAGCGCACTCATGACAGCGAACCTCAACATCACGTTCAAGTACACGGACGTGAGCGTCGGGCCGGACCTCGTGGTGAGGTCCATTGATTTCGACCCGCTGATGCCTGGCTTTGGCGAGCCCGTGCAGATTACGGTAAACGTGAACAACACGGGACAGAGCTCTGCTGGCATATTCACGGTAAAGGTCTACTACGACGACCAGATTAGCAACCCGATAGGCATGAATTCCACCACCGTGGCGCTTGCGCCAAACGCGAACGTAGATCTAGGATTTATCTGGATAGGCGCATCATCCGGAGCGCACAACATCTACGCGGTGGCGGATCCACCCATATACGATAACGTGACAGAGGTCGACGAGACCAACAACTGGAAGAGCAGAAACATAACCATTGGCGGCAGGCCAGACCTTGTGCCAGAGGCATTGAGCTTCACCCCGGTGAGCCCGTTCAAGGATGGTGAGAGCGTGACAATCACGGTGGAAGTCAGGAACGACGGCGGCACCAGCGTGCCCTATGCCAACGTGAGCTTCTACCTGGACTCCATGTCTGCAGCGAACAGGATAGGCGCAGTTCAGCCAATCATTGACATACCTTCCTATGGGACTGCGACGGTAACGGCATCCGTTCCCTGGACTGCGGATGTGCCTGGCGAGCACGTGATACATGTTGTAGTGGACGTGTTCGGAGAGGCGATCGAGGATAACGAGCTCAACAACGAAACCTCAAGCACAATAGTAGTGCTGTCTGCAGCCACGGACGACCTGATCGTCGATGGTTGGGAAAACTTCACAATAGATGCTGCCACACAGTTCACACTTGGTGGCTATGTGCTTGTGGAAGACAACGGCACGCTGTACATCAATGGAACACTACATATGCTGAACCCAACAGGTATCATCGTCAAGGGCAACGGAACAATAGTAATGAACAACACCAATGCCAAAATATGGGTCGAGAGCGAGATGAGCATGTGCCTCTATGACAACGCCACGCTGGATGTGATTGATGCGTATTATGTAGGCGGCGGTTCTGGTGGACCAGTTAGTGACCCGTTCTGGTTACATGTAAATGCTGAAGGCTCCTCAAACACCACTGCATACCCCAATAACTGGATTTCAATAAACCTGAATAATACTCAGGTCTATGGTGAAGTTAATAGCAGATTGGGAGTAAACACTACTTTGTACGCTAAAGATACCCTCTTCAAGTTCAAACTTGATGAATTTGGAGGTTCATCAG
>SDBU01008642.1_pt1 | contig 11539 bp, 6 predicted proteins | sample 2277071 | NCBI WGS metagenome assembly SDBU01 (sample SAMN10397929, study PRJNA504765) | marine sediment metagenome | isolation source: marine sediment core GS08_GC12, 126 cmbsf | place: Arctic Ocean: Gakkel Ridge, Loki's castle | collected 2008 | reverse complement strand
GATCCGAGACAAATGTAATTTTAAAAAGGTTTGTGATTTGTGACATCTAAAATTATTGCATTTACAATAAAGAAAAACCACACCGGCTCAATTCATTTTCTTGACCTGTTATATCTACCTTCAGTAGAAAAATTTGAAGGTCAAATTTTTTGCGATTTACGAAAGAAATCTTCAATGATATTAAGATATTTTCATCTATTAGTTTAGGCAAGCAAGTAAGCATCAGTGATTTAATAGGTTGACCACAATATACAGCGTTTAAAGCCAATTCCCCTCATTGATATCTTTCAGGTTTATGATGATTCATCAATCCCCGGCGCTGATTGAATCGGCTGGATCAGCCAAACAATTCCATAAAAATTGGGCGCGATTGATCCAAAAAATATATAACGTAGATCCCCTTCTTTGCCCGAAATGCCAGGCAACGATGCGCATCATAAGCTTCATCGAGGATGAATGTGTCATCGAAAAGATCTTGAGGCATCTTGGTCTATGGTTAACCCGAAACCATGATCCGACCTTTAAAAACGCCGCTCATATCCCTGAACTTACATATGGCGATTCTTATTCTCAGCTCCCGTCCGTCGATTATTGGCTCTAATAATTAAAAATGAGTCTTTAGCCGTACCGGTAATCCACGCTCAAATTTGGCTGAAAATCTTCTCTTTTCCATCCATTATCCCACAGCAAGTCTTTTTGTTAGGCCCAATCGGCCGACGCTTTAATTACTGCCCCAAGCCCATTTCGACCTATACAACATGATAGGCTAATTAACTCCTTGACACACAATCACACTTTTGCCATACTCAGACCTGTAAAAAGCAAACTCTTATCATTTTTTATCTGAACCTATAAAAGAGATTCTTCACTTCCTGGGGTCGCTAGGAATGACACGGTTAAAAACCTTACGCTGTAATGATAACGGCCTGATAATATTTATTAGGCACACCACTCACTGCCTTATTTACGGTCAAATACCGGCCCGCCATTTGTTTGATATAGTTCCAAAATTTAAACATGACCATTAAGAAAGGAGGGATGTCATTCGGTTACTGGAAATAGAAAATAATCCTAAAACAACTAATAGATCTATGTGAAAAGGAGGTATAGCAAATGTATCAAAGAATAGGACCACAGATTATTGTCTTAGCTCTCTTTTTTTTGTTGGTGATACCCATTTATCACCTGAACGAGGTACAGGCTGCATGCCCTGTTCCCACCGTCGCTGACCCCGCCGGCACTCCCGCAGGAAAATACCCTCATCAGTATGAACTGTCTGAATTTGAAAAGCTATCAGGTTGCAAGCTCTCCTTTAGTGAAAATCCTGATATCGGCAAATTGAATAAGGAGCTTAACGGCAACAAACCTTTACCGGCGGTCGCTCAGCGTTTACCGGCTGAGCCTCTTATATATCCTCCATATGAAAAAATAGGAAAATATGGTGGTCGCCTGAAAGGCGTTTCCAAATCACCGGAAAGTGGGACCTCTGACGTCCTGAGCCTGAGACACGTCAATTTTTTCAGATTTCATGAAGATCTTAAAACCATCGTCCCCTGCGTAGCCACAGGATTTAAATATAACGATGATTTTACGCAATTAACCATTTACCTTCGTAAAGATCATAAGTGGTCTGACGGGGCTCCATTCACGGCAGAAGATATAGACTTCTGGTACAATGATATAAAGATGAACAAAGATTACTACTCGAATGTTGAAAGCCAGTGGATATTCGGTGGAAAACCCATGCAGGTTGAGGCCATCGACAAGACCACCGTCAAGTTCACTTTTGCTGCACCGGCACCGAATTTTTTGACCTATCTGGCCATCTCATATCGTCAGCCATTCCAACCCAAGCATGTATTGAGTCGGGTCCATCCCAAATACAACTCCGATGCGGACAAAGAAGCAAGGGCGCTGGGATTTAAAAGCTGGGTCGAGCGCTTCAGACTATACTTTCACGATTGGAAAGATTCCTACCATTCTCTGTCAGGGCCTGAGGGCTCACGGCTTTATATCCCTACTCTGGAGTCCCATGTTCTTGTTAAAGAGACACCTGAATTCCGCCGTTTTGTAGCCAACCCCTATTTTTTTATGGTGGACACCGCCGGCAACCAGCTGCCTTACATCAACGAGCATTACGAGAGCTACAGCGAGGATATGGAAGTTACCATCCTCAAGATGATGAACGGTGAAATCGACTACAAACAGCAGGCGCTTGAACTGGAGAAGTTCCCTGCACTCAAGCAGAAAGAGGCAAGTGGTCCTTACCGTGTGCTTCTCAAACCCGCCATCGGTAAAGATGTGATTTACTGCTTCAATATCACCCACGAAAATCCCGAGTTGCGTAAAATTTATGGCGATGTGCGCTTTCGACAAGCCATGTCCCTTGCAATGAACCGTTCTGAAATCAGAGAAATCGTCTATCTTGGCCAGGGAATAACCAACAAACAGGCCCTTCCGATAGATCCTGCCACCTTTGACTTTGTCGACCCGAAATATGTGACACAGTTCACTGAATATGACCCCGATGCTGCCAATGCACTGCTGGATAAAATGGGTTTGACCAAGCGTGACTCCGACGGTTTCCGTTTGCGTTTCGACGGCAAACCATTTGTGATGCGGCTGCAGTATGCCCCTCAATTCGGCCCTACCCAAACCCATCAGCTGGTAAAAAAGTATTGGGATAATGTTGGGGTACGCACCGACTTAAAAGAGATCACATCCGACTTGTACCGGCAGCAAACCGGCGCTAACAAGCATGACATCTCCACCATGACAAGACAATACAATAGCCGTCCAAAACTTGCCGGGGACATTGTATTGATGATGCCGCCCTTCGGCAGCCCGATTAATAAACTCACCGGCAACTTGTGGGACGACTGGGTCCAGAGTAACGGCACCAAAGGCATTGAGCCCCCGGCAGATATCAAGAGACTCTACGACTTGGCTATCGAGTTCAAGAGCTATCCTTTTGATTCCGCTGAAAGCAATCGCATCGGTTCGGAGGTGATAAAAATTCATGGGGAGAATCTGATTACCATCGGCGTCGTGGGAGATACACCCACACCCGTCTATGTAAACAATCGGATTGGAAACTTTGGCGGATTCGCACAGGCCGGCTACCCATATTATTGGGCCTACCCTTTCCGAATACACCAATGGTTTATCAAATAGGGGAACGTTACTGAGAACTCTACTTATCGGTTAAATACAAATAAAGCCTTGAGCGGGAAGTCGAAAACCGACTTCCCGCTCACAGTCAGGGATAGCTCTATGTTGATTTTTTTTCTAAAACGCTTTGTGTCAATGATCTTCACCTTTTTTTTTGTTTCAGTGATGATTTTTATCATTATTGAGCTGCCGCCGGGTGATTATGCAGACCGCTACGCTTTCCGCAAACTGATTTCATCCGGTGCGTCGGTTACGGAAGCCGACATGGAAAATTTACGAGAACAGTTTGGCCTGAACAAACCACCTGTGCAGCGCTACGTCAATTGGATCAGCGACATAATTTTACGAGGAGATTTCGGCACCTCATTTCTCTACAACGTGCCGGTCTCCAGTGTAGTCGGCGGGCGCATCTGGCTGACGCTGGCAATAGTTATTGCCTCCATCACTATAACTTACGGCATTGCTATCCCCCTTGGTATTTACTCTGCCATATACCGGCACTCCGTGGGGGATTATCTGGCAACTTTTATCGGTTACATTGGTCTTGCACTTCCAAACTTCATGCTGGCCCTGGTACTCCTCTATTTCAGCGTAACCATACTTGGCAGTTCAGCCGGAGGACTCTTTTCACCTCAATATATTGAAGCTGGCTGGAGCTGGGCCAAATTCGTGGATTTGCTCAAACATTTATGGGTTCCTGCCATCGTATTAGGCACCGCCAACACCGCCTTTCACCTGCAGACCATACGGGCCACCATGCTAGACGAACTGAATCAACTATATGTTTCAGCAGCCCGCGCCCGCGGAATTCCGGAATGGAGGGTCATTTTAAAATACCCTGTGCGCATCGCTCTAAATCCGATTGTGAGTTATCTCGGTTTTGACGTAGCCAGAGTCATGGCCGGCTCGCCGGTTGTAGCTCTTGTACTCTCCCTGCCCGAGGCCGGTGATCTGCTGCTAAAGGCCCTTCTGGACCAGGATATGTATCTGGGAGGCGCTATCCTGCTTATGATCAGCACCACGATTATAATTGGTGTCTTTATGTCTGATCTGCTGCTGGGAGCTTTAGATCCACGTATCAGATTGGGAGAAACATAAATGGAAAAAACGGATACAGGCAGCAGAAAAGAAGTTTCTCATAAGATGCCTGATGAAGAGAAGATCAAATACTATACCGCTACTCAATGGCAACTCATCTGGTGGCGTTTCCGTCGTAATCGATTGGCTCTGATCGGTGCCGCCACCCTTGGTGTTTTCATGATGATAGTGCTCTTGGCAGAGTTCATCGCCCCCTATAGCGGCACAACGTCGGACATCACATATCTGCTCGGCCCCCCTCAAATGATCCGGTTCTGGGATGAAAATGGTTTCTCGATGCGCCCTTTCGTACATGGGGTTACGACAAAGCGGGACCCGACAACTTTAAGAATGATTGCTTTTACCGACAATTCCATACGCCGCCATATTCGCTTTTTTGTAAGGGGTGACAAGTATAAGTACTGTGGCTTAAATCGGATAAAAACCGACTTGCATTTTTTCGGCGTGGATGAGGGGAAAATTCACCTTTTTGGCACCGACCGAATGGGGCACGATCTTTTCTCCACCACCATGCTGGCCACACGCACCTCATTGACCATCGGTGTTGTGGGGGTTATGATCGCTTTTTTTATGGGTCTTACCATGGGTGGCATGGCCGGTTACTTTGGCGGGCGGATAGATTTTTTCATTCAGCGATTGATCGAGTTTCTCCGTTCAGTTCCGGACATTCCTCTTTTCATGGGTTTTGCCGCGGCAATGCCAAGAGAGTGGCCGCCGGGGAGGATTTATTTCGCCATCACCATCATTTTTGGATTTTTCTTCTGGACAACCCTGGCGCGTCGCGTGCGCAGCAAACTGCTGTCGCTTCGCAACGAGGACTATATCCTTGCGGCCAGGTTTGCAGGCGCAACCAACCCCAGAATTATCGCCAGGCACATGCTGCCGGCTTTCACCAGCTATATCATTGTGGATCTGGTGGTTTCATTTCCCTACATGATTTTGGCTGAAACCGCTTTGAGTTTTGTACAACTTGGATTACGCCCCCCTGTTATAAGTTGGGGAGTGCTGCTGGAAGGTGCACAGAATATTCAGGCCATCGAGTTGGCCCCGTGGCTCTTCATCCCGGTCATCTTCGTGGCAACGGCGGTAATGGCATTTGTCTGTTTAGGCGATGGGCTGCGGGATGCGGCGGATCCCTACTCTTCATAAGGGAGGATTTTTTTGAATACGGAAAGTACAAGCAACATGCCTGAACAAAAAGAGAACATCAGCGACAAAGTTTTGTTCGAAGTCAAAGATCTTACTGTCTCTTTTCATACTGATGAAGGTATTGTAAAAGCGGTAAACGGGATAAGTTACACTGTCAATCACGGAAAAACCCTTGGCATTGTGGGCGAAAGCGGCTCCGGAAAGAGCGTGGCCTGCAGTGCCATTTTGCAGCTTTTGCCAAAAATAGCCCGGGTGGAAGGTTCAATCCTGCTGCAAGACAAAGGGGATAATATAAGGGAAATAACGAAACTGAAACCCAACAGTCGCGAAATGGGAAATATCCGTGGTGGTGAAATTGCAATGATTTTCCAGGAGCCCATGAGTTCATTTTCGCCGGTGCATACCGTCGGCAACCAGCTCATGGAAGCTGTTTTGCAGCATCGAAACGTCACCAAACCGGAAGCCAGAGAGATCGCCATTGATATGCTCGACAGGGTGGGTATCTCCAATCCTGCGCAACGTTTTAGGCAGTACGCATTTGAACTTTCAGGCGGAATGCGACAACGGGCCATGATCGCTATTGCTCTTAGCAGCAGTCCCAGCCTGCTCATCGCCGATGAGCCCACCACAGCGCTGGATGTGACCATTCAGGCCCAGGTCCTTGAGTTAATGACCCATCTTCAGACAGAGTACCGCATGGCCATTATCTTTGTTACCCATGATATAGGAGTGATTGCCCAAATTGCAGATGAAATTGTAGTGATGTACCTGGGCTATATCCTGGAGCGCGGCACGACCCGGGAAGTTATTAACAACCCGCAGCATCCCTATACCCAAAAACTGCTTGAAGCCATCCCGCGCCTTGATCAACTGGGAGGGCGGCTTACGGCTGTGGGAGGAGATATTCCTGGCCCCTTCGAGTTCCCCAGCGGTTGTCCATTCCACACGCGCTGCCAGCAAATGATTGCCGGTCGATGTGATACAACTCTCCTGCCCGTAGTCACCTTTAGCCAGACCCACTCTGCAAGCTGCTTCTTATACGAATAGAGGAAAACAATTGTGACTTTACTCAAAGTTAATAATCTTAAAGTTCATTTCCCTGTCCGAACTGGAATATTCGGTCGTATACAGGGCTATGTCAGAGCCGTAGACGATATCTCATTTAAAATCCGCCGGGGAGAGACTCTGGGTCTGGTAGGTGAAAGCGGTTCCGGCAAGACCACTGTCGGGCGCACTATTTTGCGGGGAATTGAACCGACGGAAGGACAGATCTTCTTTAATCGGAACGGCAATAATATTGAACTGACAAAGATCGAAGGAGAGGAGCTGAGAAAATTTAGACAGCACATGCAGATGATCTTTCAGGATCCATATGCATCCCTCAATCCCCGCATGACCGTGCGTGATATAATTGCCGAACCGCTTGTTGCCAGTGGACTGGTTAGAGGAAAAGCTCTTGATGCGCGGGTACGTGAAGGAGCTGCGCGCTGCAAACTCAATTTGGAATACCTTCGCCGTTTCCCCCACGCTTTCAGTGGAGGACAGCGTCAACGTATAAGCATAGCCAGGGCTATCGTTTCCAATCCGGAGTTTATCGTCTGTGATGAATCCGTTTCAGCCCTTGATGTGTCAGTCCAGGCGGAGATACTGAATCTTTTGATGGATTTGCAAAAGGAGCTTAAAACGACTTATCTCTTCATTGCACATGACCTGAGCGTGGTTGCGCACATCTCCCACCGGGTAGCAGTGATGTATATGGGAATTCTGGTAGAGCTTGCTCCTACCGAGGATCTCTTTTTCAGTCCTAAACACCCATACACCGAGGCGCTCCTCTCCGCCATACCCGAGGCTAATCCCGATCACCAAATGAAACCTGTAAGCCTTAAGGGAGAAATCCCCGATGTCATCAACCCGCCTGGCGGGTGCCGTTTTCATACCCGCTGTAATTACGCCCGGGATAAATGTAAGGAGGAGATTCCAGGATGGCAAGAGATGGAAAAAGAGCATTTTGTTGCATGTCATTTTGCCCATGAACTGTTGCTAACCGGTGCTATGACTAACGCGGGATCATAGAAAATAGTACTCAACAAGATACCCGATAAAAATCCGGTGTCATCTTTGGTGCATAATACTCTTGCCGTGTCCCTTAAACGTTATTTTTTTGATCAAGGATAAAGAAAATGGAACTCGCAATAACCACTGACTACTTAGCGGACAAACTCAGTCCGGAATCTTGCCTGCGGCGTATTGCAATACATAATCGTATTGTTGCGAGTTGCGACCACGCATCCGGGACGGGTCTCCCACGTTTCACAAGACTCCTTCCTGACATGCTGTCCCCATTACCCCGGTGGATCGGAATAGATTGATTGGTTACGTCCCTATCCCACTTCGGCCTTCCCCGAATATAGGGCGGGCCGGCATCCACGACTGTCCTTTCGGGGCCTGCTCAGGGTTCACTCGCGTTACGGCCTGCCAGGTTGCTGCAGCCCTAAAGGCTTACATCTGTCCCCAGAGCTTCAGCAGGAAGGTCTCCCTATCCCACTGTCTGGGTAGCTACCGGGATGAACCGATAATTTCCCGGGCGAAACTTTCATCCGCTGGAATCTTGCACCCTCGTGGCGCACCCATATCTTGTGTTCTGCTCTTTTAACCTAAAATGCCATATTTCTGCCTTATAGATAGCATATTTGAAGGCCAAAAAATGCTTGATTTCGTTTCGAAATATGCTATTATATTGGATTGATAGCGGTAGAAACTTAGGCAAGCAATCGCAAACTAAAAATCGGCTTGAGGTGGTACGAAAAATACAATATATAGTGTGGAGGGATAATCAGGGTTAGGCAATATTTTTCAACAAGCGCTATCGATGTCTAATTGATATCACAACCTATTGAAACTAAAAAATATCTGACTTTCTTGCGAGGTATCAACAAGCAATGGCCTTGGTATTAATCACATTTTGAAGTTTTATTTAACTGTAAAGTTTCTATCATTTTTTCGAGCATGTCAGGTTCTTTCCCTTTTTTCATTTAAAAACAATTGCGGTCCCGGAGCCCAAATGTTATTCTAATCTAATCAAAAAATCATTTCAAAATCTAATTTTATTAAGAGAGTAGGTCTATGTGGCTATAAAAGCTCATACTTGGCATAAATTGTACTAGGTTTTGGGCTTTTTATTTTTAGGAATGAAGTTACACCACTCTTAATGTTGTGACTAAAGTGATGTTGAATCCCGTCAGGAGACAATAGAAATGAAAGAAGAAAATAAAAAAGAGAGACCAGCAACACAGGCAAAGGAGAAAAAGAATTTTCCTGTTTGGCCGAAAGCGATCTCTATCGTTCTAATTTTGGCAGTTGGCACATATTTTTTAGCGAGCTGTAAGCCGGGTGAACCCACAAAAAGTATGGAAAAAGTGAATCTTGGGATTTCAAGATCATTTTTGTCCATTCCTGTTTATATTGCAAAGAAGCAAGGATTTTTTTCAAAGGAAGGTCTTGATGTAACTGTGAAGGAATATGGCAGCGGCAAACTGGCCACTAAAGGTTTGTTCGCCGGGGAAGTCGAGATGTCTACTGTTGCAGATATGCCTGTTGTGTTTAATAGTTTTAAGAGACAGGATTTTTGCATCTTTGCTACATTTACTTACTCATATCTTTTTGTCAAAATAATCACACGTAAAGATAAGGGCATTAAGACAGGAGCAGATTTAAAAGGAAAAAGAGTGGGGGCGAACAGAGGAACATCAAGCCATTTTTATCTGGGGGTTTTTTTGATTCATAACAATCTATCAATTTCAGACGTAGAAATGGTTCATATCAAGACGACTGGCTTACCAGCCGCCCTAAAAAATAATGAGGTAGATGCTATTTCTGTTTGGCAGCCATACAGTCAGGAAGCTATGCGGTTACTACAGGATAACGCTATAGAATTGCCCCATTCGGAAATCTATAGGACAACCTTTGATTTTACGGTGATGAAAAGCTTTGCTAAAGACCATCCTGAAATTTTGAAAAAGTTCCTCAGAGCCATCGACAAGACTACTGTGTTCATCAAAGACAACAAAGAAAAATCGCAAGAGATAATAGCTGAAAGTTTCAAACTCGATAAAGACATTGTTCATGCGGCTTGGAATGACTTTGTTTTCGATATTTCCTTAGACCAATCTCTATTAGTTACATGGGACGAGATTGCCCGCTGGGCAATTAAAAATAAGTTTACTAATAGTAAAGAACTTCCCAACTATCTTAATTTTATCTACATGGATGCTTTGGATGCAGTTAAGCCTGAATCAATTACAATAATCCGTTAGGAAAAGATACGATGAAAATTAAAGCGAGAATACAGGTTAGCATCATTTTCTGCTTTGTCCTGATTGGGACGATTGGCTTATTTGTCTTTATGGCAATTCATAATATGAATTATGAGAGCCTAGAGGCAAGAATAGTTGTTATCATAGTCAAGGATATGGCCGAATTGAATATCGCAACACATGAGTATTTGCTTCATCCTGGAGAACGGCCGCTGGTTCAGTGGAAATCAAAATATGATTCTTTAGTAAATCGCCTAACGAGAGAGGAAAACAAATTCCATAACCTAGATGAAAAAATCGGTTTCAATAAAATACATCAGAATCTTGTACGATTTGGAACTGTTTTTAATAATCTGACTACAGGTTTCGCAAAGGAACATAGTAGACAAAAAGATCCCATCTCTTCGGAACTACAAGATATATTAATCAGTGAGTTGTTGGTAAAGTCACAAGCTACGATTTCGCCTGTCTTTCACTTGCAAAGGACAATTCAAGAGGAGTTAGAAGTTACTCAGAAAAGATTCAGTTTATTGATTTTTATCTTTCTTTTAGTGGTTATGTTTCTTGTTGTCGGAATTTTGCTTTGGATCAATAAGAGTATTGCAAGACCAATCATAATGCTTGAAAAGGGCATTCAAATTATAGGTGATGGTAATTTGAGTCATAAGGTAGGAACAGAAGCAAAAGACGAAATTGGTGCGCTTTCAAGGTCTTTTGATAAAATGACAAAAGATTTGAAGAAGACAACTACATCGATAACTGAACTCAATGAAGAGATTGCCATTCGGAAAAAGGCGGAAGATGCGCTGCGGGAGAGTGAGGAGAAATATCGACGTCTTATTGAGAATCTTGAGGAGGAGTATTATTTTTATGCTCATGATCCAAATGGCGTTTTTACCTATATCAGTCCTTCAATAACTAATGTACTTGGCTATTCTCAAAAGGAATATCTCGCCCATTATTCGACTTACTTGACTGACAATCCTATCAATGAGGAAGTCATTCGACACACAGATTTAAGTTTACAGGGGAAGCAACAACCTTCTTATGAGGTTGAGCGTTACCATAAAGATGGGAGTATTCGGAGGTTTGAAATAACGGAAGTTCCAATATTTGATACAAAAGGAAAGGTAATAGCCATAGAAGGTATTGCACATGACATTACAGATCGGGTGCGTGCGCAGAAATCGCTTGAAGATCGGTTTGAATTTGAAAAATTGATCACAACAATATCAACTCAATTTATAAATCTTAGGACAAATGAAATTGATTGTGGGATAAATAATGCACTAAAATCAATCGGGGTATTTGCCGGTGTTGATCGCAGTTATATCTTTCTATTGTCTGACAGTGGGGAAAAATTTGACAATACTCATGAGTGGTGTGCTGAAGGGATAGATGCTCAAATCCAAAATCTTAAGGGAATAAATTTAAATAAGGAACTTCCGTGGCTGACAAAAAAATTAGCAAACCTTGAGGTTGTTTTTATTCCCAATGTTACTGATCTTCCTCCTGCGGCAAGCTTAGAAAAAGAGCATTTTGAAATGCAAGCCATAAAATCGCTCATCGTCGTTCCCATGGTTAGTGGCGGGTCTTTGATGGGATTTTTAGGTTTCGATTCGGTTCGTTCAAAAACTGTATTGCCTGAAGACATTGCTGTCATGCTAAAAATTGTAGGAGAGATCTTTATAAATGCATTGGAACGTAGACGAGCAGAGGAGGCGCTTCGGAGAGCTAAAGACAAATTAGAGATGCGTGTTGATGAAAGAACGGCAGAGCTTGCAAAAGCCAATGAGCAATTGAGGGGG
>SDBU01008641.1_pt1 | contig 11540 bp, 15 predicted proteins | sample 2277071 | NCBI WGS metagenome assembly SDBU01 (sample SAMN10397929, study PRJNA504765) | marine sediment metagenome | isolation source: marine sediment core GS08_GC12, 126 cmbsf | place: Arctic Ocean: Gakkel Ridge, Loki's castle | collected 2008 | reverse complement strand
TTTCCTTCCCCGGCGGCCAAAGGCTGGCCGGCGATCGCCTAGGGATCATCCCAGGGATCGCGCCGGTGATCTCCCAGGTCCAGCGCTGGACCTGGCCAGGGCATAAAAAAAGCGCCGCCCTTAGCTTCTATGCCATGAGCGGCGCCCTGGTGATCAATTCGGCTTCAGGGGATGCGGTAAATTATAGGTAAATAATAATTAGTTGGCGGTTGCGATCGCTGCCCAGTCCTGCCGGGGTAGCTCGATGATCTCTCCGCCGATGCGCTCAAACTCTGTCGCGCGGTCGTAATCCTCAAGATCCTGGCTTGTCCTGGTGACGGCGTTTGACAGCCCGTAGGCTGACAGATCGCCGCCCTGGATCAGATGTCTGAGGACTGATCCTTGTTCGGCCTGGGTGAGTGTAAAGCGCCGGCTTACGATCTCGATAGCTTTGACCGGATCGCCTTCCATCCTTCTTTCGGAGGCAGCCCGCAAGCTATCGACGATCTTTTCAAAGCGGATTTGGTCAAGAGTGGCGGAAACTATATCCCGCACTTTTAACCAGAAGGCGCGATCATCCGCCCGGCGTGTCTCATCCTTGAAAAATTCAACGGCGGCAAATTCAAGGTCTCCGTGCCCGCGGCCTACATGATACTTTTTAAGGCTGTAGTCTGGCGCGATCATCCCATTCAGGCAGCTCAGGCGGTAGATCAAAGGTTCAACTTTGATCGATCCGCAGCCTACTTCCGAATTGCTGATGATAAGCCCGGCTTGGACAATATCGCCCTTTTTGACTTCCGCTGTGATCCTGTCGGTGATCACTTTCACGTAGAGCCGGCGCTCCGTGACTTGCGCCGATACTACTTTGCATTGCATTTCTGAGATTCGCGGGAGCACTGTTTCCATTAGGTCGATGTTGTCTAGTGGCCGGTAGCGATCCGAAAGAAAAGCGCGCGCGTTGCCGTCCAAGGAGCGGAGAAGCCTCTTTTCTGGAGTAGATTGAAACCAATGATTGACATTGCGTGCTAACAGATGCGGCGCTTCCGTCTTCATACGCTGGTAATACTTAACCGGGATATTTAGACGTTGCGCCAGCTGATCATGGCATAAGGGAGTTATACCAAGAGTTCCGTTATTCTGTAAGCTCAGGGAGTCGCCATCTTCCGCCAGGGCCAGGCTTCGAGTATCGGCCAGATAATCCTTTTTAGAATCGGCTTGCCGTTCGAGTTCCTGCGCCAAGTCAGTAAGTGATCTTCCTTGCTTCATTTTTGTTCGTCCTTCCTGCATTTTCCCTAAAGTCCCGAATTGTCAAAGATCAATTTTAACAGGCTCAACAGGCGTTGGCTAATGAGCCTTATATCCGGCAAAGCTAAGCCCGCCGGATAGTAAAGGGGCTATCCTTCTTCGTAGGCTCCGAGGATAACCTCGGTCAGCCTAATCCGGGTCTGAGCAGTAAGCGGAAAGGCGTTGTTGTACCACTTGCCGTCATGGCCTGGGTCGCGGGGCATGCCGATAAATAATCCCTGTTTGCCCTGTACAACGGTAAAGCCTTTGACTAAAAACTCATCGTCAAGGGAGATATCCACTATTGCCTTGACGGCCTGTTCTCCGTTGAGCCGGAACATTCTAACTGCTTTAATATCCATTTCTTTTCACTCCTTTCTTTAGGCCCTGTATTGTTCAAGGCCTCGGATCGGCGAATCGTCGCCGTCGTCGTGGTTAATGATCTGATTGAGTTGCAAGCCGACTGCATTGATGAACAAGCCAGCGTCACAGTCTTCCTCTAAGTACGCCCAGGCTCCGCGCCGGTAAGAACAAGCGGAGATTTTGCTGGCTATCCCTAACTGATGAAGCTCCGCCACTTCAACCTTAAGCCAGCCGTGGCCTGCGTCATAGTGGAAGTGATATTGTTTCTGCCTCGTTGCCGTTGTCATTGTCTTGGCCTCCTTTCTTTGGTTACTTCTTTTAAAAAATTGAGTTCTTTGTCCTTGTCGGCTATCCAGTCATACAGCAGCCAGCAAGGTACAGCCAGGAAAAGTAAGAATAGAATAATCATATCGCGTGCCTCCTTTCAGTAAAGAAGAGATTAAGCACATCGAGGCAGAAAACAATTATCAAGTTTGCGAGTTCTCCGGTTGATGTTGTTGGCTATTCCGATTATGTCATGGGCAAAGTTAAATCTGTCGAAGCCTAAGAGTTTGTCTAAGCCCATAGTGGTGCTTTCGTAAGTGGCCTCAATATCCATAGCGGTTGATACTCTGTCGGTGTAGTTCAAGCCTTCGGCATAGATGCGATTGACTACTCTATCAAGCTTTCGGTAATCTTCCCTTGTCATCTTGCGTTTCATTTTCACGCCTCCTTTTTGAAATGGTTAGTAATCAAACAGCCACGAAGAGTATACAATAGTAAGGTTTTATTGTCAAGTCTTATTGTAAAGATATATTAAGCAATCGCCTGTATGCCTCGTCTTTGCCTCGTCCCAGGGGTAAGGCTTAGGTATGGGTTGAGATCTGATCTCTCGTCCTAGAGGCTCTCAGGGCCACGTTTCCCGGCTAATTCTTAGGGCCATGGGTATTTCGGGGTATATATAGGAGGGGAGGCCAGGCCCGTAGGCTAACCGAGGGCTGGCGTGAGCCGGCGCAGCAGGCCAGGAGAGGGAAGAGGCCGGGGAAAGGGCTTAGAGTAGCCAAATGAAAAAGAGCGGGCTTTTAAAGGGTTATTCGGCTATTGTCAACCAAGGGGAAAAGGCGAGTTTACAATAGATAGTATAGTTAAGCCTACATTGAGGAAATAGAGTTGAGAGTGGAAAGGGTAAGCCGCGATTGGATAAGGGGTAGATAGAGCCGGGCCATCTGATGAGTTGGCTTCGGGCTCTTGATGAAAGTATATATTTATCAATGCTTTTCTGGCTTAGAGTGGCCAGAGTGGCCAGCTATAATAATGTGGAAATGGCCATAAATAGGATAAAGGCAGGCCAGGCTTGGCTTATCTGCTATGGCAAAAGGTAACATACTATATATTATAGTAACTTGAGCCTTCAGAAAAGGCCAATATCCCCCCTTGGCCTCCCGGGGGTATTTTTACTATAGGTCAGTATCTTTCATTCTCTCTCTTTTTCCACCCCACCTCACCTATTTCCCTACGCTGACGCCCTGGCATTTTCCCCCCACTCCCATTACCTTTTTCCAACACCCCCTTTTTCCAAAAACCTCTTGATTCTTCTTGCTCTCCCGGAACACCAACCCCCCAAAAAATACTTTCCCTTTCTCGATTCCCTTACATCCCCCCAACACCTAAGTTTTTTTCCCTATAAATATCTTTTACTTTATCTTGCTTTTTATTTTTTTCTTTACAGTAATTATTCTTTACTATATTATATAAATATAACCCCAAACAAAAGGAGGCAGATGAGTAGAGCGTCAAAGCTAAGTCTTGAAAATCAATCTATTGCCTTCCGTATGCACGCCGAAGGTAATTCCCCCAAAGACATCTGCAAATACTTCGATTCTCAGGATATCCCCCACCAATGTTCTAATTCTCTTTATTCACTATTTAAGTCAAAATGTCATCAAGCTGAGATAGAGAAGTTTCGTGAACAGTATTATGCGAGGATTAAAGACGTTCCGATCGCGCACAAGAGAACGAGGCTTGAGGTGAGACAAGAGATATTGGATGCGCTGAAGAAGCTGATGAAGAAGATTTTGGGGAAGAGTGGGGATATTAGTCCAACGCAGTTTAAGAAGTTCGTTAAAATGGCTAATACCCTGGATAAGCTATTGGTCGGCGCCCAAGATGAGATCGAGAAGAAACCGGGAACCGTTGTGCAACTGACCCAGCACTTCGGAGATAAAGATTTAACGATGGAGGAATTGCGTGTCGAAGAGCAGTCCATTGATAGGAGACTTGCAGGACTCCAAGCAAGAGGAATACGTCTCCCTACTGAAAAGACGTAGAGAGATCAAGCGGACTAAACAAGCCCGCATTACTGGTAATCCTCTTGAGTTCTATTGGCCGCATGTAGAGAACTGTGATGGAACTCAGTGCTGGACTGTCAAAAACACCTATACTGACGCCTACGGTGTTGTTTATACGATTAAAGGCTGTCCTCAGTATTTCTTCCATACCTCGCTTGCAGACATACGTTGTTACTTCGGGTCGAACCGGGCCGGCAAGACGGCGGCGGGAATCGTCGAAACAGGCTTTCATCTTACCGGGCTCTATCCTGACTGGTATCCTTCCCAAAGAAAATATGACCGCGCCGTAAAAGGTCGTATCTTGGCTGAAGACTTCAAAAAAGCTGTTGGAGAAGTTATTACCCCTGCTATCGAGAAATGGATACCGAAAAGCCTGATCGTTGATAAAGACAAAAACTCCCAAGGAATCTACGATAAGTATTGGATTAAGCACGCAAGCGGGCAAGTATCGTCTTTTGACATAATTACCTACCAGCAGGGATCTGAAGTGGCGGAAGGTTGGAATGGTGATTTCTGCATAGAAGGTAATCAACGAGTATTAAAATCTAATGGAATATGGACAGAAATTAAAGATATTAAAGTCGGAGATGAAGTTTGGACTACCCACGATAACTACTTACGAGTTAAAGGAAAAGTAGTCAACCATATAAATATGGGAGTTAAAGAGATAGTTGAAGTTAAGGCTAGGGGTGGACATAGCATTAAATGTACTCCTGACCATAAGCTATGGACTTTAAATAGAGGGTGGGTTGAAGCCCAGGGACTAACGACAAAAGATAAATTATATTCTCCTATTTTTAATATTGAAGGAAAAGATACTATTCCAGAACGCTTAGCGTTTATGCTGGGAGTATGGATAGGGGATGGATGGTTCAATAAAAGCATATTTGTAGCATTGGCGAACGATGTTTTGAAAAAACAGATTGAGGGAAGCGTAAAAAAAATTACTCATAAAAGTAAATATGATTATAGAATAGTAGATAAAGAATTAAGGCAGTTGTTGATTGATACTGAGTTGTATACTAAAAAATCAGGTACTAAGTTTATCCCAGGATTTATGTTTAAAGAAGGAAAGAGAAATATCGTAAGGTTTTTAGAAGGTTTATACACAACTGATGGGTGGTTTGTTGAGGATGTTATAGGATATGGAACAACTTCAAAAAGGTTAGCTGAAGACTTGAGGTTTCTTTTACGAAATATTGGGATACGTGCGGGGATTTATTTCAAGAAACGTCAACAAGCTCATTGGAGTGATCAGTGGTTTGTGATGATACCCCAAAAACATAATAGAGAAAAATTTTGTAATATGATTAAAGTCAAGGCAAAGGAGTTTAAGCAAAATATTTGTTTAAATAATTCCTTGAAGCTAATAGGTAATAGTGTATGTAAGGACAGGAAAGCACGAGATTCGAGAAGAAAGGTAGTTTCAGTGAAACCATCTGGATATGCTGAAGTTTATGATATATCTATTGAATCTGTTGGTGGAAGAAAGCGGAACGCTAATGCGCATAGTTTTATTTGTAATGGGGTCAAAGTTTCAAATTGTTGGTATGACGAACCGCCTCCCCGCCCACATTACATCGCGACTTCTCGCGGTCTTATAGATAATAACGGTTGGTCGATTTTTACCTTAACCCCGCTGAAGGAAGCGTGGATTATGGATGAATTGTTTTCCGCTGGTGAGTTAATCGGAACAAACAAATAAGGAGGATTCATGGCTCATACCGCAGCAAATTCGTACTCGAACCCGATTATCATTGAGATCTTCAACGGCGATCTGGATATCAGTGAACTTGCTCTGGGAAAAACCAGAGCTCCGATACACGTTAGGCTGATAACTTTTTATTCAGCGGCGGCAGCAGATGTCTTTGCTTTGCAGAATAAGTTAGGTGTAACCGGTGAAGTACAGGTCTGCTTAGCCCAAACCGTAAACGGTGGGATGGTTCAAGTTGATTTCGGGCCAGGCGGATTCATTTTCCAAGATGGATTGGTTTTTGACAATGACCAGGTACAGAATGGCCTTAGCGCCAACGATAGAGCAGTGATTTATTTAAAATAAGGAGGTCGTCTTGACACTCGAAATACTGATTAGTCAGACTGCGGGTTCAAACGTTTGGTCGTTCAATACGCAGAAGTTTACCGAGAACGCTTATTTGGAGCAGATAATAGTTGTGGCTGCTACCGATACTACCACTTTTGATTTCTACATCCAAGATCCTAAATCCGTTTTGATCTTCGATACGAGGACTACAGATGGGCCGGATGCTACCGGGACGTTACGCAGGAATAACTTGCGTATTCCCATGATCGGTATTCATACGGTGGGGGTTGCTAATTCTTCTGCTAACGAGGCTTATACCGGGAAACTGGTTTATAGCGAAAGGGTGCTGTAATGTTTTTTAGCAAAAAAGATGGCGCTGATTTACAAAAAGAGGACGTTGAGCTTAAGAAGACTTGTGTTCAGTTAAAGGCGGATATAGAGGCCTTGAGTAAGATTTTGAAAGAACAGGATGTATCTGTTATCAAGGAGTTTGTTTCGATTAGGCGAGAAATGCACCAAACGAACGCTAACTACCTTAGAGAGATAGATTTGGCTAAGCGTGAAATCGGGGATGTTGTTTTTAGCTTAAAGAACGATATCAATAAACGGCTGTTGGAATTTGAGGTCAAGATCCGGTGTGAGATCGCCGATCGGTATTTTACGACTTTGGAATCGATTTTTCGTTTGATGCGGGAATTTTCGTTTTTGGATAAGTTTGCCCAGGGTGATAAGGACACTTTAAGCTCTTTGAGGAAAAGTATAATCAACCCCCTGCTAGACCAGAAGACCCGGTTGGCAGAACAAGCCACGGCCGGCAAGATAGATGCTTATATCAGGACTCATGGTAGCGTTCTTGTCCAGAGGCGTAAAGAGCTCCACGATGAAAAGCTCAAAATGGAGCGTGAAGAGAAAAATCCTACAGAAATCAAAAAGATCGAAGGTAAACTTGAGGTAATTGATTTTATCTTGAAGGAGGCACAATGAGACATTCGATAGTTGAGAAAATTTTTATTGTAGCGGTTTTAGCTTTGATCCTTGCTGTTGGGGTTGTTCACGCAACTGACTATGTGCGAGTTTTGGCGTTGACTTACAGCGTTAAGTCTTCTACCGTGACTTGCAATAATACGACTGCCTTGGCTTTGCCGACTACGGCGTTGAAGGGGAGAAGTAGCGTTGCGATACGTCTGAACGCTACTACGGATACTGTCTACATTGGAGGTTCGGACGTTAATTCTACCAATGGGTTTCCTTTAGATTCTTCTGTCCCGGCGATCACTATGGACGTTGATGCTTCAGTCACGGTCTACGGGATCAGCGCTTCGGGAACAGCGGTGATAAGGGTTCTGGAGGCTAAATAAATGAGAAAAAATATTCTTTTTTTGGTCTTCCTGTCTCTTGCCTTTGTCTTTTCGATTACCGCCAATAGGATCGATGTTACCGGAGGAGGAGGTGGAGGAGCTTCTACTTCGGGCAGCGATAACGAAGTCTTAACCGATGATGGCGCCGCTGGAATTACAAGTGAGAGTAATTTGACCTTTGACGGTTCAACTCTCACAGTGACAGGAGAAGCACACGTAAGTGGTAATGTCGGCATCGGCACTTCAACCCCCACTTCCATTTTACATCTTTTTGACGCAGACCCCGCTCTACTCTTCGATGGTTCTACCTCAGGAGATACAGATTTTTGGATAGGTGTAACGGCTGATGAAGAAGGGGATAATGATGATTATTTTGGAATAGGTTCGACTCTTACTAAAGGTACACTTCCTAATATATCATTTGATCGATTGGGGCGAGTTAGTTGTTCCAACTGGGACGACCCCGTATTCATAGCTGATTTTACAATAGTAGATAGAGCTTCTGAAACCAGCCTTGCTGTGGCTTGTTACTCTGACACAAGCACTCACAATGCCTATATAAATTGGCATAAAAGCCATACTGACACAATAGGCACATGGGTAGAGACTGTGGATACAGAGGTTATAGGGGAGTTTACTTTCTTTGGTGTGGATACTTCACCTACAGCCGAAGAAGGGGCGATGATACAAGTTATCCAAGACGGAGCCGCAGGGGCGTTTGTTCCTACTAATATGATTTTCTCGACTTGGAGTTCTACTGCGGAAAACGCTAATCAATTATTTCTACACCATGACGGGAATGTTGAAATATCAGGCAGGGAATACCTGACGTATACGATGCCGCGGTGACCGAGCTCCAATAGATGTTTTGTCCCCTCATATGACGCCTGGAAATCATCTGTGCACACCGTGTAAAATGTACTCTGGAAGTTGCTGTTGTTTACCAGGACCAGGGGGACGCCAAGTTCTTCAAGCCTGGTGAATAACTCCTGATTGCTGTAATGTACTGAAAATACTCCCTTTACTTTCGTTGTGAGGAGTTCGGTCAGCAGATATCTTGTATCTGAATTGTACTTTACCGGAATGAAAACGGGATAGTACCGCTCTTTTTCAAGTACCTCTTCAATACGAGTGATGATCTTACGGACAAAGTGCCACTCGAAAGATTTGAGATGATCTTCATACAATAAGATCCCAACGGGCCGGATCTTATGCCTGAGAGTGAATGGAACAGAGAGATTGTTTTTGTAGCCCAGTCTTTTTGCTGCGTCCAGCACCCTGATCTGGACTTTCTCCGAAATACGCCCCTTTCCATTTAATACAAGTGAAGCTGTCGCAATTGAAACACCCGCTTCTTTCGCAACATCACTTAACCGAAGTTTATTCATAACAATATCCAGAAAATTTAAAGGATTATGCTAAAATGAATATATTTTACTAAAATTTTTTATTTTTATCAACATATAAATTTTTAAAAAACACAAAGATAATGGTTATTTTTCTGCAATTGCAATTACTATTGTAATTATATACACAATAATGTCAATATCTTAATAAAAAATTATGAAAAAAATATCTTGACAAAAAATATTGAAACAGGTAAAATACAAATTCTTTTACTAATTTTTTTAACTAATATTTTATACACCATACAAAAAACAAGGAGGCAGATTATGTTAACAAGAAAAATTATGAGTGTATTTTGTATCGCAGTACTTTTGTTCCTCACGGTTGGAACTCTTTTTGCGGATCAGAAGGAAAAGGAAAAAACCCTTGTCATCTGGTGGTGGGGGGAAACGGAACTGCAGGGACTGACAGGCTGGCTCGAAGAAACTATCGACATATTCGAGAGGGAGCATCCGAACGTGACTGTCGAGGCGACTCTTCAGGACACGGTGAACGTTTTCAGCGATTTCCCCACAGCCGCAGCGGCCGGAGAACCGCCCGATATACAGTTCTCTTGGAACGGTATATATGCCATGGAGTGGGTGTGGCTGGGACACGTTGAACCGTTGGACAATTTAATACCGGCCAGCGAGCTCAAGCATATGGTAGCCACACCGCTTTCCAGCTTCAAAGGGAATCAATACCGCGCAGGATGGTACCTTTTCGGGCATGGGTGGGTTTATAACAAGGCCCTGTTTAAAAAAGCAGGCGTACCGCAGCGGCTTTATCCGCCCGAAACCTGGGACGAGTGGCTGGAGGTGTGCCGGATATTGAAGGACGCCGGGATCACTCCGATCTCAATGGGGGCAAAAGACCAGCTGATTGGTGACTGGCTGATATCACTCTTCATGGTCCAGCAGCTGGATTCTCCAGGAGATCCGATCAAACTCGTTTTAGGGGACCTTAGATGGGACGACCCCCGCTACTATGAACACTGGACCCGGATCAAAGAGCTGTGGGACAAAGGATACATAAATGACGACGTACTCTCGCTGGACCTGTATCAGGGCCAGGACCTTTTTACAAAGGGTGAGGCGGCAATGACAATAGCTGTGGGCACCATTATTCCAGCCATGGAAAAAGTGCTCGGTGCTGAGAATATCGGCGTGATGAAGACACCCACCTTTGGGGTGGGAAAGTTGGCCGAGAAGGACGTGACCTACATCCAGGGAATGCTTATCTCTTCTCAGTCAAAAAATAAGGAGCTTGCTGCGGAATTCATCCAGCTGATGCACGACAAGGACAGGTACAACGCGCTGTGGGACGATCTGGGCGCAATTCCGGCTGACGACAGATTTGACCCGAAAAAGATTGACGATCCGTTGATAAGAGAAACCTGGCGCTGGTTTGAGAACTCAACTATTTACGTGGGAGATACAATCCCCTGGGCTATACTCGGGGAAGCAGCATACACAGGCATTCAGGAGCTGTTTTCAGGAACATTATCACCAAAGGAACTGGGCGAAAAAGCGCAGAGACTCGCAGAACAGTGGAAAGAGCAGAATCCGGATATGTATCAAAATTATCTGGACTGGCTTGCAGGAATACCTGAGTGAGTATAAAAGAATAACGGGGGCCTGCAGGAATATTTACAGGCTCCCGTTGCAGTAAACTGTCCCTATTATTGACGGCTTTACATTTCAAGTCAAAACCTATAATCATCAGATGAAATTAAAAACAAGAAAAATAACCCCTTATATATATATGCTTCCGGCCATCGTACCACTGGCTTTGATCTACGGTTATTCTCTTGTAAAGGTATTCGACTTTTCAACCAGAAGGATCAGGGGAATAACCGGCATATTCATAGGGCTTAACAATTACAAATTTATTATCCAGGACCCTTCCTTCAGAAAAGCGGTCCTCAACAACGTAAATCTTTTTGTCCTGATCCCGGTGATGGTCTTTTTAGCCATTATCTTTTCTTATTTACTCTTTGAGCATCTCAAAGGATGGAAGATTTACCGCGGTTCGCTCTTCATGCCGTATATTCTTCCTATTCCGGTTGTAGGAATAATCTTCGGCTACATGTTCACACTGCACGGTGTGGTCAACAGTTTTTTCAAGATGATAGGTTTGGATTTTTTAGCGATCGATTGGCTTGGGAGCCCCAAATATGCTTTGTGGACCCTGATGATAATAATATTGTGGAAAGAACTGGGTTTCGGGATAATCATTTTTCTTGCACGGTTAATGAGCCTGGACAACGAGATATTCGAGAGTGCCGAGATTGACGGGGCAGGTTGGTGGCAGAAACTGTTTTACATAACCATACCTCAAATGAAGACCGTAATAGAGTTTTTCTCCATTATCACTATAATAAACATGCTCAGCTGGGTTTTCGCGTACTCCTACACAGTGACCCTTGGGGGCCCCGGCAACGCCACCCTCGTGATGGAGTTATTCATCTTCAACAAGCTTGCCAGGAGCCAGACGCCAAGGGCCGGCATAGCTTCCGCGGCCTCGGTCCTTTTATTCCTGGGCACAACCGTTTTGATTTTTCTTATGTTCAGGATAAGAAAACAGATAGAAAAGGAAGCATAGCAATAATAAAGGCGACGAAAAATGAAGGTTAAAACACACTACAGCTCAATTTTTAAATATCTTGCCCTGATCCTGGCTACAGCCGTAAGCCTATACCCGATCTTCTGGCTTATCACAGTTTCTCTGAAAACCCAGGCACAGTATTTACAAAGCACGCTCGATCTGCCCTGGCCCCTGGATTTTGGAAATTTTACCGCT
>SDBU01008640.1_pt1 | contig 11541 bp, 8 predicted proteins | sample 2277071 | NCBI WGS metagenome assembly SDBU01 (sample SAMN10397929, study PRJNA504765) | marine sediment metagenome | isolation source: marine sediment core GS08_GC12, 126 cmbsf | place: Arctic Ocean: Gakkel Ridge, Loki's castle | collected 2008 | reverse complement strand
CCGCCCTGTCGACCTCCCGCCCCACCACGGCCCCGGCCAGCCGCCCGGCATCCCGCCCGGCGACCGGCCCGGCGACCCGCCCGAGCAGCAGGCCGGCCGAACCCGCCAAGATCGTCACGTGGACGGAGGGGGTGGAACTCGACTACGGCCGGCTCGGCCGGGATGCCGCCGGCGGACAGGACAAGCAGTACCCCAAGCGGGCCTTGTTCCGCGGGAAGGTGCATTTCGACGAGGGCAGCGGCCGGGAAATGCGCGGCCAGAGCATCGAGGTGACCTTCAAGCCGCCGACGCTGATCCCCCTCCCCGCCGGCGCCCCGGCCGGCGCCAAGCGCAGGTACACCTCGGCCCAGCTTGACCACGTTTCGGCCAAGGGGGCGGTGAAGCTGACCGAATCGGCGGGGGCCGAGGGCGGCGAAGGCAACAACATCCAGGCCGACCGGCTCGAGACCGACATGGGCCTCACCACCGAGGGCAAACCCTACCCCATCCGCGCCGTCGCCACCGGCCACGTGCGGGCCAGGCAGGACAGCTACCTCATCGAGACCGAGTCGCTGATCGTGGAATTCGCCGAATCGACCCCGAAGGCCATCGCGGCCGGCGAGCGACCCTATGAAGCGGTCCTGCTGAAAGCCACCGACGGGGTCACCCTGCGCGACATTCGCCCGGGCGCGCGAATGGAGGTCGAAGGCGACACCTTGGTCAGCTATCCCAAGAAGCAGACCGCCACCGTCACCGGCGATCCGGCCCGGGTAGCCTACGGCGATGAGGTGCTGATGGGGCCGAAGATCGTCATGCTCTTCAAGGAAGGCATCAAAGACGCCCCCTCCCCCGCCGACAGGAAGCGCCGGCTCGTCGAGGCGTACATTCCCGGCAGAGGCGGCGTGCGGGCCCTGGTCACCCGCGATATCAACGGCCGGCAACTGCTCAAGCCCCGGCCGGCGCTGATTCGCTGGACCGAGAGCATGCGGTACCTGGCCGAGGAAGATCGACTGATCTTCACCAAGGGGGTCGAATTCGACAGCGCCGACGGGCTGGCGGCGGACCCCATGGGCAAACCGATCAACTTCGACAGCATCGGCGAACACCTCCGCTGCGGCAAGATGACCGTGACGCTCGAGAAGCTTCCGGCCCCCGCCACCCGGCCCGCCAGCCGACCCGCCACCCGACCGGCCGCGACGCCGGGGGCCGAGCGGACGGGCATCTCGCAAATGGACCGGCGGAAGATCCAGCAGATCGTCGCCGAGAAAGACGTCAAGGTGATGAGCCGCTGGCACGACAAACAGGGCTTCCTCGAGGGGCAACTGCAGATCGCCGCCGAGCGGAAACTCACCTACAACGCCCTGGACAAGGGGCTCGACGTCGACGGGCCCGGCACGTTGCTGGTGGGCGATTACCGCCGCCCCGAGCTGCCCAAACCACGCAAGCCGGGAGACCCCCCACCCAACATCGCCGACGCCCAGAACATCGGCCGGCCCAGCCAGACCGTCTTCAAGTGGGGCAAGAACATGGCCATGAGCCAGACCGACTGGACGGTCGACTTCACCGGCGGGGTCGTTATGCGGCACCGAAGCGGCAAGAGCATCCTGCTGGCGGGCAACCTGCCCATCCGGAGAATCTCCTCCTCCAATAAGGGCCGACAAATCGTCCTCGACTGCCGCCACCTCAACGCCACCTTCTCCAAAAAGCCCGACAAGAAACCCCCCGCCACCGGCACCCCCGGCCGCGGCGCCGGCGCACCCGGCCGCGGCGCCGGCACGCCGGGCAGCGGCGCCGGCACATCCGGCCGCGGCGCCACCACGCCCACCGGCACCGCCGGCACCGCCAGCGCCACCGCCGGCACGGCCGCCGCCACAGCCGAGAAGGCCGGCGAGAGCCGATTCCAGAACCCCGGCCTGACGCTGGAGACGTTCGTCGCCGAAGGCGGCGTCGACGAGCCGGGGGCCGACCCCAACGACCCCACCGCCGGCACGCTGCTGTTCCAGGACGGGCCCTACATGGCCATGGGCAAGCGAATGGAATACAGCCGCAAGCACGACCGCGTCATCATCTACGGCGACCCCGCCAAGAGAATCGACGCCCGCGTCTACGTCGAAGACCCCATCGCCGGCACCGCACGATGGCACACCGGCCAACAAATCACCGTCACCCGCCGAGGAGGCAAAATCTTCATCACCACCGGCGCCGGCACCGGCGGCGGCAGCGGGAGAAATTGACCGGGAATTGACCCTCCGTGTTGGACTCGCTATTATCTTGAATTCTCGAATGTTGGATAAACGCCGACGGTTTCAAGGACGAACATCACGGCTGCATTCGGAGCATGGAGGTGAACGGACAGGGATCACACCTCACTGGTGGCTTAGATGATCGGTGTCGACTTATTTGCTGGTGCTGGCGGGATGTCGCTGGGAGCAGTTCAAGCGGGCATCGATGTTCGCTTGGCTGTGGACGCCGACCCTCACGCGAGCGCAACCTACGCGGCCAATTTCCCGCATACGAAGGTAATCCTCGGTGACATTGCACGGGTGAAGCGAATTGACATCCGCAAGGAAAGGAAGCCGACGGTCCTCTTCGGCGGGCCGCCCTGCCGAGGTTTCTCGACCTCCAACCAAAGAACCAGGTCGCTCGATAATGAGTGCAACTGGCTTTTTCAGGAGTTTCTCCGAATAGTGGATCTCTGGAACCCGGACTGGGTCGTGTTCGAGAACGTCAAAGGCATTCTTGAAACCGAAGGCGGCGTTTTCTTCAAGAAGGCCATTGAGGGCTTGACCTCACTCGGGTACACGGTATCCTATGGTGTCCTGGATGCAGCGGACTTCGGGGTCCCTCAACGACGATACCGGGTCTTTGCCATCGGATCACGGCATGGAATTGTTGTAGCACTTCCGAAACCAACGGTGAAAAGGCATCTCACGGTAAAGCAGGCCGTTTTCGACTTGCCGGACTTGCCCAACGGTGCTTGTTTCGACAGTCTGCCGTATAAGCCCGGGCCAGTCTCGAAATACGCCAAGTCTATGCGGGACAATCGGAAGGAGTCCTCTGGGCACTATGTAACGAAAAACGCGGCGCACATCCTTAAGCGGTACAAGTACGTGCCGCAGGGGGGAAACTGGGAGGATATACCGGCCAGGGTTATGCGGAACTACAAGGACAGAACCCGATGTCACACGGGGATTTACCACCGTCTATCAGAAGACAGCCCATCGGTGGTTATCGGCAACTATCGAAAAAATATGTTGATTCATCCGACGCAGGACAGAGGCCTATCGGTCCGCGAAGCTGCACGGATTCAGTCCTTCCCAGATTGGTATAAGTTCAAGGGTTCGATTGGGTTTCAGCAGCAGCAAGTGGGCAACGCTGTTCCACCCATGATGGCGAGAGCAGTATTTGAGCGAATCCTTTCGCACGAGTAGAATAAATACGCAAATGAGTATCTTGAAACTATGGAGCAATCGGCAGCAAACCTAACATGGCAGAACTCTTGAAAATCGAGCGGACGACGGAACAAGCTCTAATCAAGGAAAGAGGCGAGCTCGAAGGCAAGGCCAAGTTCGCTGCGTACACGTCGGCCCGCGACTGTCTCATGAAGAACGTGCTGCCAGAGATCAAGGGCGTTCAATGGGATTTGACAGATCATGGCATCGTTCACATCGAAAACGTCCTTGATAATATTGCCCAGCTTCTCGGCAGTAAAGTTCGTCGGTACTCGGGAACAGAGCTATACTGTTTGATTTTGTCAACTCTCTTCCACGATGTGGGCAATGTTTTTGGCCGCACCGACCATCAACACAACTTGACCACCGTATATAATTTTGTTCGGCCTGCCCCTGAGCGGAACAGGCAAGAGCAGTATATTGTCGAGAAAGTCGCGGCGGCGCATTGCGGCGAGGCGCCGGATGGTTCAATGGATACGCTTAGATTCGTCGATCCCTCTGCTCAGTTGGATAGAAAGCCGGTTCGGTTGAGAGAAGTAGCAGCAGTGCTTAGGTTGGCCGACGAACTTGCCGAGGGACGACAAAGGACATCTCTTTTCATGCAGCATTTGGGCGGGTACCCTCGTGACAGTGCCATTTACCACGACTACGCAAGGGCAACAGAGGTGTGCATTGATCGGGGCAACGAACGGATTGCTCTTACATACAACTTTAATGTCGCCCTTTCATCGCCGCAGCAATTCACACGCGAGAAGCAAGAAGAGCTCACCAATCTCTTGGAGTTGACGCACAAGCGGATTATCAAACTCGAACAGGAGCGCCGCTATGCCAGACACTACTGTGACCTCTTGGCGCCGTTCAAGAAGACGACAGTAGCGTTCAATTTCTGGATAGACGGACACCATTCAGATCTTGACTTGCAGACAGCAAGCCTTACGGATTTAGTCGTGCCTGGGGACCCGCACAAACCTTTCTGCGATGGAGACTCCCCATACACCACAGAGAACATAATTTCAGGCATCGAGCGGTGGTTACAAGAGAGGCCGTCCTTATGATAACATACCTCAACCCATTTGAATATGAAGCGGCGACGAAGTTCACGACAGACGAACTGCTTGACTTTTACATTGAGGATTACAACTACTCTCGATTCATCCGCTCGCGCCGAAATATTTTCTTGGTCGGGGAGCGAGGTACGGGGAAAACCATGGCCTTCCTCTATAACTCGTTGCCAGTACGGCAAGAGGCTGATCGAAGGGCAGACAAAAACACCGACCTCTCTTTCATTGGAGTCTATGTGCCGTGTAAAACACACTTGACGCACAAGAAGGAGTACGAGCTTCTCGATCCATTTCAGGCATCCGTGCTAAGCGAGCACTACTTCGTTACATCAATCATGTACCACGTTGTAGACACGCTGAGCAAAGCATCCGGTGTTCTCGACGGTGCGGATTCGGATGGGATACGAGAAGACATTGAGTATATCCTCGGACTCGAACTGCCAAAAGGCAAAGATCTATTCCGAGCCGTTTCACTAGCCTGCGAGAAGCAAGTGGTACTTGCCCAGAAAGCGGCGAACAGGCGCGATCCCGATTCCTTCTATGAGGGCGCTGTGTCATTTTCCTCATCGCTTCTTCCGTTGTTGTCCCTGCTTACCAGGCTGCCCCGCCTTAGCAAGTCGCACTGGTCGCTGATGCTCGATGATGCCCATGACCTGAACAGGTACCAAATGGAGGCCTTGAACTCTTGGATTGCTTACAGAGATCACTCGCTCTTCAGTTTCAAGGTGGCTACAGCAAAAGTTGAACGTCCCTCTTACAAGACTGCCTCCGGCGGGTCCATACTGGAGGGGCACGACTTCACGCTTCTTGATATGGAGCAGCCTTATCAGAACCGATATTCGCTATTTGGCAAGCTCGCCAGGCAGATTGTGCGTCGGCGGCTTGACAAAATCGTTGTTCACAAGGAACCCGACGATTTCTTCCCTCCACATCCTCAGTTCGAGAAGGACTTGGCAGCGTGCCGGGCACAAGCGGAGGAGGAGGCTCATAAGAAGTACCCGAACGGAACCGCCAAGCAGAAAGCGGACTATGTGTACAAGTACGCCCGTGCAAGGTATTTTCAGGAACGGGACCCAAAGGCTAATCTGCCCGCCTATTCAGGCTTTGACACGATCGTTCATATCTCCACCGGCGTGATCCGGAATCTTTTGGAACCATGTTACTGGATGTACGATCAGGCTGTCTCACAAAAGCGGGGGCCATCAGAGAAACGGGCTGACGGTGAAGAGTCCATAGTTACTGAGGTGCCGCCAACGATTCAGTCCGCCGTGCTTCTGGAGATAAGTCAAAAGAGATGGAAGGTTTTGAAAGAAGGGTTGGACAACACCATTGATGGATGCTCCCGAAAGCAAGCCACACAGTTGTTCAGACTATTTGATCATCTTGCCATGCTGTTTCGTGCCCGTTTGCACGCAAGCAAGTCTGAGCCGCGCGCAATCTCGTTTACAATCTCCGAGCCGAGTTCTACTGACTGTAACGCGCTGATGGAACTCCTGAACATCGCCCGCAAGGCTCAGATGCTCTACACATACACAAGCTCAGCAAAGGACTACGGGAAGCGGGAGACCTACTACGTCCCCAATCGAATTCTGTGGCCTCAGCGGGGACTTGATCCACACGGACAGCATGCGCGGGTGTCGATACGAGCCAAGTATTTGATGGCCGCCGCAAAAGAGAATAAACGAATTCCCTTCAAGGACGAGTCCGAGCCTGGATTGGGAGGCCTTTTCGATGAGTAAACAAGAGAACTTATTGATAACAGTGGCAAGTTGGGAAGACAGGTTTCGACTTGGTATCGCGCGTCTTCTGGGGGACGGCGTCTACACCAAGGTCTTAATGTTCTACTTCTCTGAGTATGCTGAGTGGACCACGGAGAATAGGGCTATAGTAGCCGAGGCCTGCAAGGCCAAGAGTATTGGGATAGACGAGCAAGAGCTGTCCTTCGACAGCCCGGCCAAGTCCTGGCAAACGGTGTATCGAGTGGTTGACCCCGACATACTGGGTGCAACGTCTTACATACTCGACATAACAACAATGCCCCGGGAGACAATATGGACAGTGCTCTGGCGTCTTGAGGCAACGAAAGCACCGGTGAAATATGTATATCATAAGCCAGAGACATACGGTCAGTGGCTGAGTCGTGATCCGGGTAAGCCAAGACTTGTATTCAAGTTATCAGGGGAGGCCAACCTAGGAGTTCCTACGAAACTTGTGATCCTCACCGGGTACGACACTGAGCGAGTCCAGCAGATAATTAGGTTCTTCGAACCTGATGAGACGATTTTGGGCTTACAAGGCGGGAAGCAGTATGACAGCGACCAACGAAATGCCGAGAAGCACCGCGAATGTTATCGCCATGAACCGAATGTGAACTTTTTCGATGTGGACGCATATGGGCGTGACCACGGTTTTCAGTCCATCGCCTCAGTAGTCGCCAAGTTTACAGAGACGCATAATGTGGTCCTTACCTCGCTCGGCCCCAAGCTGTCAGCTGTTTCTCTTTACAAGGTTCATGGACGGTGGCCAAGGACCGGACTTGTTTACGCGCCCTCAAGTGATTTTAACCGGGATTATTCCCACGGCATTCGCGAGTCTGTTTGGGGTGATCTATGAAGGCTGCTTGGTACGAGGTCTATAAAGCGACTTGGATAACTTGACCCCTCAACAACGTTCTCGGTGCATGTCTCGGATCAGCAGCAGAGATACAGCACCGGAACTGCTTGTCAGAAAGTGCCTTCATCGCCTTGGTTACCGGTATCGCCTCCACAGACGAGACCTGCCTGGTTGTCCCGACATTGTGTTTCCGAGGCATAGGAAGATAGTCTTTGTTCACGGGTGTTTCTGGCACAAACACGGGTGCCGGTACGGCCGCGTGGTTGCCAAGACAAACAAAGCATATTGGGAGAACAAACGCCAGGGAAACGTTGAGCGCAGCCGCAAGAACGTCCGCAAGTTAAGGAAACTCGGCTGGGACGTATTCGTCATTTGGGAGTGCTGGACACAAGATCGAGCCGGGCTGAAGAAGCGTTTGAAGGAATTCCTCCGCCGCGAGACGGCCTGTCTCGTCGGGAAGTGATGGCCGCTTGGTGGATCGGCACCTGGCAGGGCTCACACGCGGGGACAATCGAGGAGAGACTGGCATGTGCGAAGAAGGCCCGAACGAGCGGCCGATCCCGTCGGGGAGGCGGGAGGAGATCGACCGACTCATCGGCGAACTCCACGAGGCGTCAGCAGACGTTCTTCTGTGATGCCGACTCCCGTGCCGTTCTGCGGCTGATGGCCGTTTGGTGGACCGGCCGGGGCCGTGGGCGTGGTCCGGCGTGGCGGGCCATTTGGCCGGCCGGGGAAGGAGGGCGGAAAGGGAGAATAGCGCGATGTCCCCGGAACACATGTAGAATATGGGGAGATCAGGAGCGACACCATGCGCATCGCATCGAGAACGCTCGCACTTGTGCTTCTCGCCTTGGCGGCGACGGCCCTGTTCGGCTGCAACTCGACCGGCGAGTCGGACGCGGACGACGTCGACAGCTTCCCGCCCGCGCGGAATCTCAAGGTCCGCGCCGGCGGGACGGACGTGACGTTCTTCGTCGCCGCCGACACGCACTTGGGGTATGAGGGGATGGCGGAGCTGAACCGGCGGCAAGTGGACGCCATGAACGCTTTGCCGGGGACAGCGTACCCCACCGAAATCGGCGGCGTTGTGGCGACCCCTCTCGGCCTGCTGATTGCCGGCGATCTCACCGATACCGGGCGGAACGACGCCGAGGCCCCCCAGTGGGACGCCTTCGTCCGCCTCTACGGCCGCAACGGAGCCGACGGGCGACTGAAGTATCCCGTCTACCTCGCCACGGGCAATCACGACCGCTGGTACCCCGACGGCCCCAGGCCCGTGCTAGAGGCCGTCAAACGCCGCCACGGCGGGCTGACGTACTCCTGGGACTTCTCCGACGTCCACCTGATCTGCCTGGACATCTGCCCCAACGCCGCCAACCGCCGGTGGATGCAAGAGGACCTGGCCAAGGTCGGCAAGCAGCCGCCGGTGGTGATCTTCTTCCACTACAACATCGAGGGCTCCTTCTCGGGCTCCTGGTCCGACGAGGACAAGGCCGCCTTCGCCCGCGCCATCGAAGGCTACAACGTGGTGGGCATCTTCCACGGACACTGGCATGCGTCCTTCCACGTCAAGTGGGCCGGCGTCGACGTTTACAATGTCGGCTCGCCCAAACACGCCGCCCGCTCCTTCGCCGTCGTCCGCATCACCGACACAGCCATGACCGTGGCCTCCTGGGACTGGGTCCGCGGCCAGTGGGGCTGGCGCCACCGCAAGAGCATCAATGCTGCCGCAGGTCTGGCAGATGACTAAGTGCTTCCGCTCCCCGCATTTCCGACGCCCCGCCATGCCGCTGAGACATCCGGGGACATCGTATAGTGTTTCTCGCCGGCTTGGCCCGGACGGGGGAAGATGCGTTATCATGGCGAGGGTTGCGAGGGTCGTGGTAAGACTTACCCCCGGCGGAGGACGCACCGTGCGAGAGAGCGTCGAGCACGTGCTCGGCTGCCTCAAAGGCCACTTCGCCGATGAGATCGCCAAGGCCAAGCCACCCCGGCCGGATCGTCCGCCGGGCGCCTGAGGGGTCATGGGGTACAGGTTGCCGCAAAAAGACAATCGCACGATGCCCCGGGAATACTTGGGTACCCAACGTGCGAGGAGCCTGCCAACGCATGCTTCTGCGAGCAGAAGCATGGCACCCGCTGCCTCAAAGGCCACTTCGCCGATGAGATCGCCAAGGCCAAGCCACCCCGGCCGGATCGTCCGCCGGGCGCCTGAGGGGTCATGGGTACAGGTTGCCGCAAGAAGACAATAGTACGATGTCCCGGGAATAGTTGGGTACCCAACGTGCGAGGGGCCTGCCAACGCATGCTTCTGCGAGCAGAAGCATGGCACCCAGAATGTTTCTGCGAGCAGAAGCATGGCACCCAGAATGCTTCTGCGAGCAGAAGCATGGCACCCGGCGTCTTTTTCCGCAACTCCTCTACTCGTCTTTCTCTGTGTGCTCTGTGCCCTCTGTGGTGTATTCGCTGTTGACGCCAACGCGGAGCAACCTGCCTGCCGGCCGGCAGGGCTCCGGCGCTAAACGCTGATGTGGATCGTTTTGTTGTGCCGTGGCTTTATCTGCGTTTATCTGCGTTCATCTGTGGCTACTTCGGTTTGGGCGCAACCTTGGGCGTTGGCGGGCCGGCCGGTTTGCTTTCCTGGTGGGAGAAACCTTCCAGGATTTTCTTGGCCGCCATCTCCGCCAGGGTCGTCTTCATATCCGTCCACAGGGTGCCCGGGCCCGCGTAGCGGTATTCGATCTGGATATCCTCGGGCAGCGATTCGGCGAACGTGGCCAGATTGTATTCGTCCGGCCCGCCGTAGGCCTCGATGAGCAGTTCGAGCTTCTTGGCCTCGGCCTTCCTCAGGGCCTCGATGACATCGGCGTCCGCCTGGCCCAGGATCTTGACGCTCTGGGCCTTGATTTCCTCGGTGCTCTTCCGCAAACCGGCGACCGTTCGGTCGGTCTCGGCCTTGGTCTCGTCGGCCCTTTTCCGACCTTTCTCCTCCTCGGCCCGAACGTGCACCTCGCTCTCGGCGTCGAAATCCTTTATCGCCACCTCGACCATGCGTTTGGCCTGCTCCAGACCCGCGGCGACGGTTTCCCGCTGCTGCTCGATCTTCAGCGTTATCTTCTCCTCCTCGGCGAGCATTCGCGCCTGGATCGTCGCCCTGATGTCCTCGTCCGGGTGGAAACCACGCACCAGCGCGATCAGGAAGTGAATGCCCTTCTCCTTGCCGATCACCTGCAACGCCTCGGTCACCGCCTGCTGAAACTTCTCCCGCGTCTCGCCCTCGATGAACTCCTTGGTCGTCAGGTTCGACCCGGCGTTCTTGCAGATGCTCAGCACCTGCGGCTCGATGATCTTTTGCTCGACCATCGCCACCGTGCCGTACTCGCGGATGATCCGCGGGGCATCCTCGGGGAAGATGCCCCACACGACGGTGAAGTCCAGGTACATCTGTTTTCCGTCGGCCAGCGGGAACGACACGCCGGTGCCTTCCCTGATCTGCCTCACCTGGCTGGACCCACCATCGCCGTCCGAAACGGTCCTCATCGTCACTTCGGTTCGGACGTCCCATACGCGGTAGCCGATCTCGACGGTGTCGACGCGAATCTCGGCGGGGTTGATGTTGTAATAGCCGGCCTGGAGGACCCTCTTCAGGATGCCCTTGTCCTTTCCCTCACGCAGGGTCTGGACGCCGACGTAGCCCGGCTTGATGATCGTCGCGGGGACCAGCGTGACCGCCTGCCCGAACTCATTGATCCGCCAGACGCCGGGCGTAAGAACCCGCTTCTGCGTGCCCTTCTCTTCCGCACCGGCGAGGAAGCGATCGGGCGGCAGGTCTTTGCCGATGTTGTTCTTGACCGTGGCGATCTTCCCCGCGGGGATGACCACGTCTCGGACGGCCGTGACGGAATAGGTCCACGGGTTCAGAAAGTGCCTCCCCGGGCCGCGCATCTGCTCGACGACGCCCTGCTGGCCCTGTTCGGCGTACCGGCCCTTCGCCGCGGCGCCCGTCTTGCGCGTCAGTTGAAGCGAACTACCGTATGGACACCAGTTGTAGCAGATCACCAACAAGCTCGCTCCCCCGACGGCCGCCACGACCAGCACCACCAGCACTATCGCTATCGGTAGGGGTACTCTTCGTATCATGATCGATCCTTTCGAGATCAGGTCCTGATTCATTTCATTCAGTCCTTACTTCGTCTCTTTCGACGGGCCCATCTTCGCGAACCGCTCGAACAGCCGGGCGAACAGGCCCTCCGTATTCGAGAGGATCCGCCGAATGCCCGGAGAGAACTTTATGATGAGCTGATACTCCGCGTACTTCTCGCCGGTCTTGAAGGCGGCGACCTTGGCCTTGACGCCCTCGGCCTCGGCCGTGTGCTTCATGACGATTACCTCCGCCTCGGCCTTGCCCTTGGCCAGGGCCTGGGCGGCCTTGTCCT
>SDBU01008639.1_pt1 | contig 11545 bp, 10 predicted proteins | sample 2277071 | NCBI WGS metagenome assembly SDBU01 (sample SAMN10397929, study PRJNA504765) | marine sediment metagenome | isolation source: marine sediment core GS08_GC12, 126 cmbsf | place: Arctic Ocean: Gakkel Ridge, Loki's castle | collected 2008 | reverse complement strand
GGCTATAGCTCATGAGGCCCCTCAGGCTTTTGGATATTAACTGTCCACCTATCACCACATTCCAGCGCATGGCAAAGACTCCGATGAGCACGAGACTGGCAGACAGAACTCTTACCGATGTTTTAATATCTTCACCTAACCTGTTTAATTCAACGAACCCCAGGATGAATAGTGGAAGTATGGAGCCCAGGATAAACTGGATACCAAAATAGCTAAGGCCTATTTTCTGGGTGATTAGCCGGGAGACGATACCCCAACTCTCCTCGGACTCATATAGCATGGTAAAGACCTCTAAGCCTTCCAATACTACATTAAAACTAAGAAAACCTCCCAACCAGAGGGCAAGGGAGCGTAGGCAATCATGGTCTAATGGTGCTTTTCTGATTTTCATTACGACGACATACATTACAATTAATAGCGCTATGCCAGAAACTATAGCTGATGCCAGAAAGATGATTGGCATCAATGGGGTAGACCACCACGGATTAGCCTTAACCGCCCCAAAGATAAAGCCAACATAGCCATGAAGAAGGAAAGCAGACGGGATTCCAATGAAAGCCAGCACCTTGATTAGCTTCCTGTCAATGGCGAGGGATTCTTCTGATATGTCATAGACTCCTAAGGTCAAAACGGAGTAAACGGTATTCTTTAACCCTTCACTGGACCTGGCATACCGCACGAGATCCGGCCTGAAAATGAGCCACACCTCCGCAAGCACTAAAATCAGATATAGCAACCATATATAACCAAAGGCGGACATAGCCGAGGTGAGGTTTGGTGTTAAGAACATTTCCAGAGCTCTTTCCGGTCGTCCCAGGTGGATGAGCAAAGGCATAGGCGAAACTATAAGGAAAGCCAATGCCGTAACTAGAGAGAATCGAGCAACTGGCTTAAGTGCCTTCAGCCCAAACACATGGTATAGTGATGAAACTATGAAGGCACCAGCCACCAATCCGGTGATGTAAGGATAGATAACGATAAGCAGGTCCCACTCTAGCCTGCCTTCGTTAGGATATATGAACCCTTCCACGACCTATCGTACCCCCTTTTCAAATCCAATATAATAGACCTTCGGCTCAGTCCCCAGAGCTGGTTTCAAGACATAGACGCGCTTCTCTCTAAGTATTTTTCTCACCGGGCTTCCAGGGTCTCGCAGGTCGCCAAAAACCCTTGCCTCCACCGGACATGCTTCCACGCAAGCGGGGACGAGTCCCTTAGTAATCCGGTGATAGCACCAGGTGCATTTATCCACTACCCTCACCTGCCCAAAATGGGTCTTGGAAAAATCGGGCAGTATAAATCTTGCCCCATAAGGGCATGCCTGTATGCAGTACCGGCACCCGATGCAGTGTTCCTGGTCAACCAAAATGACCCCGTCCTCAGTCATGTAAGTGGCTCCCACCGGACAAACGGTTACGCACGGGGGATTATCACACTGGTTACACAGTTTGGGGACAAAAAAGCTTGTTCGGATATCTACATCGCGGTACTTCAAGTTGCTGGGCTCATCTTCAAACCCATCTCTGCCAGCGTTGGGAGAATCTACGAAAATCCCCCCGTCCTCGCTGATGACATACCTTTCCACCCAGGTTCGGTTGTATTCGGGCTCCCAGGGAACCTTATTTTCCAGCTTGCAAGCCACGACGCATCTCCCGCAGCCAATACACCTCTCGTTATCACAGACGAACCCCCAGTAGTGTTTTTCCCAGTCGCGTTCGTCAAGGTTCGCTGCGGAAACAGGCTTAGTAACATCACCCGTCTGAACAAAATTTCGCAGCAGGGAAGGAATACTAAAAGCAATGATTCCCCCCACGAAACCCTTAGACCCGGTTTTTATGAAATCCCGGCGGGAAATTCTCTTTCTCATATTCTACTTACTCCGGTGACAATTCAAGCAGGTGGCGCTGGTGCGCCCGGCATGGTCTTCTGGGAATGGTTTAACCCCGCTGGTGTTATGGCAGGTCAGGCAATCGGTGCGTCCCTCCAGGGTATGTGGAATCTGGGGCAGCGTCACCCCTCTGACTTCCTGCGGACCATGGCACGATAGGCACTCAGTTCGTCCTTCCAGGGTATGCGTAACCTGGGGTGGTGGCATAAAAGGCTCATGTGGACCATGGCAGGATTGGCAGTCGGTGCGTTCCTTTAAGGTATGTGGAACCTGGGGTGGCATCCCCGCCCTGGGGTCATGCGGGTCATGGCAGGTTATACATTCCGCATTTCCCCCCATCTCTTCCATATCCACCTGCGGGAAGTTGCTGGGTCGGGAAACAAGCTTGGCATGGCATAATCCGCATAGCTCTCTTGTTTTATGCGTAACAGTGGGGGGTGCTCCTGTTTTCAGGTGCTCCTGAGCCGGACCATGGCAGTTCTCACAGCTAATTGTCCTGTGGTTCCCTTGCTCCCAGATATTATATTTATCCTGGTGGCAATCAAGGCAAACAGCCGAGCTAGCGAACTGGATGGGCAGGCTTGCCCACTTCTCCGTATCCTCCTCGGTCTCCTCTGGGTGAAAGCCATACTCTTCAAGAAAAGCTGGAATGGGCATCACTCGGGGCACAACAAAAACAAGCAACAGTACCGATAACAATAATGCCCCGGCCCTAACTAAATGTTTCATTCTTTACTCTCGTTATCCATATCTAGATTTTGCCTATTACTTACTTTGTGACACCTCTATGGGCGCTGGGGCTGTCTCAAGGCTCATGAGATACAGTGGGACACCCTCTATTTCCTCATGAGTTAAAGCCCCTAGATAACCGGGCATGGCTGAGTCTGGCTTAATCAGTAGGGGGTCCTCTAAGTAGTTATGAACCCAGCTCAGAGTTCGGCGTTCTCTTATTCCAGCCATATCAGGACCGATAGGTGCCCCAACACTGTTTATAGCATGGCAATTAACACAGTCCTGCTCGTAATACAATTTCTCCCCCAGTTCTATATAGGCGGAGCGGGATGTCATTGATGGCGGTGTAGTCACTATCCCCTTAATGGTCAGTGAGACAATCCCAACGAAGATGAGCACTGCTAAGGTGGTAGCCAGTGGTTTCTTAAGAGGTCTCAGCGTCGGGCTTCGGTCAAAGAAGGGTAACAAAAGCAAGACCAAGACGGCTAATGCCGGAAGAATAATTGCGCCAACAACCTCCAACTTGCCGGGAAATAACTTAAGTATCTCCATGAGGAACAAGAAGTACCACTCAGGTCTGGGGATGTAACTTGCATCACCCGGGCGGGCAACGCTTTCATGTGGCGGGGAGAGGAACAGAGCCATTAGCACCAGCACAATAAAAACTATAAACATCACAATGGCCGCATGAAAGGCGTAATCCGGCCAAAATACGTAATGTTCCTCTTCGCGCTTATGCTCTCTTCTTAGCACCCTTTCCTCTTTTCTTCATCTCATCACAATGAGCCAGAGACACCTTGCCTCCGAACCATAAAGAAATGCGGGGCCAGTAACGGCATGAGTATCACCGGCAGAAGCCCGATATGAATGGCGTAGAAGCGAACCAAGGTTACGGCGCCGATATCAGTCCCTCCTCCTTCCAGCTATAAGCGCAGGTTAGGTGAGTGCACCTCGGGTTGAACACGGTAAAGCTCTCTCTGTCTTGGGTCACAACCCAGACTGCCCGCGGTGCTGCTTCCATATACCATCCGTCCATTCTGGAGGTAACCCACTACACCATGGTTGGCTGCCTCACGTCGAAATCCTCTATCTTGCCCAGCTCTACCCACCCCGTCGCCGTTTTTCTTTTCTGCAAGACTGGTGAGATGAGACTTCCGATAAGAGGAATCCCTACCAAAGTGGCAACGATAGCCCCTAACCCTGCAGTGGCGTAGCCCAGGAGTCTTCTTCTGGATATAGATTTGCCTTCCCGCATTGATACAGACCTATTTTTCTACTCGGAACTCACCGGTCACTACCTCACTCTGTACTAGTGACTTTATTCCTCATTGCCAGGTTTACTCGTGCTCCGTTTAGTGTTTGCCCGAGGTTAACTTATTGGATAAACCGTTAACGATATCCACTGTTATCGGGATAATAGTGCTATTCTTCTCACCAGCCATCTCGACCAGGGTTTGCAGGTAGCGTAGCTGCAACGCTGCCGGCTGAGTCTGGATAATCTTGGCCGCTTCAGCCAGGGTTTCAGCAGCTTGGCGTTCACCCAGGGCATGGATAATCTTGGCTCGCTTTTCCCGTTCCGCCTCAGCCTGCTTGGCCATAGTCCGCTGCATTGACTCGGGAAGGAGAACATCCTTGACCTCCACCAGCGTTGCCCTGACCCCCCACGGCTCTTCGCTCTGCTCGTCAATAATCTGCCGCAGTCTCAGGTTAATCTGGTCGCGATGGGCAAGCAGCTCGTCCAGCTCTGACTGTCCGAGAACGCTCCTGAGGGTAGTTAGGGCAAGCTGGATGATAGCTTCTCGGTAGGTTTCAACATTTATCAGCGCCTTCACCGGCTCAATCACCATGAAGTAGACCACAGCATCCACCTTTACAGTCACATTGTCCTTTGTTATCACCTCTTGAGGTTCCAGGACAAAGGGCACGATACGAAGACTGACCTTGGTCATGCGGTCGACGAAGGGGATGATAAGGTTAAAGCCGGGCTGCCTGACTCCAAGTAGTTTTCCGAAGCGAAGCACCACACCTCGCTCATACTGTTTCACAATCTTGATGGTAAAGGGTAATATCACTAGGGCTGCTGCAACGATAAGAAAGATAATCCAGGCGTTCATTTTTTGTGTCCTCCTTTTTCTCTTTTATTTACGGTTTCTCCAGTTCATCATTTTGCAATTGCCATAGGCACCTCCATCATGTAATCCTGTTAACAGGCTGTTGACTGGCACTCCTTGAACCGATAACTTTTTTCACCCGCACCAATAAGTCGCGCATGTCGAAAGGCTTCTGAATATAGTCGTCCGGACTGAGCTTTTCTATTAAAGCCGTGTCCGGCGGCTCCACCGAGACCACGATCACCGGTATGTCATGAAGCGACCCCGTCAGCCTGAGGAGGCTCAGGATGCCCCAGCCATTGAAGTCTGGCAGTCTGATATCTAAGAGAATAAGGTCTACCCTGGTTTGATGCAGGATTCTGATGCAGTCAAGACCGCTAGCTGCTTCAACAACCTGGGTGCCTGCACCTTCCAGGTTACGCCTAATCAATTTGCTCATTGCCCGGTCGTCCTCAACAACCAGAACCGAGGGCCGGTTTGCGCCATTAATCTCTGTTCGCATCTAATCTTGAGTCCTGTTCTTAGTTACATATTACTTGGTCGGGAATGAAAAAGGCATAAAAATTGAGTGTCAAAAAGTGAAAAATTTGTGAAAATTGCACACTCAGATACAAGGATTGAGCCAATGGAACCGATATTCGTGGGTAAGGCTGATTTAGAAAGAGTGTTGATAAATTTAGAACACAACAGGAAGGGGAGAAGAGGTAGACTATCAAATTTTATTGAGACGCTATTGGGAAGGGGGCGATAAGGAAAAACAAACAGCCCTTAGGGTATTGACAATTACAAAGATAGGACTATAATTAGACAATACTATTAAAAGGAGGATGAAAATGGGAGCAGTCGATATCATTATCTTAATCGGTGCCGCTTTATTGGCAGTGGAGGGAATGGTTAAGCTCATCAAGAATGGATTCCGCTTTCGGGGGCAGACGTTACCTTGTGGCTATACGATGGTAATCCTTGGGGTTGGACTTGTTTTGCTAGCTATAGGTCTCTAAGAAATTCGGTTCCCTCCCCAAAGTCGTAACTACATTCCGTACGCCCATAGGTTCAGCGCTATTTTGGGGGTAAGTCTTGCTTGAATCCATAAAAGCACCACTGCTGAATCTTCTCACCCCGGGCAGACAAATATATAGCCAATCCCGGGTTTGGAGAGGATATATTTGGGCTGGTGTGGGTCCTCCTCTATCTTCTGGCGCAGATGACGAATATAGGCTCTGAGATATTCTAGTTCGTCTTGATATTCTGGTCCCCATACCCTGGCCAATAGCTCCCGATGTAGCATCACCCGCCCGGCATTGCTCACCAATTGAGATAGCAGCTTATACTCAGTTAGTGTCAGTGCTACCTCCTGCTCTCGTATCGTCACTCTGCGTTGGACGAAGTCAACGCAAACATCGTCACAGGTGAAGACGCGAGGGCCATTGATTTTCTCAGAAGACTGGGTGCGTCGTAGTACGGCTTCTATTCTGGCTATTAGCTCTTGAACATTAAAGGGCTTGGTCACATAGTCATCAGCCCCTAATTTCAGCCCTCTTACCTTGTCTATATCCTCTACCTTGGCAGTGAGCATGATGATTGGTGTGGATGCAAACTCCCTGATTCGCTGGCAGAGCTCATATCCGTCTATCTCGGGCAGCATGATATCCAGTATAATCAGGTCTGGCATCTCCATATCAACAAGCTCAAGGGCAGTGTGAGCATTCATAGCTGCGAAAACCTTATAGCCTACCGATTCCAGGTTGGCACGCACCAACCTGATTAGTTGAGGGTCATCATCAACTAATAGAACCGATTTTTTTCCTCCCATTTGTTGCCTCTTGTCCTGATTTTTATTTGCCGTTTTCGGCCTGGTCCAGTGGTAAGCTAAAATAAAACTTGCTCCCCTTGCCAGCCGTGCTCTCTAGCCAGACCTCACCACCGTGAGCTTCAATGTGGCCTCTGACAATGGAGAGACCTAGTCCACTGCCAGGCGCGCTACTGGTTAAGGGGCTATCCACCCTGTAGAATCGCTCGAAAACCTTATCTTGGTGTTCTGGAGGAATGCCTACCCCCTCATCGCTGACACTGGCTATGATTTTACCGTCTTTGGCTTCACCAGCTATAACAACTTTACCGCCATCTGGTGAGTATTTTATGGCGTTTTCTATCAGATTGCGTAATACCTGCTCGATGCAGCGAACATCAGCTTCGACCACAGGAAGTGATGGGGCGAATTCTAGAGTGAAGTCATGCTTCTTTGCTCGTGACGCGATCTCTCCCACAACCTTCCTGGCAAGTCGAGGTATAAGTAGCGGTTCTTTCTCTAGCTTGAGAGCGCCAGCTTCCAACTTAGCTGACAGCAAAAGCTTGTCAATCAGGTCACGCAATTCATCGGTCTTTTCATCGATAATTCGGAGGAACTCTTGCTGAGTGTTGTCATCCCAGGAGACATCTTGGCGAAGCAGCGAGGTAGAATAGCCCTTGATGAGAGTAAGGGGAGTCCGTAGCTCGTGGGAGACTGAGGATATGAACTGAGACCTTAATCGATCCGCCTCATGTAAGGCTCTTGCCTCCTCCGCTTCTTTAGTCAGTTGAGACCTCTCAATAGCTATAGCAATATTATCAGCTATAGCCTGGAGAAGGCGACGGTCCGACTCTGAGAAGGCTTCAGTATCTTTAAAGCTCACCATTACAAGTCTTCCAATGTACCGGTTCCGGTGAAATACCTCGGCATAGATAAAGCTTTGAACTCTAGAGCGCAAAGCATCGGAGTGAAGAAAGGCAGTGATATCATCTTTGACCATGTCTTTTTCTGTCTCATCTGCTGACTCTGAGATAGAGCCTGACAAAGAGCCGCTACCAAAGACCAATACTATTTGAGAGAGAGTGTCTTTATCCAGCCCAATGGCACACTGCAATAGTACACCACCCTTGTGGGCATCCTGGAGGAGCAATGCACCACCATCGGCGCGAGGAACAATCTCTACAGCTTTAGCTACTACAGCATCAAGAAGGCGGGGCAAATCAAAGGTGGAGGTTAGAATTTCAGACACAGAAAGCAGTGACGAGAGTTCCTTTGTCTTCTGCTCCAGCTCGCCATAGGAGGTCTTCAGTTTTACCCTCATGTCGTCCAGAGTCTGGGCTAATATGCCGACCTCGTCCTTTCCCGAGGTGGTAACCGGGCTGATTAAATCACCCTCAGCAATCTTCTGGGAAGCGGCGGTGAGCATCCTGATACGGCCTCCAATATCTCGCGTGGTTATTGCCACGAACAGGAGGGCAACGGTAACTAATCCAACCCCGAAGAGAAGCAGATTCTGGCGCAATTCACGAGCCGGGGCGAGTGCTTCCTCCTCTGATTGGCGGATGGCAACTCCCCAATTCGCTTGGGAGAGGGGAACGAAAGCCAACACATCCTTCCTTTCCACCCTTTGCTCCGGTTCATGACATGTGTGACATACCCCACGGGTTGGCTTTCCAGCACTAATCAATGCGGCAAAACGACCACTGTGGTCACTCTTCTCAAAAGGAGCAAGCTTAGGACCAGGCTCAGTTCTAGCAACGACAATCCCATTCTGGTCTACAATCTCAACATAGCCCGTCTGCCCCAATCTTATTGGCTGGACGAAACCGCCGATACTTGATTGGGCTAGGTCAATAGCCATAACAAGCACACCTCTGCTCCCTTGCCGTCCCTCTTTAGTCGGACTAGTAAGAAAAACTACTGGCGTATTAGTCATTGGTGCTGAAACAAGTCCAGAGATACTGGCCTCACCCGTTCTTACAGTTTGGCTGATACTAGGATAGGCAGAGATATTGACAGCGGCTACTCCTGGAGCTTCCGGTTTGCTCCATATTAGCTCTCCTTCTTCATTGAGGAGGTAGGTACCCTTAGTATAAATTGACAACCGGGAATATACAGCTTCAAGTGCCTCTATCTGTGGTTCAATGTTATTCTTGGCCCCGTTAATTTCTACCTTCTGTGCAGTGTTCTGCAGCTCGGAGAGAGCACGCCCCAGCGCTTCGTCGACGTAGTCTGCTACCAGGTGGGCAGTGGTCAGTCGGTCCTCAAGCATTGTTTCTGTGGCCTGGTTCACGGCTCTCATGGCCAGAGAGCTAAATACTCCGACTCCTAGTAGTAGCCCCAGCGTAGTCAGGAGAGTGATTTTTTTCCCCAGAGATAGGTTAGTCAGGAATGTCACGGGTTATGCCTCCTCATGGTGTACATCTCTCTGCTGTCCAAAACAGGAAAATACTACATGGCTTGTTTGCTTTATGCCATGTCATGGGAGGATTAGACCTTCCACATTATATTTTAGCCCTTATGTTAAAATTATACATCATTAAGCCCCTGTGTTCCATTCTCAGGTAATGACCTGCGGTATTGAATATTCCATCGTCAGGGTCCAGCCCAAAGCACCGTTCTATCCTCTGTTTGACTCACTTGAAAATCAACCTGGAATAAAGTAACTGTATTCAGAGATAGCAGAAGGGAAAAAGGAACGGGCTCCGGTGTGAGCCTGGAGCCCGATTTTAGGCTGGTGGAGACGGGGGAGAGTCGAACTATACCTGAAACAATGCTGTGCTTTGTCTAGCTGTTTCTTAAAGTAGAGGATTATGTGTTAAAGCCACGATTTTGTGTAATGGCAATAATTATATTCATCGATTAATTTTAAAAGAGTCACCTTTACTTCAGGTATTTGAGGAATATTCTTGAGCTGAGTTTTCACTAACCGCATCATCGCCAAATATCCAGCTTCGTCTAAAGAAACGTTGTATGCTTTTTTAGCTATTTCCCTATCCCACAAAGGAAAATATGCTGGAGCGAACAAATGTAAGGCTTTTGCTGCACCAACCGGACCAAGAACTTTTTTAAACTCCATAAATAATATCCAAATCCAACCCTCATCACCTTGTAGTCCCTCTTTACAAACGAAGATTTCTTTATCGCTAATTTTTAAGAGCTGTTTTTTATATTGTTTACACAGGTATTCAATATCTAGATGGTGCTGGTTTTTCCAAGGACGGTACCTATAATATTGCCTATTCCAAGTCTGTAATAGAATACCTAATACGTCATCCATCGATATATCAACTTGACCTCTCATTGCCTTTGGTAAAAGCACTCTAGCAGCTTGGTAGAATACATCTCTATTTTCTTTTTCGAAAAACACTGCATGAGCACGTAATAATAGATCTTTTGACGGATGAGCTATAGAAGCTATTGATTTCGAGTAGATCGCATCAATTCTCTTCCACTCTTCCGTTAGCTTTTTTACATCGACCTCTGAAAATGATACCTTAAATTTTGGCAAAGCGATAATTCCTCCAAAATAGTGTATGGGCGGACTCTTACTGAAACAATTTCGGGGGTCTGCAATTCCCTATGATCTCAGGCTGTGAAATCTGGTATAGCCACCTTCAAAAGTTGGATTAGGCGACCGAGTTCACTGTTTGCAGGTGTGGTAGTAGTTCTTTCCATGGTCTCTTTAAAAATATCCTCTAACGAAACAATCCGTAAATATGGTGTAAGGTCTTTGTGAAAATCTGGATTGTGTACCCAATCCCCTTCTTTACTTGGATCTCCGAACTTCGTACATACGATCCAGTGCTCAAACTTAGTCTGTCGAGTGAGTTCATATATTTTGTTCCGAAATGCTCGCCCCCACTTAGGTGATGCAAGCTCCCGGAAAGTTTTCCACCTTTCTCTGCCCGAAACTATTTTCCCTGCAGCAATCGCTTTTAGTTCAAACTCAACCCAGAACCCTTCTTGCCAACTTTTGCAGCTCACAGCAATAACCTTATGCGGAGGTAATTTGAGCGGGTGAAAACCAATGACATCTATGTCGCTATACACTGCGTCTCGCTTACTACTCCATTCCGGGTCAGTACTGCTAGGCCTATATTTCGTATTTGTTAAAACAAAGTACCCTTTTAAATTTAGATAGTCAGCTGTGATCTGCTCTAAAATATCTTCTTTCATATTTCTCCTTGGCTATCCTCAAACCAATCTCTTTTAAGAGTCGAACTCCCGCTGAAACAATTTTGGGGTTTGTTTAGCTTAATACTCTCAAGAACCGCTCATGTCACGCTATTTTTACGCATTTATTACCAATTCCCTTAACTTGTCCACTATCCAAATCATCCCCTCGGTATCAAGGGCGCAGTACTTTTCCAAATCCGTTCGTACCTTGGATATCTCCTCCTGTGTTGCATCGCCATAAGTTATTCTCTCGTAAGCAATACTCGCATCCATCCCTGCACCTATGCCCATCTCTGCATAACTTTTTCCGGTGATTGCCGGAAGAACTTTCTTTAGTGAAGCCGTATCTTTCTGCGAAGCGTTATAATAATAGAAATTACTGAACGAAATAAGCAAATCAACGATCCTTACACGAATACCCTCAAACCAATTCGTATATTCAGAGAAAGCCTCAATTATTTCTTTTAAGACTCCCTCCTCAAAGCCGGAATTATATGCGATAATACTCCCTTCAGAACCCATCACTTCTTGTAGTTTATTAAGAAGCTGAGGTCTGGGATCGTCTATACCTGCAGCTAAGAACGAGTGATGTACCGGTTCGGATTTATCATTTACCACAATATGCAAGGAAAACTGAAAAGGTATAGTTTGATAAGGTCTCGTGCCGTCATATATCGGTATCGCCGGACCAATAGTCTCAAAATCGAGATAATACAGAGGATACTCTAACCTCTCCAGGAATTGGTGGATTTCCTCCCTCTCAACATGTGTGTTACCTGTTACTACACATTCTTTCTGGATCTGTTGTTGCCTAGATAGACGAGTTTCATCAGGGATATCTTTGAT
>SDBU01008638.1_pt1 | contig 11545 bp, 23 predicted proteins | sample 2277071 | NCBI WGS metagenome assembly SDBU01 (sample SAMN10397929, study PRJNA504765) | marine sediment metagenome | isolation source: marine sediment core GS08_GC12, 126 cmbsf | place: Arctic Ocean: Gakkel Ridge, Loki's castle | collected 2008 | reverse complement strand
AATCCAGAAGATGTAAGGGGTATAAAGAGAGAGACAGGAGAAGTATTATTGTAAAATAATCTTGGTGTAGCTCAGTCTGGCCAGAGCGCTTGGTTTGGATCCAAGAGGGCGTCAGTTCGAATTTGACCACCTTGACAAGTATAGCGGAATAGTTTAACGGCAAAACATAGGTCTCATAAGCCTAACTTGGCAGTTCGATTCTGCCTTCCGCAACCAAAAGGAGTGATAACTATTGAGTAAAATAGGTGAGCCATGTCCTGAATGTGGAACAAAAATAAAGAATCTCTGTCCTGATTGTGGCAAAGAAATGGAAACATACTCAAGAGTAGTCGGATATTTCAGACCAGTGGAACGATGGAATGATGGTAAGAAACAGGAATGGAGAGAAAAAAAGGTATATACTAATATAGATGAAGTCCACAAAAGACCTCTGAATGTAAATACTATAAATAGAGAAACACAAAGAATGGAAGAAATGACGATTGAACAAATTAGAATAAGTAAATTAGGTAATAGATAAATTCAATGGAGTCGTAGCTCAATAGGCTAGAGCGTCGGACTGTCGATCCGAAGGCTGCGAGTTCGATTCTCGTCGATTCCGCCAAAGTATATTAGAGGGGTGATAATATGTTAAATAAGGGATTATTTTCTAGTGCTTCGGGCAAGTGGAATACTCCACCAGAACTTTACGAGGAGTTAGATTTGGAGTTTCACTTTGATTTCGACCCATGCCCTAGCATTCCCTCGTTTGATGGACTCAGTGTTCCTTGGGGTAAATCTAACTATGTGAACCCACCATACGGGAGAGAAATTGGCAAGTGGTTAGCCAAGGGGTTCAATGAAGCTCATCTGGGTAAGAGAGTGGTTTTCCTTCTTCCTAGTAGAACAGATACTAGATGGTGGCATGATTATGTGATGAAGGCAGATGAGATAAGATTTATAAAGGGACGATTAAAGTTTAGTAATCATAAGAACTCAGCACCATTCCCTTCTGCTATAGTGATATTTAATAAGGAATAATTATAAATAGATGGTGAGTGTAGCTTAAACGGTAAAGCACTGGACTGTGGCTCCAAAGAAGAGGGTTCGATACCCTCCATTCACCCCAAATAAAAACCCACCGGAACGAAAAAAACACTGAGATAAAATTTAGAAGGGCTTGACAATTTGTTTTTTTATGATATAATATAGATATGAAGATAAAATAGTAAGAATAGGAGAGAAGATATGAGTGAAGATGAACGAAAAAGAATCTACAAACTTATCATGGGGGATGCAGAGAGGCTTGAATCAGTAATGCTTAGGCACAATCCTGAGATGAATCAGATAAGAAAGGACTGGGACAATAGGAGTGGAAAATGATACTCTATGACAAAATAGGATTGAAGTATATAGCAAACAAGTGTAGAAGTCCTCGGTTTTCTTACCACAGAGGCAGAACTTGGGATTTTGAAGAAAAGACAATAGATTATTTTCCGACTAAGTTTAACCTAGATACTACTTGGGGGAGGAATTACTATTTCTATTATGGTAATGAGTGTTATCGTTTGGGACTTAGTCTTTGTTGGGGAGATAAACATTTCGGAAATAAGAAGTATGGAGGATATACTAGTGAGGTAGATGATTTCTTTACAAAAAGGGGGCAAGATGATAGTAAAACATAGAGTCCTAAAGAAATACAGAGTTTGTGGTAAATGTAAAGCCAGCGTACATAATGATAAATATTGTTCCCTAGGTTATCAAAGAGAAAGTGCTACTACTGCTTTCTCCTTTGGCGGGTGTTTTTATAACAGACCTGTCGAATGGTGTCCAAAATCATTAACAAATCAGGAATTTATTGAATCTTCCACAAAATACAGATAGCACTAAAAGGAGGAGCGGAAGATGAAGATTTCACAGAAAGCAATAGAGGAAGTGAAAAGGGTATGTGAAGACCAAGCCAGAAAAGAAGAAATAGTTGACAAGGCCAGCAAGCTGACAAGGCATAGGACAGACGAAGAGTTATGGGTGATGTTTGAATGTCTGGGTTATCAAACCCACTTCAAACAAATCTTAAAAGATAGAGTAGAAAGGGAAATGGATAAGAGGGGTTTGTGGAACATATATAGAGATCAGAGATAAACATAAGGATTAAGGAGGATAATATTATGGAAGAAAAAGATATTAAGAGAATTATATATGGTATTGCAGATTTGGCTGAAGAATGTAATCGTATGTCTGGAAGAATAGATAGGTTGTGGAGTGAATTAAAAGCAGAGCTTTTTAATAAGGATAACAATAATGAACCTAAAAAATAAGACTGATAAAGAGTTGTGGGATATGTTAAGTAGGTTAGGTATAGCAATAGGTGAACATCCACAAGCAGATAATATAATTATGAATCCGTTAATTGATAGTAGATACGAAATACATAAAGAAATTATAAGGAGAGAGAAGGATAATGACTGAATTAGAGGAATATTGTCACAGATTAGAACATAGGATTGAGTTTTTAGAAAAAGAGAACAAGAAATTAGAGGGTACAATTAAATTATTAGATTCTCGTATTTTTGAAATGAAAAATACTATTGAAGAATTGGAGGATAAGATTAAGGATTTAGAGATAGAGAATGGAGAGTTGATTAATGAAGTGGGTGATTTACAACAAGGAGTAGGTGGAGAAGATAATTAGAGATAACGATAAAAGGGGAAATCAAATGAGAAAGAAAATATCAAAAAAACAGAAAGAGAAGACAGACAGAAAGATAATAAAGGCATTTGACATAGATAAGCTGAAGAGATGTCCATATTGCAGTAGCACGGACATAGACAGTGATGTCTCTATGCCTGAGATAGAGTCATGGAAATGTAATTTCTGTGGAGAAGATTGGGAGGAATAATATATAATGCCTAAAACAAAATTATCAGAAAGAGCTAAATGGATCAAGAGATTGAAGAGTTATAAGAATCCTGACCCTCATTGCACATATCCTTGGGAACTAGGAAACTGTGGTTATTGTTGGGGATTTGCCAGTTGGAAAGATGGCGATGATAAATCAATGTGGCACAGTGTTAGTGGTTATAAGAGAGTTAAAGATTTTGGTAAGGAGGTTTGTGCAAAAGACTGCAAATATTGGAGGGAAAAATGAATAACTGTCCGTTCTGCAAATTAGAACACAAAACTGATTGGTATGTAACATCAAGAGGTGGTATAACTGTATGCAGAGATTTGAATAATAAGGAATATAAGTATAGATTATTGGTAGTGTGTTCTGGAAGCAGTCAATGGCATAAGCCTGTCTATTCAAATGGACTCCAGGAATGGATGATACGAAAGGGAAAAGAGGTAGCCAATGCCCATATCAAGAATGGTTGGGCTGATAGAATAGCCAAGATAGATTTTCAGATGAGCATTCCGGGACACTGGCATTGCCAGATATGTATGGAATAATAATGGAGGTAATGATAATGAAACAATATAAAACAATACTTTATGAGTTAATTTTTTCTCTTACATTAAATGACTATATGAGTGGAGTCGCTGATGATATAGCTGAAGCATTGCGTCAAATGGAAGATGAATTTGAATGGATTGATCTTGATGAGTTAAGGGAAATCCTTGAAAAAAGAGGGATAAATACACTTTGGAGATAATAAATTAAAGGAGATGTTATGAATTATAAGATAATAAAAAGAGATGAATATCATTATGATTGTTACAAAAATGATAAATGTGTTGATACATTTGATAATTCTGGAGCAGCACGAATATGGCTTGACTACAAACAAAATAAAAAAATTAAAGGGAGCAAATAAAATGAGTCTAAGATCACTACTGTATAAATTGGCACGTGGATTGGGGGACATGAACGCAATCAAAAGTCCGAGCAAATGGTGAATAGGGGAAGAAATAAAGTAGTCGGTAGAATGGTGGGCAAGAGGATTTTCAAGAGGGGAAAGGGGTTGTTTTGAAAAATACAATTCTCAATCAATGGTTTTTAAGATTACGTTGTCCATTTTGTGGTGGGAAAATAGAAGAAAAGTTATTTGATGTCGATGAAGGTCATGGAAGATTAAATCACTTGTTTTGTAAAAAATGTGGAAGATATTTATGATAGGAAGGAGATTGCTTTGAAAGAAATAAAGAATAATGAAAAAGAAATACATCAACTGATACACCAAAAACTTGCAAGAATAAGATTTGAGTGTTTTGATGTTGCTAGTCAATATAAAATCATGGATGGTAGAAGTGTGGTGAAGGATAATGATAAATGAAAAAGGAGAAGTAGATGTTTTTTTCAAAAAAAGAAATAGAGGAAAGGGACAACACAAGGGCATTTCTGCTAATGGCAAGACATGGAAAGGCCAGTCTGTTTTGTGATTTGAATAAGCGTTATTTCAAATTACTTGAAACCCAAAAAGGAAACATCAATGAAGACAAACATAATATACAATAAAGATTGTCTGAAGGGGATGAAAAAACTTTCAGACAATAGCATTGACTTGGTAGCTACGGATCCTCCTTATGGAATAAAATTTATGAATAAGGCATGGGACAAGGCCATTCCTTCAGTTGACATCTGGAGAGAGTGTCTTAGGATTATGAAACCTGGAAGTTTTGCTTTCGTAATGTGTATTCCTAGACAGGATTGTCTGAGCAGAATGATTATCTCTCTTGAGGATGCGGGATTCAATGTCAATTTTAGTTCCTTGTATCACTGTTTTGCGAGTGGATTTCCCAAGGCGAGTAATATAGGGAAGATGGTAGACCGAAAAGGAAGGACTATTTTGTTTTTTGATGAAATCAGACAGATGCTTCAGAAATATCTAAAGGACTCTGATTTGACTATCAAGCAAATAAATGAACGTTTGGGTTTTGCTACTAATGGAAGCGGTATGGCAGGACATTGGTTTGCTAATATTACTCAGCAAACACTACCCACAAAAAAACAGTATTTTCAGTTAAAGAAATTACTTAAGATTCCTACAAATCAATTTGATAAAGTTTATAGAGAAATTGAAGAAGATAAGAGACCAATAATAGGAAGTGCAAGTAATTGGGGTCAGGCAACAGAATCTTTGGGAATTGGTGGAAAATCTTGGAATATAACTTTGCCTTATTCGGATGCTGCCAAAGCCCTAAATGGCTCATACGGTGGATTCCAAATGAAACCTGCTGTTGAGGTAATACTAGTGGCAATGAAACCTATTGAAACTAAGACTTATGTTGACCAAGCCTTGAAGAACCGGAAGGGAATAACTTGGCAGGATGATTGTATGATTCCGTATAAGAGCGATGGTGACAAAGATAGCACTAAATGGGGTAATGACACTAAAGTTCAGCATTCTGAACAAAAATATGGTTTTAAACCACTTGGGAAAAATTTGATTGGTTCTAATCAGGGAAGATTCCCTGCCAATTTGATTTGCCAAGACAACATACTTGATGATGGGAAGGTAAGAAAGTCAACTGGTGGTAGTGGTCTCCTTAGTAAGAATAATAAAGGTGGTGGACATACCATTCCTGGCCAGAGTCAAGGTACGGGTAGTTTTGGCGACTCCGGCTCTTTTTCAAGATATTTTAGTTTGGACTCCTGGTTCAACAAGAAGCTAGCTGAACTACCTGAATCAGTCAGGAAAACATTTCCATTCTTGATAGTACCGAAGGCGAGCAAGTCGGAGAAGAATAAGGGGTGTGAGGGATTAGAAGCACAAACTAATCAGGAATATGATGGTAGAACAGGTCAAAATAATAGTGACAGTAGACCAGATGGAAGTGAACGAAAAGCTGTGATGATGAAAAACAATCACCCTACCTGCAAACCAGTTAAATTATTTTCTTGGCTCATTGTTTTGGGAAGCAGAGAAGGAGATATAGTATTAGACCCTTTTATCGGTTCAGGAACGACAGCGGTATCAGCCAAGATGTTGAAACGCAAATATATAGGATACGAATTAGACCCTGAGTATCTTAAAATAGCAAATTGTAGAATAAACGCAGTAGAGAATACATTGTTTTAGAATAAAAGCAGGGGGCTGAAACGTCCATTATTGGCATCCTTAAATGTCAATTTCAACTCCCTGCAAGTAATAACTTACCAAACAATCATACCTAGATAGACTTTCCAAAAAAACAACTTGCTAAAGAATGCTACTCTATGAATATTATCAATTGATGTAAAATATGGATTTCTATGTTTTACTGTTATAAGTAAATTATAAGGTGGTGTAAAATAGTATGCCAGAAGAAACAAAAGCGTTTGTCCATCTCCCTGTTCCAAGTGAAGCGGGAAAACATTCAGGTCACAAAATAAGGGGTAAGTTAATCTCCAAGAAAGAGGGTATTTCTTCTCTGTTTTGTGTAGACCATAAGGTCATAATTACTTTTCTGTTCGCCAAAGAAAAAGGATGGAATCTATCTAAGGCCCGTTCTTGGTTAAAATCACATTTATCAGAGGGATTCTTCTCTCTTGATGATGACGGCAAGGCTATATTTGAGGTCTTTGATAAGAAGGGCAAATTGGTGGAGAGCAGAGAGCCGACAGAACTACTTGAGGCTGAAGACAAAGAGGTAGAGTCCTTAATGAACAAGGACAGGACTATCTTTATGTTCGGTGGAATTGGTGAATGGACTGCTGAAATAGTAATCAAGAAACTATTAGCTTATGATAAAATGGATGATACTAAACCGATAACTCTCATTATAGGAAGTTATGGTGGTGGAGTATATCCCTCATTCGCTATAATCGACACAATGGAATACGTAAAGGCTCCTGTAAATACAATTGGTCTGGGTTGGGTGATGTCAGGTGGCTTATTGATATTCATGGCAGGGGACAACAGACAGATTTCTCAAACAGCTAGTATATTGAGTCACAGATTCAGTACATTTCAGGGTGGAAGTCAGGCGGAATTGAAGGCTGCTGAGGTAGAGAACAAGAGGGTACATGCTAGGATGGTCGAGCATTATATCAAGTTCTCTAATTTGAATGATGTAAAAGAAGTTGAAGCACAGTTATTACAGGAAACAGACACTTGGCTGACTGCTGATGAATCGATTGGTTTTGAGTTGGCTGATGACTATTTTGACAGAACATTAGAGGTTAGCGAAGCACTAAACAGAAGAAAGAACAATAGAAAGAAGTTAATAGAAGAGGCGAAAAGGGGTGGTTCTAAATTGAAAGGTTTCATTGAGACGGTAAAGATTGATTATATGGAGGGTGATGGGATAGACGAACCATTTACTTTCGGTGGAAAAATGCTGAAAATTGACCATGAGAATGAGAATGGTAGGGTATATCCTAAGAACGTGGTTGACAGGATGGTCAATGAGGCGAATCAGGAAATAGAGTTAATCACGATAGAGATGGGGCATCCGAAAGATAGCAAGGATACAAGTCCAGAGCGAGAGATTGGGCATTTGACATCCTTGCATGTCGATGATGATGGTGTAGTTCACTATGAGGGGGAAGTATATAATACCTCTCTCGGCAAAGACGCTCAAGTTTGGTTAAGGTCTAAGCCGGAGGGAACTGCCGAAGTATCACTTAGAGCAAATGGACAACTGAAGAGGGAACGAAGTGATGGAGCTTTCCGAGAGCGAGTCATAGAGGGACATCTTCTGGGTGTTGATTTGGTCAAGAAGGGTGGCTTTGGGAAGTATGCAAGAGTAAGCAATGTTTCTGAGTCAGACAATAATAATGATACAGAAGGAAGTGAAATAGATATGAATAAGAAGGAATTATTGGAGCTTGATGATGTACAGGAGCTTATTGAATCTGCTAAGGAAAAAGCTGTCAAGAAAGTAGAGGATGCTGCTGCTGAAGTTTTGGCAAAAGAAATCGAAAAGAGAGATACTGCAATAGCGGAAGGGAAGGACAAGATAAAGGAACTGGAGACGCTAAAGGCAACAGCGGAGACAGAAAGGGATACTCTTGCGGCAGAGAAAGCTGAAGGGGAAATAGATAAATACAAGCAGGAAAAGATTAATGAGGCAGAGGTTGCTCCTAAAATCAAGGAATTGCTGAATGATAGAGTGGAGGGTACATCGAAGGAAGAGATAGACGAATCTATCAAATCAGAGATTGAGTACATTAGCAAGATGACTCCTCTCTTGAAGGAGGCCAAGGTTCATGGAGTGCCTCCAAAGGAAAATGCTGGTGATGGTGACACAAAAACAAAAGAACAGAAGATAGAGGAAATGTTTAGTCGAGACCCTAATTGGGCAAAAGCAAAAGAAATGAAATAAGGAATTAAGTCGGAGGTGACGTAACAATATGGGAATAGTAACATATAACAGTTCTCTTGAAAATTATAAGCGGGCTGGATTAGTGACACTGTTCACAGCGGCAGAAGCAATTGAAGCTGGTGATTTTGTCTGGTTGGATGGAGCAGGACAGGTTAGGGTTGCAGTTGACCCCATGCTGGTGAATACAACTGGTGGGATAATCGGAGTTGCCGAGGACAAGGCAGCAGCAGGTGAAGACCTTTTGGTCTGGCAGTCTGGTGTTTTTGAGTTTGCGACTTCAGTGGCTCAGGCAATTGTTCCAGGTCAATACCTGTATGCAACCAGTAATATTACTGTTGATTTGGGTGGAGGAAATGCAAATGAGATTAGTGTTGGAGTATCTGAGACAGGTACAGCGGGTGCAGCAACAGGGGAGATAGTGGAGATTTTCATAACTCCTATCAAGAAACGGAGTCCTTACTTGTATAGTTCAAGCACTCCATATCTATAAAAATTAAGCTAAATAGCAGAGGAAGTGATTTTAATACAATGACTAAGGAAGAAAGAACAGAGAAATTTGACGCCTTTGTGGATTCGTACTTGACACAGGCGGATTATTTCAGTGATAAAGTAAATGGAGTTTCTGGTTGGAATGAGGCTCAAGTCAAGGTTCTTGAGGAAAAATTTGTGGACTGGAGAGAAGCCAGAGGACAAAGTGAATTCCCTGAACTATTGATAACTGCCTTCAACACAAGAATTCTAGAGGGGTATACTGAACATCAGGTATTGTGGCCATTGGTTTTTGACCAGATAAATATCACCAAGAAAGATGTTGATCTGCCCAGCTTGAAGGGTATTCATATCTATGAGGTAGCGGATGGGGAAGAGAAGAAATTCTCTGCACCTACATCCGGTGAGGCCAACCTGAAGCCCAAGAAGTATGTGGGAATGGTTCCGTTCACTGATGAGATGATTGATGATGCTGAAATAGATTTGATGGGATGGACATTACGAATGTTAGGACATAGACACAAACAAAAAGAGGATGAGATTTCATTCACTACATTCGCTACTAGGGGTGGAAATATGACTACAAATACTATTGCTGGATTGAATGCAGCAGCCCTTGAGTCGGCTATGGCGATATTGGCTAACAGAACTCAAACTTCTAGTGGTCGTGCAGAAAGAGACCCAGTAGTTGCAGATGTACTGATTTGTGACCCAACTAAGTTGTTCCAGGCAAGGGAATTGGTAAACACTTCTCTTACTGTGGTCAATAACATAGGTGGAACAATAGCTGCTGGTGGATCTAACATATTCCAGAATGTCTTGAATATTATATCTACACCGTATACTGACACAAGTTACTACTACATTGGAAAAGCCAGAATGTTTGGTGGGGCTTTATTCTGTCGAAGACAGCAGATTATAGTGACTAATTGGGCAGATATGGAAAGAGATTTAACAAATGTGAAGTCGAAAGCTAGATATACCGCAGATATTGTGGAGCCGAGTCGCTGGGTTCGAACGCCGTACAGCTAGGACTAGAACAGATTACAGTGATTTAAGAATTAAAAATAAGGGGATAGTTATTTTTATTTACTATCCCCTGTTACAAACATAGGAGAATAGATGCCATTCAAAAAAGGGAATATTCCTTGGAACAAAGACATTCCACGTACAGAAAAAGAAAAAGAAAATATAAGTAATGGCAGAAAGGGCAAATGTTGTGGCGAAGACAATCATAACTACGGCAAACATCCCATTCCGTGGAATAAAGATATCCCCTGTACAGAAGAAACAAAAGCTAAAATAAGTAAAACATTAACTGGTAGGTTTACTGGTGAAGATAGTCCTAATTTTGGTAAAACGGGAATTAAGAGTTCTAATTATGGAACAAAACATTTACCAGAAAGTATAGAAAAAATGAGAGAGAAGAAGCGTGGCAAGAATAATCCTTTCTATAGACTCAAACACTCAGAAGAGCAGAAAGCAAAATGGAGTAAGGATAGAACTGGTTCTGGTGGCAATGGTTGGATAGATGGTAGAAGTTTTGAACCATACACTTCCGAGTGGACTGATACATTAAAGAAAGCAATTCGTCAGAGAGACAACTATATTTGTCAGGAATGTAGTAAGACAGAAGAAGAAAATAGTGAACGATTAAGTGTTCATCATATCGACTATGACAAGAATAACTGCAATCCTACAAATCTAATAACACTATGCAGAAGTTGTAATGCAAAAGTAAATTTTGACAGAAAGTATTGGCAACAAATATTTGAGAATAAAAGGGGAGGAATGAAATAAAGTGGTTACAATAAGAGCAGGATGGTCTGGTGCTCCAATAAGACAACAGGTAATTAAAGTTGGTGGAAGCAAGGATGCATTAAAACAGTGGGAAGAGGTTTCCAGAAGGAAAGAGGAAAGAAAGAAATCTGCACTATTGAGAAAAGAGAGAAAGACAAAGAGGGTAGTAAATACTAATGTCAGCAAAAGCAAGGATGTGGTAAAGAATGCCTAATACAAAAAACCTACAGCCGGTGGGTGATTGGCTCACGGGAGTTATCTTGGCAACAGCAGTAACAGTCGGAACTACTCCCACTGTATTACCAGCTACATCTTTGGTACACAGAAGGTTTATAACGATAGTCAATAATAGTGGTGCTACAATATATCTAGGTGGGGTCAATGTTCAGGTAGGGCAGGGAATTCCTTTGGTTGCTAATGCATCCTATTCTATTAATTTGGATGCTGCTGCTTTGATTTATGCAGTAGAAGCAACTGGAAGCAGGAACGTAAGAGTATTGGAGGCGAGTTAATATGGGTGTATTAGGTGGATTTGCAGGTGGGATTACTAAATGGACAATATCAGGAGAAAAGGGAGTTGCTACAACTGCCATAAAAGCATCTGCGGGAGTCCTGCACGGGGTCCTGATAGAAACTAATGGTACTGATAATGTTACTGTTCAGTTATATAATCACGCTTCTACAGCAACCAATCCGATTACACCATCTATAGTAGTAGCCGGCGGAGACAGATACGGTGGAGTTATGGGAATAGATGCTACTTGTTCCAATGGGATAGTTATAGTAGTTGCTGGGACTGGTGCAGTAGCAACTGTATTCTATAGTTAGGGGGTATAAATGAGTTATATTGCACTTCGTACTGACGGAAATGGCTATGCCGCTATTGCTGATGGTAGTCAGGCTGGCCTCAATATGGGACTTAGTGGTTTCATGATAGAGATAAGGGTTAAATTAAATACCCCCCTAGCTAATCAATCAAATTTCCCGAGAATTATTGAAAAAATAGTTGCTAGTCTGACAGGTTATCGG
>SDBU01008637.1_pt1 | contig 11546 bp, 8 predicted proteins | sample 2277071 | NCBI WGS metagenome assembly SDBU01 (sample SAMN10397929, study PRJNA504765) | marine sediment metagenome | isolation source: marine sediment core GS08_GC12, 126 cmbsf | place: Arctic Ocean: Gakkel Ridge, Loki's castle | collected 2008 | reverse complement strand
CGCCTGTCCGGACGGGCCCCGTGCGGGATGATCATGATGTTGCGCGGCCGCTCCCACTCTTTGCGGGAGAAGGTCCAGTCCAGCCGCCACTTCTGGTAGTGGCATTTGAAGATCAACACGTTGCAGACGCGGGCCAGCCGCCGAATGAACTGCTCCTCATGCTCCCTCATCCTGCCATGCACGGTATGGGGTTCGACCACCGTCGGCACGTCTTGCAGGAGCGCCAGCAGCTTCAGGAAGCCTGCGTTGGTGTCGGAGCCGCCGTGCTCGTCAATGTAGTTGTACAGGCCGTATTCATGCTGCAGATGGACCACGTAGGGGTCCAGTTCCCGTATCTTCCAGACCACGGGCTGGTACCAGTCCGACCTGTTCATGTCTATGATGGGGAAGACGTCCTGTCCGCGCCCGTCGGTGTGGGAGATGACGTAAGCAGGGCGGCTCGGCTCTCGCTTGCGAATGAACTCCATGGCCTCTTCGGCGAAGGTGCCGATGCCGCACTTGCGGGGCGGCCAACTGCTGACCATCACAATGGGCTTCTTGAGGGACACGGGACCTCCGTTTTTCCTTGCTCGTTCAGAAGACGCGTATGGGGACCGCTGAGCGTGTCACAGCCTGAGGGCGGGGCCGGTGCCGAGCCCGGCGGCCGTTCCTCTGGCGGTGCGATCCTGCTCGGAGAAGACTTCCGTGAGCGTAAGCAGCGCCAGCAGGTAGCAAAGGACGCTCTCGGCGCCCTGGTTCTGGCTGACGCCCTGAGCCGTAAGACCGTCCGAGCAGCCGCCCGTTTTGAAGTTGTAGAGCGGCTCTGCCAGGTCATTGACGCCCAGGAACCAGTCGAAAGCCATTCGCATGTACCTCAGATACTCCCTGCGGCCCGTGAGGCGGAACGCCACCTTGCAGGCCTCGACCAGTCCGGCAGCGTCAATGGGCTGCTGGTCGAAAGCGGCAGGTTCCGTGCCGCGCACATGCCAGCCGTCGTTGCCCACCAGCGAAAAGTGATCGCCGTGAGAGCAAATGCCGAGGATGAAATCCAGGCTCCGTTCCGCTATCTCGCGGTACTGCTGTTTCCCCGTGACCTCGTAGCCCAGGAAAAGCGACTGGGGTATGACGGCGTTATCGTAGGTGACCACCCCCTCGAACCACGGCCAGTCCTCGCCCGAGGCCCGCTCATACTGCTGCATCTGGGCCGCGGCCAGCCGGTCGATTTTCGCCACAATGTCTTCCGCCTCAGGATATCGCCGCAGGTAGTAGTAGAGGCCCAGGATGGCATGGGCGCGTCCGCGCAGGTTCAGGGCCGTCAGGTTGAACAGGGCCTTCTCGAATATCTCCTGAGCCAGATTGCTGTAAGGGGCCGGCCCACGATACGTCGTATAGCCCAGCCCCCATAGGGCGCGACCGTAGGTGTCATCGGTGCCAATCTCATCGAGGAAGCGCCTATCGTAACTGACGAGATTATGGAACATGCCGTCTCCCCGCTGGGCGTAACCGACAAAGGCAAGGTAGGTGCCCAGCAGCCGCTCCGCCTCCGGGACGCGGAACAGGTCGTGGTACTTCGACGCAATGACCAGGGCCCGCGCGTTGTCGTCCGTGCAGTAACCGTGCGAGCGATCGGGCACGGAGTAGCGGGCGTGTTGCAGGAGCCCGGTGTCGTCCGTCAGGCGGCACAGATGGTCCAGCCGGGGCCGGGGCAGCCCTGTGATGGGCAGCATGTGACGCATGCTCACGTCAGGCATTGAGGCGCGGACCCGCGCGGTGCTTATCCCCTCCCGGAAGGCCTCCAGGTAGCGCTGCCCAACTTCGGGCCACGTCATCCGCCGGGAGAACTCGTAAGCGTTGGCCCGCATCTCGCGGACCTGGGCCGGATTGCCCAGCAGACTCAAGAGTGCCTCACCCATGCGCCGGGAATCCTTGAAGTCCACAAGCACACCCCGGCCCTCAGCCAGCAACTCCTCCGCATACCAGTAACGCGTCGAGACGATGGGCTTGCCGGCGCCCAGGGCGTAGGCCAGCGTGCCGCTGGTTATCTGCTCCCGGTTCAGATAGGGCGTCACGTAAAGGTCGGCCGCCTTGAGGAACTCGCAAAGCTCGGCCAGTTCCACGAACCGATCGTTGAAAAGCACGTTCTTCTGCAACCCCAGGTTCCGGGCCAGCCTCTGCAGGCCAAGACGGTAGCTCTCGCCATATTCCTTGACGATGTTGGGGTGGGTGGCGCCCAGGATGATGTAACACAGGTTGGGGTATTCGGCTACAACGGGCGGCAGCGCCTCCAGCGCGTACTCGATCCCTTTGCCGGGATTGAGCAACCCAAAAGTGAGGATCACCTCGCGCCCCGACATCTCGAACTGCCGCTTATAGGACTGCGTCTCGACCAGCGGGATTTCCGGGACGCCGTGGTGGATGAGGCGGATCTTCCGGTCGGGCGCGTCGTACACCTCCCGCATGAAGCGCACCGCCCGCTCGCTCATCACCACCAACAGGCTGCTGAGCACCACCAGCTCTGCCATGACGGCGCGCTGGGACTCGCTGGGCTCCTGGAGAATGGTGTGAAAGGTGGTGACAATGGGGCAACGCAGCTCGCGAAGCAGGTCCAGGATGTAGGCCCCGTCACGGCCGCCGAATATCCCGAACTCATGCTGCACGGAGACAGCACGCACGTTGTTGTAGTTCAGGAACTCAGCCGCCCGCACGTACTCCGCGTTGTCGTGCTGGTTCAGGGTGTATTGGACTTCCTGCGGATAGGAAAGGGCTTCCGCCGGGTCGTCCACGGCCATCACCACGGTGCGGAGCCGCCCCTCGACCTGTCCTCGGACCGCTGCAACCAGGTCCGACGTGAAGGTGGCGATCCCACACCGTCGCGGCAGATAAGTTGCTATGAAGGCGATGGCGTCCTTCAGATCGCTGACGCCCATCGGTGCGCTCCTTCCCGCCGGTCCGGACCGGCAAAAGAACGCTGCCAGGCGGACACCCCCCCATGACCGCGACCGCGCAACAAGCCATTATAATCCAGGCCCGATGCACCTTCAAACCAGCCGTCCGGCCACGCCCGAATCACTGGCCCATCCGATCCGGGCCGGGCGCCTCGTAACCGTCCCTGCCCATCAGACCGTAAGTGTACTGCTTGCCCAGCTCAACCCCGGGTTGGTCGAAGGGATTCACATCATAAAGACAGCCGCTGTAGGCGACGGCATATTCGAACAGCATGAAGACCTCGCCGAGCACCCGAGCGCTGACCTCGGGAAGGCGCACCGTCAGGTTGGGCCTGTGCTTCTCGCTCAGGGCGAAGCGCGTAGCCGTCAGTTCGGCCCCGAAGAGGCCCCCGAACGTGGACTTTGCCAGGTAAGCAAGCTCCTCCTCGCTCTCGCCCCGGCAGATGGGCACATCGCCAGGCCCCCCGCCGTCCCCCGAGGGCAGGAGATCCTTGACCTCGACGAGGGTGATGACCTTGTCAAAGCGCCCGTCCTGGTAAAGCTGCATGACTGCATGCTGGTCCGTGACTCCCACCGCGCCGACGGGCGTGGGCCCCACGAAGACGTCCCTGGCGCTGAGCCCGTCTCGCTTGCCCAGGCTCTCGGCCCACAGTTGGCAATACCAATCGGCCAGACCCCGCAGGGCGTTGCTGTAAGGCATCAGCACCGTTATGGGCTTCCCCTTCTGGTAGAAAAGGTAGAGGACGGCAGCGTAGAGGGCCGCGAGGTTATCATGCAGCGCCGGGGCCCGGCAGACCCGGTCCATCGCGGCCGCGCCGTCCAGCATCTCATCTACGTTGATCCCGCCGACGGCAGCGCTCAGGAGCCCCACGGCGCTCAGGACGCTGAAACGCCCTCCCACATTGAGCGGGACAGGAAGGGTGAAGCAACCCTCCTCCTCTGCGATGCGCCGAAGCAGGCTTTCCTCGCGACGGGGATCGGTCGTCGCAATGATCTGCGCGGCCGGGTCGCCTCCCTCGCGCCGCAGCCAGTCACGGACGAACAGCAGCAGGCTCATCGTCTCGGCAGTGGCACCGGACTTCGTGATCACGTTGAAGACCGTCTCGCTCAGTTGGTCGCCGATGACGTCGCGGAACCCCGCTACCAGGGCCGGGTCAACGTTGTCGAGCACGAACAGTCGAGGAGCCCCCTTGCGAGCCGGATGGCCGTCAGGCAGCAGATTATGAAAGGGATGGTTCAAGGCGCGGTGAAGGGCGATGTTCCCCAGCGCGGAGCCACCGATGCCAAGCACCACGAAGTTGCTGCACCGGTTGCGCAGCTCCCTTGCCTTCCCCTTCACCCGGTCGGCCAACTGCCGGTCGTAGGCCAGCTCCATGAATCCGATGTCCTTGCCGCGCCTGCTCTCGATGCGGCGATGGCAGTCGGCGATTCGCTCGGCCAGACCGTCCAGCTCCGCCCGGCTCAGGCCGTGTTGCTCGCCAATAGCTTCCTGAAACACGTTCGCCGCATCCAGCTCCAGAACGCTCTGCGGTGTCGTCATCTCTTCCCCTTTCAGACTGCGCCCTCGTGCCGTCGGGCATCGGGGCGTCTGAGGCATCGCCGCACGCCCCGAAAGATACCATTATGACGGCTGCCCGACGACGTTCAACTGCACGCCCCGCCCACGCCGGCGACGCGACCACGTTGAAATCGCCCGCTCACCGTGCTATAAGTGCGCCGTAAGCCACCCGTTCTGCAACCCGCGGTGAAGGGCCCGTGATAAAGTGGAAGAAACACATTCTCCCGTTCGTCCTCATCTTCCTGGTGATGAGCTTGTTGTCCGGCCGCGGCGGCGCCTGCACGCCCGATCGGGCGAACCGGCCCGTGCGACCGCCTGACGCGAGAATAGAGGAACTGACCCTCGAGGGAGGGCCCGGGCACCTTTCGCCGCGCTCCTACACCATCCGCGCCGAGATAGCCGACACGCTGCAGAAACGGCGACAGGGGCTGGCCGACCGTCCCGGCCTGGAAGCCGGCTACGCGATGCTCTACGTATACGACACACCGCAGCGACCCGAGTTCTCCGAAGGCAGCACCTCGTTCCCTCTCTCGGTCGCTTTCATCAGAGAAGACGGGACCGTAGCAGAGATTCATAAGACGAAGGCCAACGATCCGCGCGTTATCGCCCCCGAAGAGCCGGTCAGGTACGCGCTGGAGGTCCGTTCCGGCTGGTTTGAGGACAGGAAGGTCGGCGTAGGCGCCCGGTTCGTATTGCCGCCTGCACTACAGGAGCTTCCGCAACCACCCCAAGAGCCCACAGCGGAAGGGCAGCCCTGACCGGCGGCACGTCTCAGGCGGATGCGTCGCGAGGATCGCTCAAGCACCCCTCCCAGGACTTCCGCTTCTCTTCGTCCGTCCCCAGCTCGACAAGGATGCCGAGGAACTGCTCATGCATGTCCCTCGCGATCTGGGGGTGCCGTCGGGCAAGGTTGAGCGTCTGATGGGGGTCCAGCGCCAGGTTGTACAGCTCCGCAGGCTGCGTCTGAGTCGGCAAGATCAGGGCATAGTCGGCCGAAGTAATCGTGACTCGCGCATTGCCGCTGCGGGGGAACTGCCCCAGTCCCCTACACGTGACGGCGATGTTCCGCGTGTGCAGCGTCTCCCCCCGCAGGATGGGCGCCCATGAGACCCCCCTTACGGTCGGCCCCGGTCCGACGCCCGCGAGGTCCAGGAACGTGGGCAGCAGGTCAGCGTGCTGCACCAGTTCGCTGCAGCGCTGCGCGCGTGTCTGGCCGGGCATGCGAACCAGGAGCGGCACGTGCGTGCACTCCTCGTAGAGCGGCCACGCGTCCTGAGGCGGGACCGGCACCGCGTGCTTGCCCGTGCGCCCATGATCGCCAAGAGACCAGCCGTGATCCGACGATACGACAATGACGGTCTCGTCCATGAGCCCACGCTCTTCCACAGCGGCAACCAAACGTGCAAACCACTTGTCCGAGAACGTCACGGCGGCGGCGTACATGGCGCGGACGTGGTTCAGTTCGTCGGCCGACAGGTAGTCGCAGGTAGGCGAGTAGGATGGCAGGGCCACCTGCTCCCCCGCGTAGTTCGGATCGTACATCTCGACCTGCTGAGGGGGGATCAATCCACGACTCGTGGATCCGCCAGGATTCGATCCAGAGGAAGAACGGCTCGCCCCTGGACCGCTCCGCGACCCAGTCCGCAGCAGCACGCATGACACGAGCCTGGGGCCACTGCTTCTCGTCGCCCTTTTCAATAAGCAAAGAACGCTGAGCCCACTGGCGACGGAGGCGCTCCGGGATGCGGCTCTTGTGCGGCGCACACGGAAGGGGGCAGTCCGCCACGCGCTGCTCGTCCACGGGCACTTCGACCAGTTCGTGCGACCGGAACCCGCGCGCCAGCCCGCCGGTGATGGGCAGGCCGCCATCGGAGATCAAATGCGTGCTGTAGCCCGCGTCCGTGAGCTTCTGAACCAGGTGCACCTCGTCGTCGGGCAGGTTCTGCCAACCGTAGAACGGGTAGACGAACCGGCCGGTCGCACAGTCGCACCGGTGCGGCAGCGAGGGATAAGATCCCGTGTAGCAGCGACTGAAGTTCCACGCCGAGGCCGCCAAACTGTCCCAGTTCGACGTACGGATCGGCCGGCACCCGTTGCATCCCACGTGGTCGTACCGCAACGTGTCGTAGATGACAACTATGAAGTTCATGCGGATCTCCTTTCCGGATAAGCCCAGAGGCGGGACGCCCCTGGTTACCCCTTGTGAAGTAGGGGCATCCCGCAACTGCGGGACCGTGCCCGCCGTTCCTACCCCTCGTCCGGCGGCTCCCGCCCTTCGAGGCCCGGGCCCGTCATGCGGTGCTTCTTGATGGCCACGTAGAGGCAGGCCAGCAGGCCGCCGAACAGGATGGCGATGGCCACAGCCCCCATGGCGGCAGGCCCGACCAACTCCGCCGTGTCCTTTAGAGGCCCCGCGGCAGCGGTCTTGCGCAGGTAGGCCAGCAGAACCAGAAAGATGACGGCCGTGCCGGCCACGCCCGCGACCGCCTTGTAGTGCCGCGACAGCAACAGCGCGCCGCATATCAGCACGGCAAACCATCCCCAGCCGGCCAAAGTGACCGCGTGCGTCAAGACGCCGTCGTAGCCCCCGTAGGTCTCCGTGATGTCGGTCAGGAACTGATTGGCGAGCAGGAAGATCAAGATCCCCGGCGTGATGACCTTGATGAATGCGTCGAACCAGTTGTGGACCTGTATCTCGCTGTGCTCGTTGATGTAGTCCTTCAGTTCGTCCAGATGGAAGAAGTAGCCCACCGCTATGCATTCCAGCAAACCCACCAGCGCCAGCCCATAGTTGCTCATCCAGCGGTCCACGATGTCCAGCCACATCAGGCCGCTGCGGGTGCAGAAGAACAGGCTGCCCATGAACCCCACAACGCACAACGCCGCCGTGATAGTTACACGCGAGAGGTGCCGGAACCGGTCGCGCAGGCCCGTCACCACGCCTTCCACGATGCTGAAAGCGCTGTCTATTCCCAGAGAGATCAGGCACAGGAAGAACACGAACGACAGCGCCGCCACGGCCCACTTGCCCATCGGCATCGTGGCCAGAGCAATCGGGTAGGTCACGAAGACCAGGCCAGGCCCCCCCGCAACCACCTCGGCCACCGGTTCCCCGCTGACGTGAGCCAGGTAGCCCAGAACGCTGAACACCGCCAGGCCCGCGATGAAACTCACAGCGCAGTTGGCAAAGCTGGTAATGAAGGCGTTGTTGGTCACGTCGCTGTCGGGGGGCATGTAGCTGGCGTAGGCGATCAGAATGCCGAACCCGAGGCTGAGGCTGAAGAAGATCTGCCCATACGCGGCAAGCCAGACGGAGGGGTCCTTCAGAAGCTCCCAGTTCGGCTTGAGGTAGTAGATGATGCCCGTTGTGGAGCCCGGAAGCGTCAGGCCCCGCACGAGCACGATCAGAAGCAGGATCACGGGCAGGGGCACGGTGATCATGACCACCTTGCCGACGTTGCGCACCCCCTTGAAGATGATCAGGAAGATCAGGAGCCACGTGATGAATGCACCTGCCGCAAGGTTCGGCGTGATGCGGAACATCTCGCGCGTGTGGGCCGGCGGCGCTCGTTCCTCCGCCAGCCCCTCCCGGTAGGTGTGCGCCTCCCGCCAGAGCCCCTCCCGATAGCCGCCCAGACAGACCTCCGTGAAGTAGTTGCCGACGTTGGCGTTCAGTTCCACATACTCCGTCCGTTCGTCCTGCGGTTTCTGCCGCTCCTGCTCCTTCTTCTCGAGCACCTCCTGGTCAGTCCACACCGGCAGCTGCTCGTCCTTCGCCCGCTTGCGCTGGATGGACAGGAGCAGTTGCTTCTGGGCCTCGTTCTGGGCCAGAAGATAAAGGCCGATACGCGACGGCGGGATCTCCACGGCGACCGGGGCGCCGTCATCCCGATGGCCGACCGTGTGGGTGGGAGCCGGCCGGTTCCAGGCGACGGTCCAGGATGCGACGGTGTAGTGCCACGCGTAGGCCATAATGACGACGTAGTAGAGCGTGATGCTGAAGCCGACCAGCAGCGCAAACCAGCCGACCCAACGGAATTCCTTCGTCACCGCCGCCAGGGCCTGGGGCGCCCCGCCCTGGTACTTCTGCCCCAGGGCGTACTCCACGATCATCAGGGGTATGCCGGCACTGATGAGGGCGACGAAATAGGGGATGAAGAACGCGCCCCCGCCATTCTCGAAGGCCACGGCGGGGAAGCGCCACAGGTTGCCCAGCCCCACTGCGCTCCCGATGGCCGCCATAATGAAGGCCGGGCGGCTCCCCCAACGCTCTCTGCGGTCCACGGCCATACGTTCCGATCCTTCTGGCACAAGGGATACGTGCGAATGGTGCCCTACCGACTTGGCGCGCGTATTCTACCGGACCAAAGCCGAGCGGTTCAACAACGGGAGGCCCCCCGAAGACCACAGGTTGCCGTTCCGGCAGGAGCCGCCCTCATGATGCCACTTTGGCAGCCCCAGAACGCGAGGGTCAGCGCGCCAATAGATCAGCATGACCGTAAGTCCTTGGACAACAAGACGATAGAGATTCGCCCGGTTCCTTGGCACGCGTACTGCTCTATAGGTAAAGCCGAGGCGAAGTAGCTCCAGCCATCGAACACGAAAGGAGACAAGACGATGGCAGTCATACTCCGAAGAAGGCCCATGGCTCTCAGCAGGGCGTGGGACTGGCCGTTCCGTCGGCTGTTCGACGATCTGTTCGAACGCTCTGAGGCCGAGTCCACAGGTCTGCCCGAACTGTGCACCGAGCGTCGTTTCGTTCCCGCCATTGACGTCAGCGAGGATCAGGACGGCGTGATGCTGACGGCCGAGGTCGCCGGAATGGCCAAGGAGAACCTGGCGGTGACCGTGGACAACGGCGTGCTCACACTGAAGGGCCAGAAGAAGGAAGAGGGAACCACCGAAGGCGCCGACTGGCATAGGGTTGAGCGCAGGTACGGTCACTTCGAGCGGCGCATCCGGCTGCCCGACTACGTGGACGCCGGCAAGATCGAGGCCACCTACAAGGACGGCGTGCTGAAACTGCGCATGCCAAAGGCCGAAGCCGCCAAGGCGAAGGCCATCCAGATCAAATAAGCAGGCAGAAGACAGCAGACAGCAGGCAGCAGGCGGCAGGCAGAAAACAGCAGGCAGCAGGCGGCAGACAGCAGACAGAAGACGGCAGGGAGTGGCGAGCGGTCTGGGAGCCGCTCGCTCCTTTTCTGCCTTCAACCTCTGTCGGCCAGTCTAGACGTCAGACCGTATATCATCTTGCGGAGTTCCGTGATCTGGTCAAACAGAACGTCGGTGTCCTCCCGCCGCAAGTATCCAAACTCACACGCAAGCGTCAGCTGGGTGTCAAGCTCCGCCAGAGAACCGAGAGCGACGTGGAGAAACTGCCGGAATTCCGCGTCATACTGTCTGGCGTGCCCCTCGGCGATGTTGGACGCGACAGAGACGGACGCTCTGCGCATCTGACTCGTCAGCCCGAACCGTTCAGGAGCAGGGAAACTAGAACTCGCGGAGTAGACGGCCTTTGCCAACGCAATGGCCTCTGCCAGACTAGAAGGTCCCTGTAATTGCGCACTCCCCCACTACCCATCTGGCGCACTCCCACCCACGCTGTGTCTTCTGTCCGTTGCCTGCTGTCTGCTGTCCGTTGTCCGTTGTCCGTTGTCTGCTGCCCGCTGCCTGCTGTCTGCTGTCTACTGTACTTCGGGCATCTCCGACAGCTCAACGCCCTCCGGCGCGCGCGCACGGGTCAGAAGCGCCTCCAGCAGTCCGCGGTTCTTGTGCGGCCTGGCGGTGCAGGCGATAATCTTCTCGTGGTCCATCCGGTTGATGCGTTCGTTCATCGCCTTGATGGCGTCCATGCAATTGATGAGGGCGCGGTCGACCGGCATGCGCTCGGGATTGATGTCCAGGCCGAAGTAGCCCTTGTAGCCGTGCATCTTCAGGACGTACAGGGCGGCCTCGGTCTGTTCAGGGCTGATGGTGCCCACGTTCTGGTCCTGATCGTAGTTGCCCAGCGGCTGGCCATTCCAATGGGTGTGGAACAACCTGCCGTATTCCAGAACGAGGCTGAACGCATAAGCCAGGTCTTCGAAGCCCATTAGGACGTGCCCCACCTCGGGATTCAGGCCGAGCAAGGCGTCCCCCCGGTCGAGGATCTTGCGGTTCTCGGGGTTCTTCAGCAGGGCCTCGGTCTTCATGCCCATGAGGAGTCCTTCCGGCGTTGTGCCGTAAAGGATCTTCGACCGGGGCTCGTAGGGCTTGGGCTCCTCCGCCACCCGCAGTCCCGGCACTGCATCCATCGCTTCGGCCAGCCCCTCACAGAAGCGATCCCTGGCCGCCATGAGATCAATGCCGAACGAGTTCTCAAACCCGTCAATGCCCGGCCACACAATGGCGAAATCGCTGTCTATCCGCTTGTTGAGTTCGAAGGCCTTCTTGGCCCTCTCGATAGCCGCCCGACGGGCCTCCTCGATCGGGCTGCTGAGCGCGCCGAACTCGAACTGCCTGTCAAAGAACAGGTTCGGCACGATGGTGATGAGCCGAATGCCCGTCTCTTTGCCGAACTGGACGTAGCGCTCGATGTTCTCGTCGTTGACCTCGTTCGGGTAGTGGGCTTCCAGCCCGCACAGCCCGTGCTTTGCCAACGGCGCGGCGAACTCGAAGATGCCCTCCAGCCACTCGTCAGGGTCCTGCGGCTTATCCACATACGAGTCGTGGAACCTGCCGCCGCCGGGGAAGAAGAACCACACGCCCGCGGAGAACTTCAGATCCAGCTCGAAGCTCTTCAGGTGCTCCACCATCTCCTGCGGACTCCTGCGTTCCGCCTGATCCCTTGTGCTGACAAAGCCCATTCTGCATCCTCCCCCTTGAGAATCTGATGTGAAAGTCGGAGCCCCAATTCTACCGCGCGCATCCCCAAGCTTCAACGCGGCTTCCTGGGCGAGGCATTTGCGATGTTAGCCTCTGGCAGACAATTCCGGGCTCCCGCGCAAAGCGGAGCGTCCTTGGTCCGGCGCGGGGGCCGCCGTAGCAACCGCCTCCCGCCACATTACCTCTTTAGCCTCACGCTG
>SDBU01008636.1_pt1 | contig 11547 bp, 10 predicted proteins | sample 2277071 | NCBI WGS metagenome assembly SDBU01 (sample SAMN10397929, study PRJNA504765) | marine sediment metagenome | isolation source: marine sediment core GS08_GC12, 126 cmbsf | place: Arctic Ocean: Gakkel Ridge, Loki's castle | collected 2008 | reverse complement strand
ACTTCGGCATGGTCCCTTTAGCCGAGGTTACCACTTTATCAGCCACTTTTTCTAACCGCTCCAGTGCAGCTGCCGAGGCAACGGGTACTGCTACGATGACCTCCTTTGGATTACGGCGGCGCAACGATTCCACAGCCGCCATCATAGTGAAGCCTGAAGCTAACCCATCGTCTATGATTATTACAGTCTTGTCATCTACTGTCGTGTGTGGCCTATCCTTTTGGTAGAGCAAACTTCGTTGCTGAATCTCAGTCCTTACCTGATTAATCTGATAGTTTATCTGGTGTGGCCTTAAGCCAAACGCTTTTACTACTTCCTCGTTGAGAATAACCGTTCCATCATCGGCAACAGCACCGAAGCCGGCTTCAGGACTAAGAGGCAAGGGAATTTTACGAGAAATGACCACGCCGAGGTCAGCTTCAAGAGCTAGGGCTACTTCCAGGGCTACTGGCACGCCACCATTAGGAATGGCAAGCACCACTACAGACTGCCCCTTATATTCACCTAGTTTCACGGCTAGCTGTCTTCCAGCATCATATCGGTTGTCAAAGAGAGCCTTTTCTCTGCCCAAATGCATATTACTCCCTCCCTAACTATTGAATGCTGTTTTTCCCTCTAATCAACTTGAACTCGCTAACATCTACTAGCCCTAGGTCAGTTAGTCTGAGTTCAGGGATTACCGGCAGAGCCACAAAGGAGAGGGTAGAGAAGGGAGAAGGTAGTGTTGTCCCGAGGCGAGCAGCAACCTGCTCTAGCTCATTCACTTTTTCTACCACCACCTCCAACGGTTCATCTGACAGCAGCCCGGCAATAGGCAGGGCTAAGCTGGCTAATGTCCTGCCCCGAGCAGCGGCCACCAGACCACCTTGAAGCCTCTCAATCTCTTTAATGGCACTGAATATGTCTTCATCACTAGTCCCGACGGCAACAATATTGTGAGAATCATGGGCAATAGATGAGGCAAGAGCCCCCTCCTTCAAGCCAAACCCGGTAACCAGCCCCAAGCCAATATTACCGGTAGCTTTATGCCTCTCAACTACTACTAGCTTCAGAATATCCTGGCTAACATCGGGCATAACAACCCCATCCATGACCTTAACTTTACTCAATCTTTTCCTGGTAATTATCTGACCTGGGACAATTTCAATAATCGGCTCAATCTCACCTGAAGCCAAGAGCTTCAATGACTCTATGCCAAAGGGTTTAATATTCACGGTATTGGCTAACCGTCGGCCACCAGGTTTATATGGAGAGAATAGAGGTTTTCCCGCCTTAGCTACTAGACGCCCTTGGTAAAAGACCATATCTATTTCCAGGCTAGGCAAGTCACCAATGACAATTAGATTGGCCTGGTAGCCAGGAGCTACCGCCCCAAGCCTGTCCAGCCTGAAATACTCCGCGGTGTTAATAGTAGCCAGTTGAATAGCTCGCACTGGATCAAGTCCGCTGGCAATCGCCTTTCGCACCACGGCATCAATATCACCATCGTTAAGTAAGTCAAGACAACTACGGTCATCAACCACAAACATGCACCTTTTATAGGTTTTATCAGTGACTAGGGGTAGCAGGGCATCTAGATTTTTCTCTGACGAGCCTTCCCTAATCATGACAAACATGCCCCGCTCCAGTTTCTCTCTGGCCTCACTAAGAGAAACAGACTCATGGTCAGAATAGATACCAGCGGCAATGTAGGCACTGAGGTCTTTGCCACTAACACCAGGGGCATGACCATCAGCAATCTTTCCCCGGGCAAGGTCAATCTTACTCAGAACGTTCTCATCTCCATTAAGCACACCGGGGAAATTCATCACCTCTCCCAGCCCAAGGCAGCCCTTCCATCTGAGAACCTGACGAAGAGCCTCAGCCCCAAGACTGGCTCCCGAGGTCTCAAGGTGGGTAGCTGGCACACAGGAAGGAGCCATCAAGAAAAGCTCCAGGGGTAAACGACGGGCGCAACGCATCACATACCTCATACCTTCCAGCCCACAAACATTGGCGATTTCATGGAGGTCGGTAACTGCGGCCAGAGTGCCCCGTGGCACCACAGCCCGGGCATATTGACCAACATCAAGCATAGAGCTTTCTAAATGGGTATGCCCGTCAATAAGACCTGGGGCCAGATACTTGCCCCTTAAATCCAGCACCTCCTTAGCCTGGTGATAATCCCCTATTCCAGCAATCCTACCCCCGTAAATAGCCACATTGCCCGGCTCAATCTCACCAGTAAAGACATTCACTACCTTAGCATTGGCCAGAATCAGGTCGGCAGGAAGTTCCCCTTTAGCTACTGAGATTAGAAGATTATCTATCTGACCTCACCCCCTTCAAGACCACTTTCGTTAACCCTCTCCCTCCAAGACACATATATCGGGGAGATTACGAAACTTCTCATCCCAATCAAGACCATAGCCTACCAAAAACTTGTCGGGGACAATAAAACCTAGATAGTCAATAGTAACTGGAATCTGTCGCCGAGAAGGCTTATCAGTTAGCGCACAAAGCTTCAACGAGGCAGGTCTTTTCTTCCGTAGATAATCAAGGAGAAAAGCAACAGTGAGCCCGGTATCCACTATATCATCAATTACCAACACATCCCTACCCCTCACCTGAGAACGAAGACCTTGCACTACTTTAACCTTCCCCGAACTCTTCGTCCCCCGACCATAGCTGGATAATCCGACAAACTCTACCTCCAAGGGTAAGTCAAGGAGGCGAACCAGGTCAGCCATAAACATGAACGAGCCCTTGAGAACACCTATCAGAAGAGGGCACTTGCCTTGATAATCTCTTCTGATTTCAGCCGCCAGCTTCTTAACTGCGGCTTCAATCTCCTGCCTAGTAAAAAGAATGCGGGGTTTAGGTTCAGAGTACATATCTCCCCTCCGGTTACCGCCTTTATCAGGCATCCAACTCCTCGGTGTCCCTTTTCTTACACCTTTTTGGTGCACTTGGTTGTTGGCTACATTGTAGCTAAATCAAGGCACCATTAGTTACGATATTTTGAAGTCCTATCAACATCTAAACGCATTATCTAGGTTGAAGCAACGCTGGTACATCGGCTTAGAAAATAATCAATCGTCACTTATGGTTTTTATTATAGCTTATTAGAGCAGTTAATTGAATAGAAGACTACTGGCAGCAAACTGACCTGTTCAACTTCTGGACCTGTGCTCAACGAGATAGGGGTGTGATGGTATTCATCACACCCCTTTTTACAAAAGATTTTATCGGAGCCGACTTCGCTCAGGTAGACCTTATTTCTTCACGCATAAATCTAATATATGAAATGGCAAAGCAGACAGCAGTTAGTGCCACCAAGCTCACCAGATGGGGCCATACAATTAATAGACTCTGGCCTACCGAAAGAGGAGTCGGCAACATCCACGCAGCTGTAGTCTCAGTTATAAATCCCAGTGTCTTTATTCCCGGCGAGAGAAGGGTACGCACCGCTTCCTGAAAGAGAGTAATAGGAGATAGACGCATGACCGTAAGATTAACCTCGGCATTCCTTTGCAAAATTTGCAGACTGGATTGCTCATCAACCGGGACCAGCATATTAGCAACAAGCCCCGAGAGCATGAACATAAAGAATATAAAAAATATCCAGACCGCTATAGAAGCCAAGGCTGAGGTAGCTACCTGACGAAAGAATATAGAGAATAGCATGGCTAGCGCCAACCAGAACGCTCCATAAATAATACTTGCCGCCAAGAAAGCCGTTAGCCTGATAATTTCTTCCGAGTTCGGGGGGACTCCAATTTGATTGAGACCCACCCCAACCACAAGCATAACTATGCTCACCAGCATGATAGCCATAGTAACTACACCAGCCAGGAATTTGCCATTGATAACAACATCCCTGAAAATAGGCTGGGCAAGCAGCCTGCTCAGCGTCCCACTATTCTTCTCATTATTTATGGCATCAAAGCCGAGGGCTATACCTACTATCGGCACAAAAAATACAACGAAGGTAAGAAATGAAGGCATTGGCTCATCAGATATCGTAAAAAGCTTAAGGAAGACAAAGCGAATACCCCCAGGTGCAGCGAAATAAGAGGTAGAGGTTTCACCTACAGCTTCCTTTATATTTCCAGCAGCCACATAGATAGCAAATACCCCGGCTAATAATACCAGGGCAAACAATATTATGAATCGCCGGCTACTAAAATTATCAGCCAGTTCTTTCCAGAATACTGTTATCAATCCAGACACGCTAAACCTCGCCACAATATCTCATGTATATGTCCTCTAAAGTGTAGCTTTGAATTTTCATTTGCTCTAGCAAGCCATTGTTGTCTACGATTGTCCTGGCTATCTGTGGTCTCAGGTCCTCCGAGCAGGTAACAATCAATAAATCCCCAGACCTTCCCACATCAACCACACCGTCAATCTGCCTGATACAATCAACAAGGCCCGAAGTAATTTCAGCTAGTTGAACCTCGACTTTGAATTGTCCACCACCTGAAGCGTCCTTCTGAAGCTGACTTAATAAGCCTTCAACCACCATCCGTCCCTTCACCATCATTCCCACACGGTTGCAGATTCGCTGAACCTGCGTTAGCTGATGTGATGACAGAATAATAGTCATGCCTCGCTCATGAGCTATCCCCGATATCAAGTCAAGGAGTTGGTTAATACCCTCAGGGTCTATCGAGGCTGTAGGCTCGTCCAGAAAGGCAATCTTTGGCATTTTGATTAGTATATCGGCAATTGCTAGGCGTTGCTTCATTCCTCTAGAGTACTCCCCTACTCTCTGCCCAGCTGCCTCAGACAGACCCACTCTATCCAATGCCTCATCTACCCTTCTCCTAACCGATTCTTCAGGGAGACCATTTAGCCTAGCGGTATAGGCCAGATTGTAGCGCCCCTTCAAATCCTCATAAAAACCTACCTTCTCGGGGATGTAACCAGCGATACGCTTGACCTTGAGTGGCTCTCTGGTAGAATTATACCCATACACACTGGCTACACCTGACGTTGGCTCGGTAAGCCCGAGGAGCATCAGTATACTTGTAGTCTTCCCGGCGCCGTTGGGACCAAGGAAACCAAAGATCTCACCCTCCTCTATGCGAAGGTTCAGCCTATCGACAACCGTAGTGTTATCATAGGTTTTCGTCAAATCTACCGTCTCTACTGCTAGTTGCGTACTCAATTTACTTACCGCCTTCCTAAAACCCTAAACATCACCCCCAAGCCAGCGATAACAGCCAGCACAATCAAAATACCAACCCATCCCCAGATTGTTGGCGTTAACACGGTAACCCTGATATCAAGTTCCCTAGTGGAAATATAGGTCTCACGGCTAACAGCCTTCATGTTAAGCATATAATCACCAGCTATCGTTTTGCGAGGTGGCTTTATTGCTACATCTATTACTTGTTGAAGTCCAGCTTCCACCGACTCCAGCTCTTCCGGATTAAAGGTTACCGTCCAGCCGTACGGTTTGCTTGAGGCAAAGGTGATACTCTTAATAGCCGCCGTCCCGGTATTAGCCACTACAAGCGATATGTGGTTCTCCTCACCAGCAGTCGCCTCGATATTAAGCCGCTCTGTCTCAGTAAAAAAAGCAAACCTGTACAAGGCAGTCACTACCGCCGTGAGGTCAAGCCTTTCCTTTATACCACCTGAGCTTACCTCCAGTGTTACCACATACTCACCCGGTTCCGGTAGCTCGTTGGGCAGTGGAGAAAAGCCAATGTAGATTGCATCAGGGTACGTCTTCCCCGGTTCCAGCTCAATAGCTGATATTTCCATCCCAGCCGCCTTCTCCACAATTAATGCCATCCACATGGGTGGAACTGTAGTAGCCAAGTCAAATTTCCTGAATTCGCTACCATTCCACTTTAACTCAACCTCGAAGGCAAATGTCTCGCCAGCTATTTTGCGCAGGGCAGGGTAGCGGCAACCAAGCTCAAGTTTCCCCTCAGGGGAAGACTGCTCCTGGTTCACCGGCAACAGAAAAGAGCCGCTGCTACTTTCCTGAGTTGCCAGTGCTACCCGGTCTCCTGCCAAACTGCCAATCACGCTACAGAATAAGACAAAACATAGAAAATAACAGATTACTCTAATCCTGCTCAAAGCTTACCCCCTTGTTAACAGACTTTTAGCAAGCTGCCATCTACCAGTAAAAAAGCAACTCAAGGCTAGCTATCAGTTGCTTGTTAGTCCCGGTCATCATTCTTGCTAATCTATTAGATAGCTTATATCATCTTATAGATGTGAGTCAAATCCCTCTCCGAGCAAACCTTCGCTAAGAAATCAATACTACTAAAATCCTAGACCCCCATCCCCGCGTAGAGGGAAAATCCGAACTTTTTTGGGTGTGTGGTTTATTGTTCGTAGCACGTCGTAAGTGTCTGCCGTGCAAGTTTATGCTGGCAGAGTATCCCATTTGTCCTTAAAACCCAAAAGCTTCTTGTGATACACACCTTCCGCCCATGGCTTGTAGGGCTTGCCTCGTTGCTGCTCTTTGATTTTATCTTCCTCCTTTCCTTGCTTCCAAACATCAATTACATCTCTGTGAGAAATGATGAAATATTCCAACGCCTGTTCTAGCTTATCTGGTACATGTGCAAAGACAAACCACAAGTCATGAATTGCCTCGTCGACTAACGAACCAACAGGAATAAACCCCCTCTGCCGAAAAGACTTCACCTGTATAGAAAAGGGCTTTCCGTTCGAACTTTGGCACATTATGTCCCTAATTGGTGCGTTTCCAAGCGGCATTGAAACTAGATAGTTTCTTCTAGCTAACTCGCACGCTACCCCAAACTGCCCAACCCATTGTGTTTGATAACGGTTGGTCATATTATGTCCTCCTATAAAAAAGTTCGGGTCATTTTGTATCTAGTCAGGTTCGAAGATAGCAAAATTGCTCCCCGCGTAAGACTCGAACTTTATCATATAAAACTATCCCTTGAGCTTCTGTATCAGCATTGGCACTACCTGAAAGAGGTCGCCGACAATGCCGTAGGTGGCTACTTCAAAGATAGGGGCGTCGGGGTCATTGTTAATCGCCACGATAACATCCGAGGTTTGCATACCAGCCAAGTGCTGCTCCGCCCCAGAAATGCCACTGGCAATATAGAGTTTGGGGCAAATAGTCTTACCTGTCTGACCAACCTGATGGGAATACGGAATCCATCCGTCATCCACCGGCGGACGGGATGAGCCTACCGCTGCCCCCATAGTTGCTGCCAGTTCTTCCAGTAGTTGGAAATTTTCTGCCTTGCCTAGCCCCCTCCCCCCAGAAACAATAATGTCGGCATCCTCAAGTTTCACCCTTTCGGTTAAGTCCTCAACAAAACTAAGTAATTTGGTTCTTGAGGTGGTGCCTTCTTTGTTGAAGTCAACCTTTATTATTTGTCCCTTTCTTTGCCTGTCGGGCACGCCTTTCTTGAATACCCGGGGGCGGACTGTTGACATTTGGGGTCTTCTCGTCTGGCAGATAATAGTAGCCATGATATTACCGCCGAAGGTAGGGCGAGTCTGAAGCAGCAGTCTTCTCTCGGTATCAATTTCAAGCCCGGTGCAGTCAGCAGTGAGCCCTGTATTTAGGATAGCCGCCACCCTGGGAATAAACGAACGCCCGAGTGATGTGGCGCCGGCAAGAACTATCTCGGGCCTATATTGGTGAATAAGCTCAACCAGCTCCTGAGTATATAAATCCTCCTGATTATTGGCTAGGGTCGGCTCATCCACTAAGTAAACCTTATCGGCGCCGTAGGCAATCAGTTGTTCTGTTTCATCGATATTATGACCGAAGCAGATAGCGCATAATTCCGTCTTCAGGGTATCCGCCAATTCCCTGCCCTTGGCTAATAGCTCATAGCCAACGCTTTTTAACCTGCCATCCCGTTGCTCAGCAAATACCCAGATTCCACGGTGGCTATCGTCTGTAACTACTGCCTCGGCGACTGCCTCGATGAGTATGGCATCGTAGTCACAGGCTTCCTGGCAAGCTCCACAAAGGGTGCAGCCCTCACTCAAATGAGCCTTTTCATCAACAATTTCTATTAGACCGAAAGGGCAGGCGGCTAGGCAATCACCACAGCCAACACACTTGTCAAGGTCAATATGGATTGCCATATCTCTGATTACTCCTAGAGCAATTTGGCGTCTCTCAGTTTATCAACCAGACTTCCCACCTGACTTTCCAGGCTTCCCTGAAGCATTTCACCGTGGTGGACTCTTTGTGGGAAGAATATCTTGATAACCCTGGTAGCCGAGCCGGACAGTCCTACCATATTTTTGTCAACGCCTAATTCCTGGGCTGTCCAGGTAGATATCACGGCACTCTTTGCCTTAGCCAGCCCACGAAGGGAAGGAAGACGAGGAACATTTATCTCTTTTACCACAGTAATCACCGCCGGTAAGGGCGTCTCAACAACCTCATGTCCGTCTTCAACCATCCGCTGGACTCGCATACATCCGTTGCCTATCTCTTCGATCTTGCTAACATAGGCGACAAACGGTATCCCCAGCATCTCGGCAAGCTCTGGCCCTACCTGTCCGGTGTCTCCATCTACTGTCTGACGACCACAGATTACGAGGTCATACTCCTTGATTTTGCTAATTGTCCTAGCCAGGGTATAGGAAGTAGCCAGGGTATCGGAGCCAGCAAAGGCATTATCACTAATTAAGATAGCTTGGTCAGCACCACTGCTAATCGCTTCTCTCAGCACTTCCTCGGCTTGAGGGGGTCCCATGCTGATAGCAGTAACCTTTCCCCCATATCGCTCTCTTAGGCAGACTCCCTCCTCCAGGGCATAGGTATCAAAGGGATTAACAATATTCTTGATTCCCTGTCGGATAAGAGTATTGGTCTGAGGGTCAATTTTGACTTGAGTGGTGCCTGGAACCTGCTTCAGGCAGACAATAACATTCATTCTCGTACCATCTCTCTCTTCGTCAGTTCAAAAAATCATTCTCGCCTTGCCTTTCTCTTTCTGAGTTCAGCGGCGATGGTGCTTCTTAGAACCTCATTGGCGCCTTCGTATATCTGGGTAATTTTGGCATCTCTCATCATTTTCTCCACCGGATAATCACGCATGTAGCCGGCACCGCCCAGAATCTGCACCGCTTCAGTAGTAACTTTCATAGCTACATCTGAGGCAAAGACCTTAGCCATGGCTGACTCCTCAGTGAAGTTTTTCGCCCCGCTATCTATCGTCCTGGCTACGGCATAAGTCAGTACTCTGGCTGCTTCCACCTGGATAGCCATATCAGCCAGCTTGTTCTGGACTACGGGAAGGGAAATAATAGGGTGCCCGAATTGGACACGCTGTCGAGCATAATCGACCGCCGCTTCTAGAGCTCCCTGAGCCAGTCCAACAGCTTGAGCTCCTATCCCCGGGCGTGACTGGTCCAAGACTCTCATCGTCAGTATGAAACCCATTCCTTCCCTACCAATCATATTCTCCTCAGGGATAAGGCAATTTCGGAAAATTAGCTCCCTCGTTGAAGAAGCACGAATACCCATCTTCTTTTCTCTCTTGCCGAAAGAGAAACCAGGCGTGCCTTTCTCTATCAGGAAGGCACTGGCGCCACGGGCACCCCTTGCTTTGTCAGTCAAGGCGATAACGGTATATATCTCAGCCTCACCGCCGTTAGTAATAAATTGCTTGGTTCCATTGAGTACGTAGCCCCCACTTGCTCTTTCAGCGGTTGTTCTTATGGCAGTGGCGTCGCTGCCGGCTGTCGGCTCAGTTAGAGCAAAGGCGGCTAATTTCCTACCGGAAGCGATACCTGGCAGGTATCTCTGCTTCTGCTCTTCAGTCCCGTATTCCAGCAGGGCGAGGCTTCCCAGGGCGCTCGCCGCATAACTAATAGCTACACCACTACAGACCCGACTTAGCTCCTCAACAACCAGACATAGGTCCAGACAACCCCCACCCAGACCTTCATATTCTTCAGGGACAAAGACACGGAACATGTCACTATCAGCGAGGTCTTTCATTATGCCCCACGGGAACTCCTCCTTCTCATCAAGCTCGGCTCGCACCGGTAGTATCTTCTCCTCAGCAATCCTTCTGGCTAGGCTCTTGATTGTCTTTTGTTGCTCACTAAAGAAATACTCCAAGATAACCCCCCCTCAAACTAGTCGATTACCTATCAATGATTGATTAGGGAAATACATATAATTGCGGAGCTAAACTTAATACTCAGCTTTCTTGGCAGCTATTCGAAAGGACGCTTCACAAGTTGCCATATCCCAATTGAGATGAGCCTATTATAAGCCAAGCTACATACTTAGTGTCAAGACAATGGCCACGTTGACAGCAGAGAGGGTGAAAATTACGAGTGGTTCTAAGCCACAGAGTCTAGTTTAGCCATTACCTCATTTATAGTTTGCTCAGAAGTGGAAGCACCACCAGTTACACCTACATGGCGGTACCCTTGAAACCAGCTAGGTTGGATTTCCTCCGCAGTTTCAACTAAATGTGTTTTGGTAGCCATAGAACATAGCTCGGCAAGACGATTGGTATTGGCACTGAGACGGCTACCGACAACAAGCATCAGGTCTACTCTCTGAGCTAACTCAAGTGCTGCTTGCTGGCGTTCTCTAATGTCATGACATATAGTATCAATAACACGCAGCTCGGCATCTCTGGTCAGGGCAGAATCAATGAGTTTCTTTACAAATCCGGTAAAAGGAGCTGGTATCTGAGTCGTCTGCGACAGAACACCGATACGGCGTGGTAAATGGTCAAGCGTAGCTATGAAGTTTTCATCCAGTGTAGCTACACCGTTGCTGTTGGCCCAACCGAGAATACCTCTGACCTCAGGGTGGTTAGCATCTCCATAAATAATGACAAAAAAACCAGACCTGGCTAATCTGCGAGCTGCGACCTGAGCTCGATGAACAAAGGGACAGGTAGTATTGATTATCTTAGCATACCGAGCCCGAATCTCACCTTCTACCTGCGGGCTTACCCCATGAGCACCGATAGCCACCGTGTCACCTTGTATATCTTCCACACTAGTGGCTACCCTGACACCAATGTCAGCCAGTCTTTGTAGCACCTGCTGGTTATGGACAACCGCTCCCAAGGTTTCTACCCGACCATACTCACGAGCCGCCTTGTCTAGGATATTAATGGCTCGCCTGACTCCAAAGCAGAACCCTATTCCAGCTGCTTTTTCAACCTTTAACGCCATCTAGTTTCCTTGTTCAGCATAATTTCCCCGATATTCCAAAGGAAGGAGCTCAGCTATACGTCCCATCATATAATTAGTGAGCTCAGTCAGCTTGGTCTTAGTCAACTTATCATTAACCGGTGGCAGATAGAAGGGAGTACCAATATAAACTGTTATCCGGGGACGACCCAGTAACCAGGCTACCCCTTTTATCCTTTCTGTGCCAGTAATACCAACCGGAAGAATAGGTGCCCCACTGCGCAAGGCTACTAGCGCCGAGCCGGAGAAAGCGGGGCGCAATTTACTGCCACGGCTCCTCATTCCCTCAGGGAACATAACTAAGGCCAGGCCCTCAGTCAGAACCGCTTCTGCTTGACGCAGTGCCCTCCTATCCAGCTGCCCTCGGTG
>SDBU01008634.1_pt1 | contig 11547 bp, 6 predicted proteins | sample 2277071 | NCBI WGS metagenome assembly SDBU01 (sample SAMN10397929, study PRJNA504765) | marine sediment metagenome | isolation source: marine sediment core GS08_GC12, 126 cmbsf | place: Arctic Ocean: Gakkel Ridge, Loki's castle | collected 2008 | reverse complement strand
TCCTTGATCCCTTGGACAATTTTGTCGAAGTTGAAGTTGATCCCGGGATGATCGAGTTGTTTGACAATCAAATGGCCTAGAGTTTCGGAAATCTTCTCGATGTCGAGGTTGGCAAGAGGACTCTCTTCACTGTGCACTAATGGGGCGAAGAGCAGTAGTGTGGAAAGCAGAATAGTTTGTTTTTTCATTTTGTTTCTTCCTGGTCATGGATGTGGATTTTAAGCTCGGTAAGTTGTTCTTTTTGGGCTTCTGAGGGGGCGCTCATCATAAGATCGGCTGCTTGTTGGTTTTTGGGGAAGGCGATGACGTCGCGAATGTTGTCGGTCTCTGTGAGAATCATCATGAGCCTATCAAAACCAAAGGCGAGACCAAGGTGTGGCGGTGTGCCATACTTGAGGGCTTCGATGAAGAAGCCAAATCGCTCATTGATCTCTTCGGGAGTGAGCTTGAGAAGGGTAAAGATCTTATCTTGGAGGGCGCTGTCGTAGATACGGCAGGCGCCTGAGGCGACTTCGTAGCCGTTTAGAACGAGGTCATAGGCAGCCGAACGGGCTGAGAGGGGATCGGTGTCGAGGAGGTGAATGTCGTCTGGGTGAGGAGAGGTGAAGGGGTTGTGTTCGCAGGCGAGAGATTGGCTTTCGGCGTCCCACTGAAAGAGGGGAAAGTCGGTGATCCAGAGAAATTCAAATCGTGTGGGGTCGATGAGGTTGCGTTTATTGGCGAGGTGGCGGCGCAGGTGGTCGAGGGATTGGCAGAGGATTTTGTCCGGTGCCGAAGCTAAGAAGATTAGGTCGCCGGTTTCTGCCCCCACTCTTTTGATAAGGCTATCGAGAAGGGGCTCCTCGAAGAATTTAGTGATGGTGGAAGTGGGGCCGGACTCTTTGAGTTTGATCCAGGCAAGACCTTGGAGGCCAAACTTTTTGACAAGGAGGGTGTGCTCATCGATCATTTTGCGCGAGATGTCTGTACCGCCTTTGACGCAAAAGCCTTTGACCTTGTTCCCTCGTTTGAGCTCATCAAGGAAGATGGAGAAGGTGGACTTCTCTGCGATATCGCTGAGATCATGGAACTCCATCCCAAAGCGCAGATCGGGTTTGTCGGTCCCATATTTATCCATGGCATCGTGGTAGGTCATGTGGCGAAAGGGTGATGTGGATTTGATGCCTTTACAATTGTTGAAAATCTCGATCATGAGCCCTTCTAATATAGGAAAAAGGGTCTCTTGAGTGCCAAAACTCATCTCGAGGTCGATCTGGGTGAACTCGGGTTGGCGGTCAGCGCGTAGATCTTCGTCGCGGAAGCAGGTGGCGATCTGGAAGTAGCGGTCCATACCTGAGATCATAAGCAGCTGTTTGAAGATCTGCGGGGCTTGTGGGAGGGCGTAGAAGGAGCCGGGGTAGATGCGAGAGGGGATAAGGTAGTCGCGCGCCCCTTCGGGGGAGGATTTTCCCAAAATGGGGGTGGTGATCTCGGTAAAGCCCTGCTTGTCGAGGTAGTTGCGTGTCAGAAGCATGGCGCGGTGGCGCACCAGCAATCGCTTGGTAACGTCGCCGCGTCGGATGTCTAGGTAGCGGTATTTGAGGCGGAGTTCTTCGTTGACGGTGATATTTTCATCGCAGATGGAAAATGGCGGAGTTTTGGCTTGGGAGAGAATCGCAAATTCTAGGACTTCTATCTCTATCTCGCCGGTTTTAAGCGAGGGGTTGATCATCCCTTCGGCCCGGGGGATGACCTTTCCCTTCACAGAGATGACCCATTCGCCCCGCAAGTGGCTGGCTTTTTCGTGAAACTCAGGATGGTCGGTCGGTCGAAAGACGATCTGAGTGAGTCCATAGCGGTCGCGGAGATCGATAAAAATAAGGCCTCCATGGTCTCGACGGCGGTGGACCCAGCCAGAGAGTCTGATTTCGCTTCCGACGTCATTTTTTCTGAGGGCGCCGCATGTGTGTGTGCGTTGATAGTCAACCATTTTTTAGCCTTTTCACAAGTGATGAGAAAGATACTTTTTCTACTTTTCCGCTTGCCATTTCTTTCAGTTCAAGTTGCTTGGATTCCAATTCATTCTCTCCCACCACGGCGACGTAGCGCGCGCCTATCGTGTCGGCATAGCGCATTGCACTTTTGAGTTTCTTGCCGCTGAGATCCATTTCGGTAGGAATGTGTTCCTTGCGAAGCTGGCTGGCCAGTTTGAAGCAGGCCTCTTTGGCTGAGTCTCCTAGAGGAATCAAGAAGAGCTGGGAGTGTTGAGGCGGGGGAAGGGAGACCTTTTGGGCGAGCATGGTCTGGATAATGCGCTCTAGTCCGGCTCCAAATCCAAAAGCTGGAAGGTCGGGCCCTCCAAGCTCTTTGATCAAGCCATTGTAGCGACCGCCTCCGCCGAGGCTATTTTGGGCGCCGAGTTGTTCGGAGGTGATCTCAAAAACGGTTTTGGTGTAGTAATCGAGACCGCGCACGAGATTGGAGTTGATGACGTAGGGAATCTCGATGAGATCGAGCAGATGGCGCACCTCCTCGAAGTGGCCTTTTGCCTCATCATCGAGGAAGTCTAAAATCGTTGGTGCCTCTAGCAAAAGCTTCTTGTCATGGGGGTTTTTGGAGTCCAAGATTCGCAAAGGATTGGTGTGATAGCGCTCTTGGCTCTCGGGCGAGAGCTCGTCAAAGTAGGGGTGGAGAGAGTGTTTGAGCTCGTGACGGTACTTTTTGCGGGAGTCTAAGTTGCCAATCGAGTTGAGCTGTAGAGTGAGCCCCTGAAGCCCAAGCCTCTGAAAGAGCGAGTAGAGAAGATCGATCACCTCGACATCTTGGGCTGGAGCGTCGGAGCCAATCGCTTCTACCCCAAATTGGTGGTGCTGGCGATAACGACCGGCCTGCTGCCTTTCGTAGCGAAACATCGGAACGATGTAGAAAACCTTCTGAATCGAGCTGATTTGGTCGAGGCTCTTCTCAATAAAAGCGCGCATCACGGGAGCGGTCCCTTCCGGCCGGAGGGTGAGCATCCGGCCGCCTTTATCGTGAAAGGTATACATCTCTTTGGTCACGATATCGGTGGTGGATCCGATGGATCTTTGGAAGAGTTCGGTGGTCTCGAAAATGGGGGTGCGAATTTCGTGGAAGCCAAACTCTTTCGCGATCGCTGCCATCTGCGACTCAACGTGCTGCCACAAGTGAGACTCCCGCCAATTCCCCTTGGGATCAGGGTCTTTTGGAAGAATGTCAAAAACGCCTTTTGCTATTCGATATTTCATTATTTAACAACTTAATAACCTGACTTCTAGTCAGGCTTAGTTATCCTCGTTGATCTTTTCCGCCATATCCTCCTATTCTGCCCTCGTAAATAGCCTTTGGCTATTAACTTCGGTCAGAATAGGAGGATATGACAAAAAATCTCTAACGATTATAGCTAAGCCTGACTAGAAGTCAGGTTATAATAAGGGATTGAAAAAGGATTAAGCAACAGAAAAGTTTTTGATAATATCAATCGGCTCGATGATCTCTTCTTCTAGAAATGGTGGATTGAGGTCTTCGAGCAGGAGCTCCTCTGTGAGTTCCTCTTCCATAGGTAGGCCGACCGGTTTGATAGTGTCCATGAGAGAGTGCATCTTGGAGGTCAGGTGGGTTAATTCGGTGATCTGGCTGTCTAGATCCCTAGATAGACGAAAGAAAAAGCCACAAAATAAGCCCATGGAGAAAGCAGCAAGGAGAGTGAGAGACAATCCTACTTTTGTCCATGACTTGCGCGGTGAGACAGGAACCTTTTCTTCGAAGGATAACGGCTCGGGTTCCTCCTCCTCCAGAGGCACAGTATCATTACTGTTGGTAAGTTTACTAATCTCGGAAAGAAGATCCGCAAGAGATTCATTGTTAGATGGCTCGGCTTTCTGAGGGGCAGGCTCTATAACTCCAAGCTCTTCAAGGAAAGCAGAAAGTTCTTCATTAGAAAGCGATTCGACCATAAAGTTCTTCTATCACATCCCATAAGTGGTGTCAAACGGATGTAGTGTTGTGTTTTTTTGGGATTCTTTGCTAAAAGTAAAGAATCTGTTCCACTATACGCGATCCAATTTTTTTTGGGTGGAAGTGATTATATCGAGCTATTGATAAGGTGAATTTGTGTTAAAGTTCTTAAAACCAGCTGCTCACACCAAAGAGATTCAGGACAAAGCTCTCGTTAAAAAAGAGTATAAATACTGGAGATTCCGCATCTTCTATGCGATGTTCAGCGGTTACGTCTTCTACTATTTTACCCGCAAGAGTTTCACCTTCGCGATGCCTGCTATGATGGAAAATCTGGGTTTCGATAAAGCTCAGCTCGGGATTTTGGGGAGCATGCTCTACATCACCTATGGACTCAGTAAATTTGCCAGTGGAGTGATGTCCGACCAATCCAATCCGCGCTTTTTCATGGCCATCGGATTGATCATCACAGGGATTACCAACATATTTTTTGGCTTCTCTTCCTCGCTCATCTTCTTTGCCATCTTTTGGGGTATTAATGGATGGTTTCAAGGGTGGGGTTGGCCGCCTTGTGCGCGACTGCTTACACACTGGTATTCCCAATCAGAACGAGGAACGTGGTGGAGTGTTTGGAGTACTTCCCACAACGTTGGCGGTTTTTTGATTCCTATTATCGTAGGAGTTTGTGCCCAATATTTGGGGTGGCGCTATGCGATGTTTATCCCCGGTGTTCTTTGTATCTTGATGGGCTTTGTCTTGATGAATCGTCTTCGTGATACTCCTCAATCTCTAGGGCTGCCAGCGATTGAGAAGTATCGCAACGACTATCCGGTCTCAAAAAAAGAGGCCGAAAAAACCGAGAGAGAGCTCTCCACCAAAGAGATTCTCTTTGACTATGTTCTTAACAACAAATGGATCTGGATCCTTGCCGTCGCCTCCTTTTTTGTATACATCGTCCGAATAGCGATCAATGACTGGTCCGCTCTTTACTTGATTGAGACGAAAAACTACTCGCTCATCAAAGCCAATGCCTGCGTGGCACTCTTTGAAGTGGGCGGTCTTTTTGGGATGCTGGTCGCCGGTTGGCTCTCGGATAAATTGTTTTTAGGTAGACGCGGCCCGATGAACGTCTTTTTCTCGCTTGGGATGTTAATGTCTGTCATGGTTTTGTGGCTCTACCCATCAGTCAGTATCTATGTAAACTCAATAGCCCTCTTTATGATTGGATTTTTTCTCTTTGGTCCCCAGATGCTTATTGGTCTGGCTGCTGCAGAACTCTCGCACAAAAAAGCAGCAGGAACGGCGAGCGGTTTTGCGGGATGGTTTGCCTATTTCGGTGCGGCCTCAGCGGGCTATCCGCTAGGCAAGGTCGCACAAGTGTTTGGATGGTCAGGTTATTTCTGGATTATAGCTGCTTGCGGAGCGATTACGGTCTTACTCTTCTTGCCTATGTGGAGAGTGAAAGGGGCACACCTTCGTACACATGATGACGATATAGGCGATGAGACCGAAGAGGCTGTTTCTGTGAAGTAGTTCTGAGATTCACTTTTATCTCGTCCTGGGTTAACCTTTGAACCAATACCATGTGGATTCCATTACATCTTCACTCTCAATACTCTATTCTCGATGCTGCTTGTCCGGTGGAGGCTATCGCTAAGAGAGCGGCAGAGCTTAATATGCCCGCCGTTGCCCTGACCGACCATGGTAATATGTTTGGAGCGGTGGATTTTTATAAGGCGTGCCACGCCACCTCCGTCAAACCCATCATTGGGTGCGAATTATATGTGGCCCCACGATCGCGGCATGAGAAGAAAAAAGTCCCCAACGAACGTGTTGCCCACCATCTCGTTCTGCTTGCCAAGGATCAAGAGGGGTATCACAATCTCTGCCAACTCTCCTCGTTGGGGTATCTCGAAGGGTTTTACTACCATCCGCGTGTTGATAAAGAACTACTTGAGAAACACTCGCGCGGTCTTATCTGTCTCTCAGCTTGTCTTTCAGGTAAGGTAGCAGATCTGGCGCTTCAAGATGATCCCTCTCAACTAGAAGCAGAAATTGCCTGGTATCAGCAGCTTTTTGGCGAAGACTACTACCTTGAGCTTCAGCGCCATACCATGAACGAAGAGAAAGTGGCCGCTCTTGATGAATCGTGGCTTGTTCAGCTCTACCATGAAGTGTGTGAAAAACAGCAACGAGTCAATCAAAAGCTACTCGATGCGGGCGCACGTATGGGAGTCAAATACGTCGCGACCAACGATACTCACTATATGGATCCTGAGGATTGGCAAGCACATGAGATTTTGCTCAATATTCAATCGGGCGAGCCGCTCGAAATCTGGAATAGCAGTGGCCAATCTCGGATACCCAATCCAAAAAGACGAGTCTATGCAAGCCGCGAGTTCTATTTTAAAACACCCGAAGAGATGGCAACCCTCTTTTCAGATATTCCAGAGGCTATCTCCAATACCCTCGAGGTGGCAGAGAAATGTGATTTTACTTTCGATTTTAAATCCAAACACTATCCAATCTATATCTCTCCAACTTTAGAAAAGAAAAAATTTACTAAAAAAGAACAGAGGGCAGCCTCAGAAACCTATTTACGCACCCTTTGTGAAAAGAATATCAGCTCTAGGTACACTCCTGAAGCTTTAGAAAAGATTGCAGAGAAATATCCGGGCAAAGATCCCACACAAGTCGTTCGCGAACGACTCGAGTATGAATTTACCATCGTCGCCAAACAGGGAATGTGTGACTATCTTCTCATCGTATGGGATTTCATCAACTGGTCCAAAAAACAGCATATTCCTGTTGGCCCTGGTCGAGGATCCGGTGCAGGATCGATTATTCTCTATCTCATCGGAGTGACCGGCATAGAACCGCTCCGTTTCCATCTCTATTTCGAGCGCTTTATCAACCCAGAAAGGCTTTCAGACCCTGATATCGACGTTGATATTTGCATGTCTCGTCGTGGAGAGGTGATCGACTACACCCTCAATAAATATGGGAAAGAAAAAGTTGCTCAGATCATCACCTTCGGTACGATGAAAGCCAAAATGACCATCAAAGATGTGGGTCGGGTGCTCTCCATTCCACTTTCTAAAGTCAATGCCATCGCCAAACTGGTCCCTGAAGAGCTCAATATGACCCTCACACGAGCCCTGGAGATGGATGCTGATCTTCATAACATGTATATCCAAGATGTAGATGCTCGTCGCATTATTGATTTTGGAAAAAAACTTGAAGGAACGATTCGCAACACCGGTATCCATGCTGCGGGGATCATTGTCTGCGCAGACCCCCTTATCGACCATATTCCCACCTTTCTAGCCAAAGATTCTGAGATGGTTGCGACGCAATTTTCAATGAAACCCGTCGAAGCAGTCGGCATGCTTAAGATCGATTTTCTCGGCCTGAAAACTCTAACAAGCATTCAACTCGCCGTGGACGCCATCCAAAAAAATCATGGTGTCACGATCAACTGGACCAATCTCAATTTAGAAGATTTCAAAACCTTTGAACTCTTGCAGCAAGGAAAAACACTCGGGATTTTTCAGATGGAATCGAGTGGCATGCAAGAACTCAGTAGGCAACTTCAACCCGATAAGTTTGAAGAGATCATCGCTATCGGCGCACTCTATCGTCCAGGCCCCATGGACAAGATCCCTTCTTTTGTAAATCGCAAACACGGCAGAGAGCCTATTGAGTACGATCATCCCGATTTAGAGCCTATTCTTGGCGAGACTTACGGCATTGCTATCTACCAAGAACAGGTGATGGAAATCGCCCGAAAATTGGCCAACTACACCCTTGGTGAAGGTGACGTTTTACGCTGGGCTATGGGAAAAAAAGTGCATGCCCAAATGGTCAAAGAGCGGAAGAAATTTCTTAAAGGAGCGATGAAAAATGGTATTTCTGAACAACTCGCTACAACCATTTTCGATAAAATGGAGAAATTTGCTTCGTATGGTTTTAATAAATCCCATGCAACCGCTTACGGTTATCTGACCTATGTGACCGCTTATTTAAAGGCCCACTATCCAAAAGAGTGGATGGCTGCGCTGATGACTTGTGATCGCGATGATATCTCAAAAGTCGCCAAATTTATTCGCGAATGTCAGGCGCTTGAGATTCCCATCTTGCCGCCTGATATTAGAGAGTCGAGCAAAGAATTTGTCGCAACATCCGAAGGCATACGTTTTGCAATGACCGGCATCAAAGGTGTCGGAGAGGGAGTTGTCGAAGTGATTTTACAAGAAAGGAAAAAAGGCAAGCCCTTCACCAGCTTCTACGATTTTTTCAAACGGATAGATGTCAAACGGGTCGGCAAAAAAGCGATTGAATGCATGGTTGACGCAGGCTGTTTTGATTTTACCGGATGGACGCGCGATGCTCTACGCATGAGCGTAGAACCCATTCATGAATGCGCGGCAAAAGAACAAAAAGAAGCCGCTGCTGGTGTGCTTACACTTTTTGCATTGATGGGCGAGGATAATGAAACACGTTTTGCCAAACCGCCAGAAATCAAGCACCCCACGCCAAAAAGTGAGATCCTAAAAAGAGAAAAAGAGCTACTTGGTTTTTATCTTACAGGTCATCCCATGGATGAGTATAAAAATCTAATACGTCGACTCAGCTGCAGGCAACTTTGCCAGCTCGAAGAGCTTGAACACAATAGCGCTGTGCGCGCCGCCTTCGTTGTCGAATCCGTCCAGGTCAAAATTTCCTCGAAAACACAACGAAAATTTGCTTTCCTCCGAATCAGCGATGAGATGGAGAGTTACGAACTCCCCATCTGGTCAGATCTTTACGAAGAGAAGAGCCACCTTCTCGACGAGAACCAACTCCTCTTCGCTGTGATTCAAGTTGATAAAAGAGAGGAGATTACGCGATTTTCTTGTCGTTTTATCGACGATCTTACCCAAGTAGACGAAAAGATGATCGAAGCTTGCGATCGCGCCTACGATCGTGCCAAATTAGGCTCATCAGCACGCTTTTCGAAAGCCAAACCAAAACCTAAAGCCCCCGATCAACCCACCAAACCCCTCGCCCTTCAGGCTGATGCTCACCAAATCCACCTCAGCGATATTTTGAAACTAAAAGAGCTTGTGCGTAGCCACCCAGGCCCAAGTCCTGTATTTCTAGAGTTTTATGCCGAAAACAAACGGCTTGGAACCCTGCGCCTAGGTCAAGGCGTCTCACCAAACAAATCGTTAGAGGCGGCATTATCTGCCCTACAAGCTTTCAAAATGGTTCAACTATAGCGACCACATTTTCTTGTAACTTTTCGAATGGAAATTTTCCATTTTCAATGGTTTGTTGGTAGAAGGATTCGGGAATCAGCTCTTTCATTGTCAGAAGCTTATCGCAAACGCTAAGCGATTCTTGATAGTAACCTAGATAATAGGAGCAGATGGAGAGTTGAAAGAGTAGGCCCCACTGTTCGATCCATGTTTCTGTAGTGAGGGTATCTTCATTTGTGGGGCGGGGTAGAAATTGAGAGCCTAAAATGCACTCATAGGCAAGCGCAAATTGCTCTTGTTTATTGTAGATTTCAGCAAGGTAATAGATGGGCTCAAGACGATGGGGGCGATAACGATGGGCGCGACAGAAACTTTCTATAACAGTATCGATATCCTTGCCAAGAGTGTTCTGCAACTTAGCGATCTGTAGCAATGAACAGAACACCTCTTCTTCCCAGCCCCCTGCCTCTATGCGCTTTTTGTACCACTCGAGGGCTTTTTCGGGCTTTTCTCCATCTCGGTAGCTTTGAGCAAGATAAAACATATACCGCGGTTTATTAGGCTCTTCTTTTAGCGCATCTTCTAATATCTCTGCGTGCTTTAGATAATATTCTGCTGGACGGCCTCTTGCCCCCTCCCGAGTGAAGCAATAGCTTACTCCATTGAGTTTGTCGGTAGAAAAAGTCTGATCGCAGACAACACATTCATGAACAACACCCTCCCATCGCCAAGGAAGACTGGTTTTGAGTAAGTGATACCTGTAAAAGGAACACCCAGCACACTTTATTTTCATAAGATAAGCATCCTGGGTCAAATCAGGGAGGGTAAAATCGTCATCAAATTCCAACCAATCGTCTCCATCCATCCAGAGTAAGTAGTCGCCTTTGTTTTTTGCGAGTTCGAGAGCCTCATTGCGGTTGTGGGCGAAATTTTTCCAAGGACGCTCATGAAGCTCTCCTGGGACATCTTTCATATACTCTTTGATGATCTTCTGGGTTCCATCTGTAGAACCGGTATCTACGATAACCCAATAGTCTATGATTTTTATGACAGATTCTAGTGCTTCTCGGATCTCTGCGCTCTCATCTTTGACGATCATATTGAGGCAGATGGTCGACCTTGCCTGGAGGGAAAAAGTCGAAACGATAGAGAATATAAGAAAAAAAAGTGCTTTCGTCCTCATAGGAAAATACTATACGTATTCAAGAATATTTTTTTAGAAAAATTAAGATTGTTGCTTCGAACTTTATGAAGAGGGTGTTGGTGTGCGAAAAAAAAGTTTCCTTAAAATTTCTTTACACAATATGCTGAAACCTAAAGAACCGCCCTCTCTATCTTTTGAGCAATGATGTGCGAAAGGTGAACAGCATCAGTCTCTTTTGTTGATGATGCGAGTGGGGTGTAGAAAAAACGGAAGTTTTTTACAATGCGATGGATCGCGATAGCGCTATTTCTTTTCTTTACAACTGCTTTACCTCCTCAGCTTTCTCTTTGTGCTCAAACTAATTCTCTTGAGTCCCCACACGTAGACTATTTTTGTGAGCATCCGCAATCTGTCGCTGCGGATCCCGAAGGGGGGGGAGGCGAGTACTTTGACGCATATGATAGTGCTGGTGGGACAAATATTGGTTTTAAATCTTTCACGGACATCCCTCTAGGGAATGAAAGACAAAAAACCAGCGCTTTCACACATTCGACCAATACCAACTCATCAGAAGTGACTATTGATACCAATGGCACTTACGTTATTATTGCACGAGTTTCATGCGAGGAGAGGGGGAGATTCACTAATCGAGGGTACAGTGAACTCAGGCTATCTAAAGATAGTGGTGGAGGATTTTCGCCCATAGTAGGGTCTACTACTCCCATTTATCATATGGACGGGCTAGATGGTCGTTTTTCAGCTTCCTGTGCCATTGTTGAGACCTTCCATAAGGGTGATAAACTCAAAATACAAGCCACTCAAATAACGGGAACCAAAGATAGTGTAACGACAATTGCCAATGAATCCTCTTTGTCAATATTCGCTACAAGTAGTTCTGAAGTTGCAATCGGTCTGACGGGTCCCGCTGGTCCGATAGGTCCCACTGGTCCACAAGGAGCAACTGGCTCAGTAGGCTCGACAGGTTCTATCGGTGCAACTGGTTCTATAGGATCTACTGGTCCCACTGGCGAAATCGGCCCTCAAGGTTTCACTGGTTCAACCGGTTGCACTGGCCCAACCGGTACCACAGGCTCTACAGGAGCAACAGGCCCGACAGGATGCACTGGTCCTACTGGTGCAACCGGCCTTCAAGGTTCCACCGGCCCAACCGGTACCACCGGCTCTACCGGAGCAACAGGTCCGACAGGA
>SDBU01008633.1_pt1 | contig 11548 bp, 5 predicted proteins | sample 2277071 | NCBI WGS metagenome assembly SDBU01 (sample SAMN10397929, study PRJNA504765) | marine sediment metagenome | isolation source: marine sediment core GS08_GC12, 126 cmbsf | place: Arctic Ocean: Gakkel Ridge, Loki's castle | collected 2008 | reverse complement strand
CTGTAAAAGTTCCTGAGATATTGCCATCTGCATCAACTGTGATGTGTGCAATCACATTTTTTATAACCAACGGTGAGTCACATTCAGTGAGCATTGCACTGACAATTTCTGATTTTGGTTCTGTTTTTCCTGACACAGAAATTGAAGTGTTGCTTTTGGTGTAATCACCCTCTGTGGCTAAAGAGGTTAAGAGAACATATTGCTTGGTGTCACCCTCTTTAAATGGCAGTGTGTTATCCACCTTCACTCTAACTTCCTTGAAGGTTTGGGTATGCTGCTTATCTGTTACCGTGAGTTTCAGCGTGTAATTGCCATCGCCATCGACTTCTTCGGTGGTATCCCAACATACCAATTCGCTATTTGAAACAGGTGTGGTGCTGTCGGTGATGGGAATAAATGGACCATCTTCGAAAGCTCTCTGTAGAATCCAACTTTTCAATCCTTCTGAACCGCCTTCCGCTGTGCCGATGATGCAAACTTCCCCGCGCAGACAATCCTCATCTTGAGGATAATCAATTTTGGCGATAGGCGGACCGATGTCAACCGTGAGTTCCACAATGTCGGTAGCAGTCTGCTCCGCTATATCAGCAACTGTGACGGGCAGTTGATATGTGTCATTTTTTGTGCCTCTTGGGATAGTTACTTTGTAGGAATACACGTTATCGCCACTTTGCTCATCGCCGTATGTGCCATCGTCGGACATCGGTTGTGCAGACGAGCGACCAATTTTACTTAGATTTATGGTCACACTCTCTATGCCCTCCGCGCCGAACGGCTTATCTGTCGCAGTCACCGTCAGCAGGGATGTATAATCTCCCTCGTAAGGCACAGTAGAGGGTTCGGCATTTGGATTACTTACCACAGGCGGGGTCTTATCCACATACAGCGGGATAGAGACATTACTCCTGACATTTCCCGCAACATCGGTTGCTGTAACAGGAAGGTCATGGCGCCCTTCACCTATAGTCGATGCGGTGGATGTCATCCATGAGTAAACGCCATCTCCACTTACAACATCGTTATGCGTGCCATCATCATACATCGGTTGTGCAGACAAACGACCAATTGCACTGAGATTGACGATTACACGGTCAATGCCGCTTCCTATATCAGCCGCCTTGACAGTCAACAACGATGTTTTGCTACCGTTGGGGATAATTCCTCTCGGAGTTGCAGTTGGTTCTTTTAGCGTTGGAGTGACACCATCAAGAGTGGTCTTGTCAGCGGATTCTTTTGAATCTACATTACCAAGAGAATCCATCATCGTGACGGTGACTGTCGCATTTTTGCCATTGTCGCCGTTCCGCACGGTGTATTTTTTTTGGTAATTACCAGGTGGCGATTCAGTCATCGGCACATCTGTGGCATTCGGTACGCCGGCGATGGAAAATGTCACCGACTGAGCATTTGCTTCGCCAACAGCAACGACGGTTATCTCTCCACCAATGCCTACAGGAGTTTTAGGAGATACAGATACGCTATATATTTTTGCTGTGCTGTCTATCGTAAAATCGCCATCGCTTGTATCCGATGCCAATGGATTGTCGCTTGCATTTTCGGCTATCGCTTTCACTCGTACCGTTGACGAATCTATCATAGGAACGAGCCATTCATACACGCCATCATTGTCAGTGTTTGACACAATATCCACAAAACTACCTCCACTATCTGTGGAATACAAAAGGTGGATATGGTCGATTCCTTCTCCCGCGGTGTTCCAGGTAATGTTGTAAACACTTCCGCCTTTTATCTTTTCACCGCCATTGGGCTGTTCTATCTGTACAGATATTTGCCCGTCGATGACAGTAATAGTTACCGTATCGGAATTTCCGAACTCCTTCAGCGTTGCTTTAACACTTCCATTTCCGCCGGTAGTCGCGGTGAATAGACCGTTTTCGTCTATCGTTCCAATTCCACCAATTACCTCCCAGCTAAAATCAGTAGCTTCTTCGGGATGTGTGCCTCGATAGTCCTCAACGGCGGCACTGAATTGTTGTGTATCATCAATATCCATTTCTAATGGACCTTCCGGCAAAATTTGTATCCCAGTTGGAAGTATCTGCATATTAATTATAGCCCTGGTGTTGTCGATGTCTGCCTGCATTATTTGGTAACTTTCGCTTGTAATTAAATTATCGCTAGCATCTTTGATTTCGACATTGAGCGTATCACCAACATCGGCTACGGTTGCATTTTCTGTGTTTATAAAAGTGACACGATACTCACCAACTTTTTGTTTTCCAACCGTTGTGTTTAGCGTAAGACCACGCGTTTCGTTAGATACATTGACCTTTAATCCAGTCTCCGCACCCGTTCCATCATAGTTACTGACCTTGCCAGCAACAACAAATACCGTGGTGCCTGCGTTAGCGTTGAGAACTCCAAGCGCGATTAGACACGCGATAGCAATTAATTGGGTTATGCTTGTTGAAAATATTCGGTTCATTTTAAACCTCCATAAGAGATAGGATATATAGAAACCGAGTTTTGGGGGAAATTCGGTTTCTGGACAATCTATTTCAAAATCACCATCCGCTTTATCGCGGAGAATTTACTAGCGTCAATCTGGTAAAAATAGACGCCGCTAGATACTTTCTCACCAATACCATTCCTGCCATCCCAGTGAGCAGCGCGGTCTCTTGCAGTATAGATTCCAGCGTGCCGGTCACCTAGAACGAGCGTATGGAGAAGCTCGCCGGAAATGTCATAGATAGAAATTGTTACGTTTGCGCTTTCTGATAACTGAAATGGAATCCACGTTTCAGGGTTGAACGGGTTCGGATAATTTTGCAACAGCACAGTTTGATCAGGAATTGGGTTGTAGCGTGGATTTATTATCTTATAAGCGTTGGCAAGGTCAGTCGGGTCAATTGTTACCCGATTTTCTGCGACAAGCCGTCCGTCTGAGTCCGTTACCTCAAGCAATAGCTGGTCACCTGTTTCAACGACTGCGCGACGGTCAGCATCGACGAACACCACGCGAAATTCGGAATGGGACTTCGTGATGTTCGGGGGTTTAACCCCCGAATAACGGCGCGTCTCGCTGTTGCGATTCAGGTTGCGGACGGAGACAGTCAAATGTCCAGCATCGCGCAATTCGATAGGCAGTTCTCCTGCGACGACAAAAGCCCACGTATCCCCGAATAAATTCGGGCGTCCAGAATGGGGCGCGGCATTGGCATCGTCCCAGACCGCGCCTGTGAAGGCGACATCTTTGCTAGCGGTGACGTTGACGATGTAACCTTGTCCACCCTCAATAGAAAAGCCATCGTCGGTGTCGTAGCCGGGAAGATATGATTCAAATTCGTCAGCGTAACGGATGAGGACTGTCACATCGCCTATCTTTTCAGCAAAGGACTTGGCGGTGTATGGTATATTTGGATGATTGGGAAGCGATACCATGTTTAGCCCTTTGTTGAACGTGATTGTGAGTGTCCCACTGCCGCCACCTTCTATGCCAGCAGTGAGGTAAACGGTTGCTGTGGGCGTATCTTGGTCATTGCTTTTAATCGTCAATTTTGCAACGATAGGATTATCGTCGGTCGGGGTGTATGTGACTGTGATTGTATTTTCTCCGCTGGGTTCGATATCAAAGGAGATATCGGACACTGTAAACCTTTCGTCATCGGTCCCTACTTTTATGACGTTAAGGGTTGCATCGCCTTCGTTGCTGACAGTTATATCCAATTCTTTGGAACTACCGACGGCAACTTTTCCGAAATTGAGCAAGGTCGGTTTTACAACGATGTCGGGGTTATCGGGGGGGATGTCTGGGTTACTAGCCCCCGGAGTTGGATTTTGAGCCTCCCAATTTTCGGGCAAACTGTTATCGGACTTTGCATCCATTAGGGAAAGCGAATGCCCGTTTCCATCGGCATTGGGCCAGGGCGACATGTCGCTGTAGGTGACCGTGTTGATTGCGGTGCCTAAGTCGTTCCGTATTTCAACTGTTTCGCCGGCGTTGCTCAAAAGACCTGTGTAATCACCGATTACATTTTCGATGCCGTAGGTAGTTTTGATGTAACCCGCGTCCTTTGCAATCACGAGATATTCGCTGGGCGCAAGTTCAGTGCCGCTTGGAATGGTATACGTAATGCCATCGAAACTACAATTGCTCAAATCTATCGTAATCGGCGCGCAGTTGTAAAGTTCGATGTACTCACCGCCGGAGGTACTCGTCACCTCAACTTCTCCCTCCGATGCAAGCAAGCTAGCCCTCTCAGCCGCCGATACGCTCGGTCCAATCGCGGGATTGCACATGATTTCGTTAATCACGATGGTTGTTTTGGATTCACCTTCAAATTCGATGGGGAAGCCCGTTGCAAGACCGGAGACGTTGGTGTTGAATGTAATCTGCCCTTCGATTGTTCCTGCGGATGTCGGTGTAATCATTACCTCAATTGTATCATTTCCGCCGGCAGGAATAGTGGCGCTCGTATTATCAAACCGCATGTCGACATACATGCTGGCCATCTTGCTAATCGACAATTCGGACTCGCCATCATTGCTGAACGTCAACGGAAATCTGCTTGTGATGTCCACGTAGACGATACCGATTTCTAAGACATCAGGCTCGACGGTAATCTGCGGCGAAACGCTGTTGATACCTCCTGGCGTTCCCGTTCCCGTGCTCGCTTGCCAATTTGTTGCCAGATTGCTGTCCAACGAGGGCGTGATTAACTCAAGCGAAGGACCAGTACCATCGGGTTCGGTGGGAAACAGGGGTGTGTTGCTGTAATACGCCCAATCAATGGTAACTCCACTGGCGTTTATCAATTGCAAAACACCATTGTTGGGAAGCGCATCGTTGAAAGAACCGTGGGCATTGTCAATCTCACCATAGGCTTCCTCCAAATAATCCTTGTCGCGCGGAATGACGACGTAGGCACCTGGTGTTAGCGTGATGCCGTTGGGTAAAGTGTAGTCAATCGCGCCTCCGATTGACCAACCGTCAAGCGGGATGGCCGTGCTTCCGTTGTTGATTAGCTCGATGTACTGGCAGAGGTGGTCTTTATCGCCGAGGTCAGGGAAATGCGGATTGTACATGATTTCGTTGACGTAGACATTACCGCCAACTTCAAGGTCAACTTCATACGCCGCCGGGTCGATTGTGCCGGTGTCCTCCAGCGTGACGTAGTCGAGGCGGATACGACCTTTGCCGCCGGCACCGCCGTTTCCTCCGTTACTTGATTTTGAACCTCCACTTCCTCCGCCAGATTTCAAGCTTGCAGTATTTGAAAGTTGAACCGACAGCAACAAAAGTGTGCCGCCAGAGCCACCGCCGCCACCACCACAGTCATAGCCACTTGCACTTGAGCCATTTTGCCCATTTGCGTAAATATATCCATGATTTACAATTGTCGCGGCAGAAATGATGATTAAACCGCCTCCTATCCCGCCCGCCCCGCTGTTACCGCCGTCATAATCACGTGCACCTGAACCGCCACCAGAACCAAGATAAAGACGCCGGAGTTCAACTTGTCCATAAGTCGTTCCAGCTTGTCCGCCACTATCAACGTTGTAGCAATCTTTTCCTCCCGCGGTTCCAGGGGTACCATAACCCGCACCTCCTCCACCAGAACCACAATATTTACCACCCCTACCTCCACCGCCGCCTGCGCCAAAGAGATTACTGGTTATCGTAGATAATCCACCAGCGAAGCCCTCGCCCTGTTGTCCGTTAGCGTAGCTAGTTCTTGCTACTCCTCCTCTAAAGCCTTTCCCGCTGACATCAATCTTGCCACCGCTGTTGATGGTAACAGTTCCATTCGCGCGGAAAAAGGCAACCCCGCCAGTCGTGCCGTCCCAGGCGTGGCAAGTGATTGTGCCTCCTGCCGCGACGGTTACGTTGTGGTATTGAGGGACGCGTATAACCTGGTGCTTTTTGCTGCTGCCGGCGTCGTAGGTGTTGGTCAAATTACGGTCAAGGGTTAAGGTGCTTCCTTCAATTGCCGTGAGTTTCTTGGTTTCATGCTGTCCAGCGATGTTGTTTGCCAAAACCATCTCTGGGTCTTGCGTTGAGATAATCAGCACCTCATCGCCGACGCTAAATCCAGAAGCGTCACTTACTTCTATCGTGTTCTGTCCAGCGGCGTTGCTGTCTGTTACCGCTGTCCGCACGTCATCAACTGTAATTTCGCTGGTGACTGTCAAATCACCATCCGAACCATCACCGAAACTAAGATCTATTTCGGCTCGTATTACATTCTGTCCAAAGATGCCCATGAGCATCAGACAAAGAATTAACGTGATTAAATGTTAGATTTTTATCTCGAAAAAATTGATATGCATTGCTTTTACCTCCAATTTATATTTTTGATGGAGAATGTTGACAAGTTGTATGGCTCTGGACTAAACCCGCCAATTTAAGTGTGACAAAGCAATATTACATTGTTACTTTTGTATTGACGGGTAGAGCCTAGTGTTCAAAGGCGATCTAACAGATCGCTCTACATGTCAGATAAAAAGTAACAGAGCAATATTCACGGAGTGGCAGGCTTTATGCTTTTCACTTAATTATTCAAGTTTTTTTTAAAATCATCCAGACTGGGTGCAAGTATAGCCTGCCTGTGCAATTGCTTTAAGACTTCCCTTTCCTCTATCCCCTGAAGTTTTGTAGGAATATCCTCTGGAACTGAACCAAACTTCACTTCCAATGCCTCAACAACCGACTCACGGGCTGAACGCAGCATACCTTTCTCAATTGCCAATCTCTCAAAGTTCGTCACGTAAGCCACTTCTTTCACCTCCTGGCTCAAAAGCTCGTTGTATATAATTCTTTCATTTTCAAGATTTGTTAATGCCAAAATTCCATCCAGAAAACGGAACACATGCAGTATCTCTTCTCGACCATACCCTTTGGCCAACATCAAAGAAACTAACTCCCGCTTGAAGGAGAATCGCTTCTCTTCATCCCTGCGGCTCTCAAGACTTTTCTTCGCTTTTCCACAACTCATCATATGGGATTTCAATGTTGGGCATATATCCTCCAAATTCCGTAATGGTGTAGAGAAGTATAACATTCTTGATTCATCACAAGCGTAATTGCAAACTATCCAAATTTTAATCTAAATTTGAGTGCGATTTTTTAGCAGAAAACATTGATAGGATTATAGCATCTTTTCATATTCTATCAAATCAAATAATTCCCCCGTTATCAATTCAATATATAGTTTGACTTTGGTAAATTAGCATCCTTTCCTTGCTGTCATTGCGAGCAGATTTGCGAGGACATAGAAATCTACCAAAGTCAAGATAGCTGGACAATTTATTTCAAAATCGCCATCCGCTTGATAGCGTAGAATTTGCCAGCGTTGATTCGGTAAAAATAAACACCGCTTGATACCTTCTCACCAACGCCATTCCTGCCATCCCAGTGAGCAGCGCGGTCTCTCGCGGTATAGATTCCAGCGTGCCGGTCGCCGAGAAAGAGCGTGCGGATGAGCTTGCCTGAAATGTCATAGATAGAAATTGTTATGTTCGCGCTTTCTGATAACTGAAATGGAATCCACGTTTCAGGGTTGAATGGGTTCGGATAATTTTGCAACAACGCAGTATAATCAGGAATTGGGTTGTAGCGTGGATTTATTATCTTATAAGCGTTGGCAAGGTCAGTCGGGTCGATTGTTACCTGCTTTTCTGCGACAAGCCGTCCGTCTGCGTCTGTTACCTCAAACAATAGCTGACCACCTGTTTCAACGACTGCGCGACGGTCAGAATCGACGAACACCACGCGGAATGCGGAATGGGACTTCGTGATGTATGTAGAGCGCTCTGTTAGAGCGCTGTTGCGGACGGAGACGGTCAAATGTCCAGCATCGCGCAATTCGATAGGTAGTTCTCCTGCTACGACAAAAGCCCATGTATCCCCGAATAAATTCGGATGTCCAGAATGGGGCGCGGCATTGGCATCGTCCCAGACCGCGCCTGTGAAGGCGACATCTTTGCTAGCGGTGACGTTGACGATGTAACCTCCTCCGCCATTGATAGAAAAACCGTCGTCAGTGTCGTACCCCGGAAGATATGACACCCACTCTTTCGCTACGTTATCGAAGCGGATGATCAACGTCGTATCGCCTATCTCTTCGGCAAAGGACTTGGCGGTGTAAGGAGTATCGGGATGGTTAGGCAGGGAAATCATGTTCAATCCTTTGATGAACGCAATCGTGAGTGTGCCTTCAGAACTGGGGGCTCCTAAGTTTATTTCAACCGTATCAGAAACATTCGAGTTTGTCGCCGTCACAGTAATCGTCACCGTTCCTGGCGTTGTCCCCGCCGTGTAAGTTGCCGTGTATGTGCCATCGCCGTTGTTGGTCACTTCGCTGAGTGTGCCATCGCCGTCAAGGGTCATGGTAACTACCTCATCCGTCACAGGATTGCCTTCGTCTGTCACAGTTGCTGTGATGACCGAAGTCGATTCGCCATCTGGGGGAAGGCTCGAAGGAGATGCGTTCACTTCTATCGTGGGCGGAGTTCCTAATGTGAAGGAACGGACAGCAGAGAAATCGCTTCTGACGCTTCTATCGCGAGCAGCAGCTCGCCACTGATAAACACCCTCCGGCAAATCCCCGGTTGGGGTAAATTCGGCTTGGTCGCCTGATTTATACGAAAATTTTGACCAACCCGATAAAGAGGTGTTCTGGTCATAAATTTTGTAAATCGTTGCAAAGTTATCCACACTTAACTCGATTATGCAGCTTAAATCATCATCTCGATTATCCGTATCCACACTGGTGTCAGTCATGCTGAACTTAAAGGTCGGCCGGTGAGACGCTAATGGCGCCCCTTCCTCCGGCGCAATCAGTTCAGGTGGATTTGGTATGGCATCTGTCCAAATTGTTCCGCCGCTGACTTTATCCGATATGTCATCAATGCTGACGCCAGTCTCATAGAACAATTTAATGCGTCCACCGCCGCCACCGGCATACAGAGTACCTCCATTGGCTGCGATAGAGCCTGAAAGTTCGAGATGCTGGCTCAGAATCAGCACACCGCCGCCGCTGCCGCCGCCGGCATAATAAGAACTCCAGTTGGAATGACCTAAGCCATTGCCTCCATTCGCCGTGATTGTACCATAGATAGCAACATTACCTGTTGAAATGATGGATATGCTTCCGCCGCCTTTACCACCTTTATAATTGCCAGAATTACCTCCGCGCGAACCCATCTCTATTGTTGGTGAGAAAGGATCACCATATGTATTGCCTCCTCCGCCGTCGCCTCCTTTGCTGCCATAACCGCCTCCTCCCGCACCGTTACGACTGACATCAGCACCAATGCCTCGCGTATCGCCGCCGGCGCTATTTGCATTGATTACCCCATCTGCTTCAATCGTAAGTTGGTCGCATTCAAGGACAAATGTCCCTGAACCTTCGAGCGAACCGGAATACGGGATGACGTAGACGACACCGCCATTAATGGTCATATCATTGACGAACCAATTTCCGCGGAGGTGTAGTTGACCTGATTCGACTGTTACACTCTCAATTGGTCGCTCTTGAGAGGAGGTGATTGTGGGTACAGTCAACTTACCTGATTGAACCGTTATCTGTGATACATTAAAGGCACCATTTATGGTCAATGTTCCGCCTTCAATGGAGATACGGTTAGCAGATGCATCGCCATTTACAATCACCGTTCCTGCCGGATTTGCCTGAACGGTTATATAGTCAGCCACATCCAAATTACCATTGACAGTCATTGTTCCCCATTGTACAAGTATCGCATAGGCGGTTGTATCTCCGTTGCTGGTCAATTTGCCGTTGTTCTTGACGAATATGACGCCGTAACATCCGCCTTCAACAGTAACTTCTCCATCGACAATGAGGTCAAAACATTCTTCTGCTGATGCGGAGCCAATAGCCCAGCACCACAGAACAAGGATTAAGATTAGAAATATATGTTTGATTCTTGATGTTTTGTGTTCTGTTTTCATAATTGTCTTATTTTCTCCTTTTAATTTGCTTTCCGCGCTTCCGAAAAAAGGGTTAAGATTGAAAACCCTATGCGTATCAATTTAAGACTGAAATGCTAAATGGGAAACGAAATATGACAACGAATTCAAGGATTTATCGAATATTCGTTGGCTCATCCAAGAGAGCGCATCGCACCATATAATTGAGTTTTTGATAGACGAGTTGGGTCAAATTGGGTTAATCCCAAAATTCGTTGTCTCGGAACGAAGTGGAGAGGCGAAGCGGCTTTTCATATTCACATTCACTACATATAACAACTTAACTTGATGCGTAGGGGTTTAAGATTGAAACCTCCCTATTTTCAAATCCCGCGAAGAAGTTGGGAGCAACCATTTTGGTTCACTCCGACAATAGCGTACCATCTTAAATAGCACATTGTCAACTTTAAACTAATTATGATTGATAAATGTTTTTTGTTGACAAAATCTTTCCACATAGTAAAATTATGGGAATTATAATTACTCTATCGGAAAGGAGGAAAGTGCCATGAAAGGCAGAGTCATATTTATAGCTATGGTTATTGCTATTGCTGCAATCGCATTGACCATAGGCTGTAGTGCAAAGTTTGCGGGAAAGACTCCAGTTTCATCCAAGATAAGGTTCATTTCTGGAAACGAAGTTCTTGAAGCCGATAAATATGAGGTAAAAGGAGTTGTCGTTGTCCAGAGAGAAAAATCGTTTTTTGACATCTTCGGTCTAGTGAAACCATATAATCCTGCTTTAGAAGAAGTTTTCACTGAGGACATTGCCAACGAGTTAACGGAGAAGGCAATGGAACTTGATGCGAACGCTGTTATGAATATGGAGATTGTAAATTTCAGTTACGCCCCAGGTTGTGTTATGATATTGCCAATAGGTTTTGCTTCTGTAACCATGCAGGCAATAGCGATTGAGCTGAAATAGCAGGTCTCATATCAGAGTAACATCATTGACATTTTTTTTTTAGGTAGTTTTCAAAAATAAACCTAAAGTTTTGGGTAGCGGCAGTCCCTGACTGCCACCGCATCGGTCAGGGACCGATTCTACCCGGAACATAAACTTTAATACTGAAAACTAAAGCAAAACATAAAAATAACGCGGAAGGCCTCGCATCGCGTGCGCCGCGATGATAAACCATCGCGGCACGCGCCAGGCATGGTGCCGCGAAGGAGATGATGAATATGGCATTTACAGTTGCCTTTCTTGCTCATGCGCCCGATGCAGAGCCTGAAAAGCACAGGTGCATGGTTGAGACTGGAAAGTACAAACTTTTTTCAGTGGTGGTAAAGAATCAAAACCAAGCAGTTGAAGTGTGCAAAAAACTTGTCGAGGATGATGGTGTTCATTCAATCATCCTCTGCCCAGGATTTACGCATAGCGCTGTTGCTGAGATAGCGGAAGCTGTTGGGAAGAGCGTTGTTATTTCTGTAGCCAGGTGTGATGGCCCAAGCAGTAGGGTTTCGGCGGAGATAAGGAAAAGAGAGTTTTAAAAACGGAAAACGGAAAACGGAAAAAGAGGCCACGAAAGTTTATTGGAAGGAGATTGAATCCAGAAAGCCAGACAACCGGACAACCAGACAACCAGCAAAAGACTA
>SDBU01008632.1_pt1 | contig 11548 bp, 5 predicted proteins | sample 2277071 | NCBI WGS metagenome assembly SDBU01 (sample SAMN10397929, study PRJNA504765) | marine sediment metagenome | isolation source: marine sediment core GS08_GC12, 126 cmbsf | place: Arctic Ocean: Gakkel Ridge, Loki's castle | collected 2008 | reverse complement strand
TCGTTCATCCCAGGCTCACTGGTCACCACCTGCTTCACGTTGCCGGAGGCATTGTAGTAATACCACGTGGTGGACACAAGCACCGGGTCCTGCCCGCTGTTGTCGAACGTCTCGTAGTACTCCAGCCGATTGTTGTTGCTCCCGTACGTCCCCGGGTCCTCGAGGTCATAGTGGTAGACCACCTCGGTTTCATTGAGGGCGTCGACCTTCAGCGTCCGGTTTCCGCCCTGGTCGTAGGAGTAAGCCAGGTCATAGGGATTATCCCCCGTGCGAACCTCCCGGATAAGCCGCCCGCGGGTATCATAGCTGAACACCACGGTGGCCGTCCACCCCACGGCGTCGCTCTCGGTGATGGTGATGGGCAGGTCACGGACGTCGTACGCGTAGTCCATCCGCAGGATCATCTGCCCGAGCAGGTCGCGATGGTAGATCCGCGTCAACCGCCTCGCCGGGCCGTACCTGTACCAGGTAGAGGTAGCGTTGCCGTGGGCCACGGTTTTGACGCGGTCATCGCCGTAGTAGGTGTAGGTCGCGGTCATGACCGGATCACCCTGCGGCCCGCGGCGGTAGAACTGCACGCGGTTAGCCGTGTCGAGCTGCACGTACGTTTCGACCCCGTCCGGGCCGGTGCGCGTGTAGGTCCCGGCTGACAGGTCGTAATCGTAGTCGAACGGACGTTCGATCGAAGGTCCCGGTTCATTGGATACCACTCCTGCGCCGGTCTGAAGTCCCAGTTCGTCGTACTCGGCCGTGTGGGTCCGGGTTGGGGTGGCCTCCCCAATCTCCAGGGCGACGGCCATCCTGGTGAGCTGGTCCATGTTGGTGTACTGGGCGGTCCACTCCGCCAACTGGCCCGGGACTCCCGCGGGATCGCAGGGAAGGGGCGGGAAGCCCGAGGGCACCGGCGGATCCGGCGTCGGGTTGAGGAACAAGACGCAGTAGGAGCTTGTCGGACGGTTATTGGGGTCGTGGATCAGCCCACCCCGTGACGAGGGGGTGGAGGTTCCGACCACCCGGCTTCCGCTGTCGAAGGTGCTGCCCCAACCCGCGACAAACCCGTTCCTGGGGCCGGGAAGGCGCCCCTCACCATAGGTTTCCTGCTGGCCCCACTGGTCGTATGAGAAGCCCGCGGCGACGCCGTTGGGGTCGGTGACCTCCTCGAGGAGTCCGTTGTTGGACTCGGGCGGATCACTCGCATAGTAGTCGAGCGTTGTTGTGCCCTCTGGGTTGCCCTGTCCATCCGCGGGCTCGACGATGCTGGTGAGCAGCGTCGGGTACTCCAAATGGTCGTAGTGGAAGGTCGTGCGGTTGCCCTCCGCGTCTATATAAGCGACCACGTTGTTGCGGGTGTCGTACTCCCAGGTCTGTTGGTTGGTGAGCGGGTCGAGCAAGGTCAGCAGGTTTCCCCGGTTGTCGTAGGTGGCGGTCCACTCGTTGTTCAGGGCGTCGCGATAGAGCGTGCGATTGTGGTCATCATCGTACGCGAACTCTTGGGAGGCCCCGAGCGGATTGCGGAAACTCGCCAGGTTGGCGACACTGTCGTAAGAGTAGGTCCACTCCGACCCGCGGCGGTCGACGTAGGTCGTTTCACTCTCCCTGGCAGGGAACGGCGTAAAGGTAAGACCCTGGGTCAAACGCGGCGGAGGGGGGTCGCCCTCTCCCGCCGGATCAGTCACCAGGTCGACGCGTCCGTCGGCGTACTGGTATTCGAAGGTGTCACCATCCTTGTCGGTCAGTGAAGTGATTCGCCCGTCGGGGTCATACCCAAAACCGACGGTAAAGCCCATTGGGTCCAAGACTTGATCGAGACGTCCCTGAGCGTCGTAGGAGAACAACCACTCGCGGTATTGCAGGTTGGAGCCGCCCGGCTCGTCGGGCTGCGTCGGGTCCTCGATTCGGTCGAGCCGTCCGGTCGTCGGGTCGTACGTGAAGATCAGGTGTCGCCTCACCGCGTCGGTGACGTCGGTGAGGCGCCCGCCCGCGCGCCTGATTGTAAGCATGTTGTTCGTTGCGTCGACGATCTGGATGAGCAATCCGTCGCTGTCGAACTGGTGGTACGATCGATCCTTGTGGATGAGGCGCCACTCGCCCCCGGGCCGCGGCATCAAGATGTCGAACACGCCCGGCGGCGCTTGCCAGAACCCGGTGTCCCGGGTGTCCCGGGTGTCCCGGGTGTAGATGTCCTGCGTTCCATCATCGGCTATGGCGATCGCCGTCGTGGGATTCGTCGGCAGGTCGAAGATCAACTGGGCGCTATAGGACGTGGTCCACCCGGGGCCCAGATTGAACCCCATCCCACGGGTCAGGTCCAGGGAGGAGTTGACGTTGGCTGAGTTGTGGTAGAGGAACATGCCCACGTCGGGCCCGCCATTGCATACCGCAGCTTCCGTGTGGTCATCGTTTTTCCCTCTATAAGCCGACACTGTACGGGTTCTACGACGCTCGAGGTTCGTATCGGAATCCGCGCACCCCGGCTTGATATCGATCACCTGTTTTCCTGCTCCCCGGGGTCCGATGGCCAACAGGGACATTTCCGCCACGGCAAACACGACGGTGGGAGCGGGCAACTGGCTCAGCGTAAAGACGCAGGTGCGAATCGGCACGGGTCAGGTCGGCGGACCCCCGGGAACCGGGTTGCCTGCGCTTGGACAGTCAACGCAGTCCCGATCATCTCCACCCATGACGCTTGTCCGTGGCACCCCCGGGCGGTTTGGCGTAGTCCCGGCGCGCCGGCCCCCCCCGTGGCGGCCGTGGCACCCCGGTGAGCGGGGGGGGTGCGAGAAGGGATTCTCGCACCAGCATTTCCTAACGGGGGCGGTTCGGAGCACGTCGGTGCCGATTGGAATCATTGTTGGAGGTGGGGTATGACCTTCCGGCGGAGAGCAGCCCGGGCGGGGCTTTGGGCATCTGTGATCCGCGTGCCGGCCTTACCGGCTGACAGGGGCCGGCCGCCGGATCGTTCAAAAAGCGAGTTATAGGCGAAGGCGGCGAAGTGGGCGCCTGTCGCTTGTGTGCGGTGAATCTGCTCGAGCACGGTGGCTGGGGGGCGCTTATCGAACATGATCCCCATAACCACCGGTATCGGTGTCCGCATCGAAGCCCAGACCTTTACGCGCTCTCGAAACGTGGTCATGTCGGCTGCATAATTCATGGGGTAGACCGCGTCGAGCAAACCGTCGGCGATCCAGCGGCTGCTGTCCTGGAAGTGCTTTTGCAGGGCTGCGGACGGCGACGGACCGACGGCGGCGCTGAGTCTTGCTTTGGGCTTCACCCGGCGCATCATCGCGCGAATATCGCTGACCAGCTGGGTGACGTTGGCTGCCCGCCACCTGTTCCAGGATTCTGATGCGGTGTCCGGCGTCTTCCCTGTCGCCTTGCCAAACAGTGCCAGAGTCCTGGCGTCGCGGGGATAGTCGGGGACGCGTGCCCATCCCGAATAGGCTTCGCTTCTCTCGTTGACGAAACGGATGTAATCCAGGTGCAGCCCGTCCACGGGATAGCCGGCGACAATCTCGCGCATCACCGTAACGAGATACCGGCGCACTTCGGGATAGCAGGGATTGAGGCTGCAATACCACCCGAGCGGCTGACGGCGGTTCCACGCATCGCGCAGAAACCAGTCTGGATGGGCGTTGTACAATTGCCTGCGGTTAAGGGGCGGCTTGTCACCTCGCCAGCCGGGCAGCACGTTGACCCAGGCGTGCAGGCTCAGGCCGCGGCGGTGGGCCTCGGTGCAGGCGACGGCAAGCGGATCGAAGCCCGGATCGCGACCACCGAGCTCTTCCGCCCAGGGCTCGATCCGCGAACGGTAGAGCGCGGTCCCGTTGCCGCGCACCTGAAAGAGGACCGTGTTGAAGCCCCCCCGGCGGCAATCCTCCATCACCCGGGCGATGTCCTCGGGAGACTTGAAGTCCCATCGGGTCACCCACACCGCTCGGATCGATGCGGAGGGTCGCTGCGGTGAGGGCAGCGCTCTGTCACCAAGGCGGCATCCGCCAAGGGCTGCGAGCACAGCCATCGTGGTAAGCGCCCACGCCAGAGGAACTCGAAATCCGAAACTCGAAACCCGAAACAAATCAGAGGCACCAAAACTCAATTGTCCGAAACGTCTGCTGCGTGGACTTCGCACTGTTTTGGATTTCCTTCCTTTGGTCATTCGAGCTTCTTTCGTGCTTCGAGTTTCGTGCTTCGAGATTCGTGGCAAATCCTACCCCAATCGTAGTCTGTGTGCCACCGTTCTGCTCGCTCAACGCCTGGAGAACATGTCCCCAGAAACGCAGGGATGGTGTCGCCTGCGAAAGTGGTGGAATCGGTGAACCCAGCCGCTTTGTCCGGATAATTCACCGCAGGGGGCGCAGAGACCGCGGAGAGAGAGAAAGAAGAAGTGGGAAAAGATGGAGAGTCACAGCGAGAGGTGTGAAACGGGACTCGTGAAGGGGGGTGGTGAGCGGCACGGGTTACAGTCAACCGAGATACGCTTCACGCATCACATACTGTCGAAGGCAAGTCCGCTGGTTTTCTGGTGTAACCCCTTTCCTGACAATACTCTGCGTTCTGGGCGGTGTGAATAATCAGCATTAGTCAGTGGATGGCCGCAGCGGCTCCGAGGTTCAGCTCGTCCGCCGCCTGCCTGCGGATCACTTTCCCCGTGTCCTCAATACGCTGCTCCCACGCGCTGCGTTGTTTCTCGAGCACCTGCTTCAGGGCCGCCACCGACCGGGGATCGAACTGCGTACCCATCAGGCGGTCGAGCTCAGCCACCGCTTCGTCAATAGGCCGGCGCTTTCGGTAAACCCGATTAGTGGTCATGGCGTCGAAGGCGTCAGCTACCAGCAGAACCCGGGAACCGACGGGGATCTGGTTGGTGGTAAGCCCCCCCGGGAACCCGGAGCCGTCGTAGTGTTCGCGCTGATGACGAATGATCTGGATCTCCGATTCGAGGATGCGCAAGTGATCGACAATGCGCATTCCTATCAGCGGCACCTGCTCGATCACCATGCGCTCCATCGGTGTGAGGGGCTGACGCTTCAACAGGATCCGGTCGGGAATACCCACCTTGCCGATGTCGTGCAGCAGGGCTGCGTTGTACACGGTCTTGACGCTCCCCGGGCTGCAGCCGATCTGCGTGGCGATCTCTCGGGCGTAGAACGCAACGTTGATCGCATGCCGGGCGGTGTAGGGATCCTTCTCGTCGAGAGCTTGAAGAAGAGCGGCGATACTCTGAACGTAGACATCCTTGGTCCGGACGCTCAGCACCGCCACCCGTCGCCTCAATGTCTCGATTTCATCGGCCTGTATGGTTGACACGAACTCGGCGGCATCGTCCAGCTCGCAGGCGCAGACCACCCGGTTGCGACCCAGCCGCTTGGCCCGGTACAAAGCACGATCCGTAAGATCAACCAGGTCCGCCGAACATTTGACCCGCGGATCATCGGAGTCGGCGATACCCAGTGAGGCGGTCACGATGTGCCGGTGAAGCTCGTCCAGGCGAAGCGACCGGGCAAGTGCCGCGCGGATTCGATCCGCCACCTGCCGGGCGTCTACGGTCCGGGCCTCGGGGAGGATGACGGTGAACTCGTCGCCGCCGAACCGTCCAATGATGTCCTCCTCGCGGACCGCCTCGCGCAGGACCCGGGCAATCTCCTCCAGGGTGGTGTTGCCCACCAGATGTCCGAACGTGTCGTTGATCGCTTTGAAAAAGTCGATATCGAGCATGATCAGGGCAATGGGATGGCCATAGCGCCGGGCTCGACGCATCTCCTGCTCGAGCACCCGATTGAAGTGGTCGTGGTTGTATAGCCCGGTCAGGCCGTCAACCATCGCAGCCCGGCGAAGCTGATCGTGCATCGTCCACATGCGCGTGCCCACGCGCACGCGGGCTATGAGCTCTTGATGACCGATCGGCTTGGATAAATAGTCGTCCGCCCCGGCGTTCAGGGCCTCGGAGGGCAGGTGGTGGCAGCCGCTTGCGCTCATCAGGATGAAGTACACCCCGCTCAGCTCGGGGTTCCGCCGCACCGAGGCGCATAACTGCACCCCGTCGCCGTCCGGTAGGCCGTAGTCGCAGAGGATGACCTTCGGACGCTGGTGGTTGATCAGGTCCATGCCTTCTCGGGCGTCTTGCGCGGTAGCCACGCAGAATCCCGCCCGATCCAGCAACCTGTCGATCAGCCTCTGCTGGTCGGGGTCATCTGCGATGATGCAAACGTCAACTGGTTCCGTGTCGGCCAATCCCTCACTCCCCTGCGAGTCTCTGACCCGGCCGTCCGCCGCGACCCACGCCGCTGAGCCCATCCGCCGCGCGCTACGATATGGTCACAACCGCGTGACGCTTATGCGCACCGGAGTCGTCACCCTCCCCGCGGCGCGCGGCGTACTCATCCTGCGGTGCACTTATTCATCGGCGCCGGGCTGCGTGGGCTTCATGTCCAATCGACACTGGCCATCGGAAGCGGGGCGTCGGGAAGGGCGATTATCTCGGACTATCGAAAGTAATATGTGAGCCGGGGCGGGCTCCGCCGATTCGGAAGAGGTCAGGTAAGCTCGACGTCCCAGTACGCGGCGTCGAGGAACTGCTTCCACGAGGAGTACCGGTCATCCGAGAGCTTTATGGTGAGGACCGGATTGCGCCGCGGTCTCAGCGGAGGCCTGATCAGTCGAACATTCGCCTCTGCGGGGGTGCGCCCGCCTTTTCGGACGTTGCAGCCCACGCAGGCGCAGACGATATTCTCCCAGCGGGTCACACCGCCTTGCGAGCGCGGGATTACATGATCGAGGCTGAGCTCCGAGGAGCTGCACCGCTCACCGCAATACTGACAGGTATTGTTGTCGCGGGCGAAGATGTTGCGACGGTTGAACTTCACTTCCTGTCGGGGAAGCTTCGAGAACGTCAGCACCCGAACGATCCGCGGGACCGCCAGGTGGAAACGCACGGTTCGGATCCAATCGTGCTTGGCGGGTTCGAATTCGCGATGGAAGGCACTGAGCTCCGTCCAGTCCTCGAAATCGTAGGAGACGTAGCGCCCGTCCTCGATGCTGATGACCTCCGCTACCGGGCGGCAGGCGGTATCCCGCTTGAACAGGAGCGAGAAGGCCCGGCGAACACTCACCACGCGCAGGGCGACATAGTGAGCGTTCAAGAGCAGAACGCTGCCATCGAGCGGTGACGCCGTGTTGACCGATGCCGTCTCTGCGAAGACCTCACTCCTTAGATCCTGCCGGGGTTATCCGGCGCAGGTCGTTCCCCCACGTTCCACTTCAAATACTACCCGTTTTGCGTCTGGAACTCAACCGGAAAAAGGGGTCAGGCTAGAATGGCACTGCCGCGGTTTTTCGGCCTGCCACGGGGTTTATGGGGTTCGTTGGATGTGTGCGGCAGTCCCTTACCGCGCCCAGAGAGACCGCGAATACCCGTGTGAAGGCCCCAAGAAGCACGGCAGTGCCATTCGGGTCAGACTACTTTTCAATAAAAGTCGCCTGACCCCTGTTCTCCTATTTTCTGCTCCGGGCTTAGCGCGCGAGATCTTCATAGGGCGGTGCCGAAACCGGCCGCTGCGGCTGGTGCCCGGTGATCGTACCCTCGGCCGTCAGGGGCATCGGCGCTTCGGCGGTCGCGCTGCGGGCGGCAACGCGGGCATCGTGGAACTCGGCTATTCGCTTGGCCGCTGCGGACACGTCATCGGTAACCTCGCACAGGTCAAGATCGCTCGCCGATATATAGGGATGGGTGTCCAACTGGTACTTTCTGATCCAGTCGAGCAGCGGCGACCAGAATGAGCTGCCCATCAGGATCACCGGAAACGGCTCGACTTTCTGCGTCTGGATCAAGGTCATCGACTCGAAGAACTCGTCCATGGTTCCGAAGCCGCCGGGGAAGCAGACGAACGCAACCGCGTACTTTACAAACACCACCTTGCGGCAGAAGAAATATCGAAAGTCCAGCGAAACCGTCTGGTAGGGATTGGCCACCTGCTCTTGTGGCAGGTAGATGTTGAGCCCGATGCTCACCCCACCGGCCTGGGCGGCACCTTTGTTGGCCGCCTCCATTATTCCCGGGCCCCCGCCGGTGATGACCGCGAAACCGTGACGGACCAGCTCGCGGCCCATCTCCTCCGCCATGGCGTAATGCGGATCGTCCTGGCGGGCACGAGCCGAGCCGAAGACCGACACCGCCGGAGGAATGTGAGACATGGTCTCAAACCCCTCGACGAACTCCGCCATGATCCGAAACACCCGCCACGTTTCTTCCGCAACCGTCGGTGCCCGCCCCGGTCGATTGGCCATGTTGATCAACCTCGCCGTTCTGATTCCATTCACTACAACAGAAGCACGCCGCGCCCATCAGCGGCTCTAGCGTAGCGGAGCCGGCGCCGATCGCAATGAGAGGGAAAGGGCGTCAGGCTGCTTTATCAACAAAAGTAGCCTGACCCCCTTTTCTAACGTCTGGACGTATCGAGACTCCGCCGATACAAAACTGAGGTGCGCGAACGTGACGCCAGCGGGGCGCACACGGTACAGCAAAGATGATCTGTGCCCTACCGGGCAAATACATGGAGGAATCATCGTGGCCCGCACAATGGCTATCGCCGGCGGAATCGCCCTTACGTTTGCCGCAATCACCGCACGCCCGGCCGGGGGAGGGGAGCCCTCCGACCTGCCAAGCGGTGGGCAGGCCTCAACCGAAGCGGCGGCTGAGTTTGAAGAAGACCGCGCGGAACGCCCCACGGCGGAGGACGTGCTGGCGGAATTGCAAAAGCAGCGTCCGCTCAACGAGGTGATCCCGCCGGCCAGTGCCGCTTCCCGAGACCCCGCGGAGGTAGACCGCAAGATCCTGCCGGAAGGTTCGTCGCTCGTCGACCGCCGTGGACGCCTCGAGTATCGCTCACCTTGGTGGGTGTTCCTCGATGAATCGGAACCGGAGGAGCCCGCGCTAAGGCTGCTGTCCAACGCCATCCTGGAGACAATGGTCCGCACGACGATAGGCGCCGACGCTCCGGTGAGTTTCGTCGTCTCCGGTGAGTTGACGGTTTTTCGTGGCGAGAACTACTTCCTCCCAAGAGTCGCCATGCGTGCAACCGCCCCTGCCCAGAGTAGTGAATCCGTCGAGGCCGGGTCCGCGCTTCCGCCTGACGCATCGGCGGACGAAGTGTTCGAGCGTCTCATCCGGGAGCGTCCAAGCCAGGAAATCCTCCCGCCCCAAGACCCGGTCCTGGGAGGCCGACCTGCCGGTGCCCCGAGCGCCGGCCACCCGGCGGTCCCGGACGGCTCGCCGCTGGTCAACCGCCCGGGGCGAATCGCCCGCGACGGGTTGGTGTGGACCTTCGTCTTCGAGTCCGACCATCCCGACAACCCCGAGCCTCCGATGAAACTCCTCCCCAACATGAGTGTGGAGCTGATGGCCACGGCTGCGGAGCGGGACAGCGGCGGCCTCGTCTTTGTCGTCTCCGGCGAGGTCACCGCCTTTGGCGGCGAGAACTTTCTGCTCCCCCGCGTCGCCATGCGCCGCATCGACCTGGGCAATCTGCGGAAGTGATCATCGCTGACTGAATAACCCAAGCGCTATTCGGAATATCGGCCGCCGCCGCCGTCGGATATCGGCCTGCGCGGCCGCCCCGCACGGCGTCGTTACCGAGAACCTTCCTGCTCAATGGAATAATCGCACTGTTGCTGAATTGTAATAGGCCCAAATAAGGGATTGCAGTCTGTGGTTTGGGGTGTTATACTTGTCCCTAATCGGTTGGAGGGCGGAAGTTACGCGCGTCGCACGCTGTTTGGTGTCAAGTGCTTTCGGGGGATTCGCGCGTTAGGGGTAATGGGGGCGGCCTTACAGAACCATAGAGTCTCGTGGGGCGGTTGCAAGCGCTTCCGTTCGTCTTGTCGACTGACCTTCGTAGGTTCGCGCTTTGCGGACGCGGCACTGGTCGGTCTTGCGTAAGGGTTGAAGGCGACCTGAAGCAGGGACGATTAGGCCGGTCGTATTGCCGTCCGCCCAAGGGGTGAGATTGTAAGGCAAGTTATCGACCCGCCTGCGGGGAGAGAGACAGCGTGGGGGAATGCACGTGCAAATGTTCTGGCTCAGCTTCGTGTAGGGCTTGTGACCACTACAAGCCCACGAGCTGAACCCGGGGAGGGAAGCATGTACACATCGCGAAGATCGCCGGGTGCCAACGGTGTCGTTTGGTGCGCGATGGTCGTCGCATGCGCTTGCGCCCTCCCGTCCGCCTACGGTGGTTACGTCGAGGCGTATCAGACCTGGTTAGCCACAGGTGATGCTGTCTGGGAAGTAAAAGATCTGAGCGGGATTCCATTCAACGTCCCGGCGGGCGCCGTGCTTGAAGTCGCCGCAGCAAACATCAAGAACAACAGAGAGAGGTCGGCTGGCATGCGCGCGGTTGGGTCCCTCCTGGACCGGCGGTTCGTCCTGCACGAAGCCGAACCCAACGGACTCGATGTGCTGGTGATGCATGTCCAGGCCGACGGGAGTTCGATGATCGAATGTTACGCCGAAAAGAGAAATGACATCACGTTCATTCTGCTCGGCTATTGGGATAGCGGGACGTACGTGGAGGCGTTTCAGCCCTTCAGCGCGGGCGCCGACGTATCCTGGCAGGCCCATGATCTCGCCCCGTACGGCGTCGGGTTGGACGAGGTGGCCGAGATCGTCATGGTCAACAACAACGCCGCCCTGGAGCGGGAAGCCGGCGTCAGAACGAACGGCTCGATTCTGGAAAGGCGACTCGATCTGCACGAGGCTGAGGCCGGTGGCGTTGATGTTGCCACCATGTTTGTCCAGGCTGACGGAACCGTGAACGCCACGATTGAGGTCTACGCTGAGGCCGATGTGGATGTGGGTTTCTACCTGGTCGGTTACTGGACCGTCCCGCCCGATTCGTATTCGTATACGGAGTTGTTCAGCGACATAGGTAGCCCTTCGACAGACTCGGTCTGGGAAGACGTGGATCTCAGCAGTTTCGGCGTGCCGATCGCTTCGGTGGCCGAATTTGTATTGGCGAACCGCTTCGCGACCCAAAAGAACCAGATCGGCGTCCGGGAGAACGGATCTGCCCTCGGCAGGGTACTGGATCTGCACGAAGCTGAGGAGGGGGGCGAAGACCTCGGCAGGATGCACGTGAATGTGGACGGCACGTCGACGATTGAGTTTTATCAACAGAACGTTGGTGATGCCCATCGCTTCTTGGTGACCGGCTACTGGGCCGGATGTACGGGTGACTTGGACTGCGACGACGGCCTCTTCTGCAATGGGGCCGAAACGTGCGACGGGTTCGGTGAGTGTCAGCCGGGAACCCCTGAGCTTGACGGCACCCCCTGCGACGACGGTGCGTCCTGCAACCAAGGCGAAACCTGTCAGACCGGAGCATGCACCGGTGGCGCCGCCGTGGACTGCTCGGGCACGGGCGATCAATGCAACGCGGACGACGCCTGCGATCCAGGCGGGCTGGAAGGCAACTGCGACACGGCCGGGGCGACGATCAACGAGGGCCTGCCCTGCGACGACGGTGCGTCCTGCAACGAAGGCGAAACCTGTCAG
>SDBU01008631.1_pt1 | contig 11548 bp, 6 predicted proteins | sample 2277071 | NCBI WGS metagenome assembly SDBU01 (sample SAMN10397929, study PRJNA504765) | marine sediment metagenome | isolation source: marine sediment core GS08_GC12, 126 cmbsf | place: Arctic Ocean: Gakkel Ridge, Loki's castle | collected 2008 | reverse complement strand
CCTCTAGGAAGAGGAGTGCTGTCCCAGCCAGAAGCTGGAGGGGGGGAGTCTCGCAGCGAAGAGGCCGAGGCGCCTGAGTCGCCGGTGCATCCAGTCCAGGCGTTCGCGTCTGCTCCTGAACTGCCGGACGAGGAGACGGCCCAGGACGCTGTGGCGCCGCGAGCAGAAGGAACTGGCCCCACGGCCGCAGTTGGACCTCCGGAGCCTGGCGGCGCCGCGCTCAGCGGAACGACGCCTGCGACATCTGAGACCGATACTGGCATTGGACTGCCACTAAGGGAATTGCAGATCGCCGCGGGTTCGCTTCTGCTGGTACTGGTCGTCGCCACGGTGTGGGCGGCGCGGCGTGGGAGATCCTCGCACCCCTGGAGAGGGAGCTGTGTTCAGAGAGGGAATCGCAATTCGTAGGGGTCCCGACGTGTCGGGGCCCCATTGGGCAAACCTGCGTGTTCGCCCCTACCCCGAAACATTACCTGACTGTCTATGGCAGTCCGTCAACCCAGTGCCCTGTCCACGTAGTTGTGACGCAATGATCTCACCTCCCCCATCCCAACCCCGACGAGTCGGGGGGTCTTGCCCTCTCCCCCTAATGGGCTATGCCCTACCCATAACTTGCGTCCGAGGATCCAGTAGCTTCCTCTCCCTTGAGGGGTTCACCACACGACAGCTCTCACATACCAGCCCTCGCGCTCAATGCTGTAGGGGTGCATGGCGTGCGCCCCATTGATCACATCAACCTAGGCAACCCTAAGCTCGCTCAAGGGGGATCGTGCGTACGGAAGCAACTGCGCGCAGTGTCTCGTAGGGGCCCCGACCTGTCGGGGCCCTCGTTGCCCACAGGGGTGGGTACTGACCCGGGGACAACGTCGTAGTTACTCGAAAGGCCCTCTTTCCCACCCACCTGCCCTCAAAGGTGTTTCTGGGGGTTTCCCCAGTCCCACGAGGGGCTTCGCCCCTTCGAACCCCGGCGGCTGGAGGCATTTGTTGCACACGAGACTGCGCACGCAGAGAGCCTCGCGCCGTGCTGTCCTGGCGCAACCCCGGGAAGAGGACAGACTCGTCGAAGGGCTGCCCGCCACGCATCCCTTGTCTTGGTTCGACAGGCTTTCAGGCAACTGCTCGTTGCTATGGCTAGGCGCCGTCCGGTTCGTCATTGGCTTTGCTAGGAAGAGAGCCGAGTCGCGTCACGCGGGTCTCCCAGAGGGGGGTGATATAATGGTATCTGGATCGAGAACATGCGAGCGCCCCAACGCTAGCCAAGGCAACCTGAAACTCCGGGGGAGTCGGCTCCTCCCGTTTCTCCAGAGTTCCACCTCGTTGTGAACGATGACCCGCTAAGCCGGGCCGACGGGCTGCCCGTGCCAGGCGCTCATTGCGGGATACGCACCAGCGCAACGTGTTCTGTGGCGAAGGCAATGTGGGCCGCCGCTGTTCCGATAGACTGCAAGTAGGAGTCGCCGATGGTTACGAAGACCCAATTCGGATATGTGAGGCCGCGGCAGCTAGAGGAGGAGATGAAGACCTCCTACATGGAATACGCCATGAGCGTTATCGTCTCGCGGGCCCTGCCCGACGTGCGGGACGGCCTCAAGCCCGTTCAGCGGCGAATCCTATACGGTATGCACGGGTTGGGGATGAGGCCCAACTCAGCCCATAAGAAGAGTGCGCGTCTGGTGGGCGAAGTCCACGGCAAGTACCATCCCCACGGGGAGAGCGCAATCTACGACGCCATGGTCCGCATGGCCCAGCCATTCTCCATGCGCGTGCCGCTGGTGGATGGGCAGGGCAACTTTGGCAGCGTGGACAACGACCCGCCCGCGGCACAACGATATACCGAAGCCAGGCTCACGGTCGCAGCCGAGGAGATGCTGGCTAACCTGGACCAGGAGACCGTTGATTTCATCGACAACTACGACGCCGCCGAGCGCGAGCCCGTGGTGCTGCCCGCCAGGCTCCCGAACCTCTTGATAAACGGCGCCTCCGGGATTGCCGTCGGCATGGCGACAAACATTCCGCCCCACAACCCGTCGGAGATATGTGACGGCATTATCCAACTCATCAACAATCCGGACTCCACGGATGAAGACCTGATGCAGCACGTCACGGGCCCCGACTTCCCGACCGGCGCGATGATAATGGGGCGAGAGGGCATCAAGAGCGCCTACACCACCGGGCGAGGCCAGATCATCGTCCGCGGCGTGGCTGAGATCGAGCAGATGCAGCGGTCCAACCGGATGCAGATCGTTGTGACCGAGCTGCCCTACCAGGTGAACAAGGCGGCCCTGGTCGAGAAGATAGCCAGTCTCATCAAGACCAAGCGCATCGACGGGATCTCAGAGATTCGTGACGAGTCCGACCGGAGCGGCATGCGTATGGTCATGGAGCTTCGGGCCGGGACCCAGGGTATGGTGGTCCTAAACAACCTGTACAAGCACACCGCCATGCAGAGCTCCTTCTCCGCCAATATGCTCGCCCTGTCAGACGGCAGACCCGGGCTCGTCACTCTCAAGTCGGCCCTTCAGCACTTTATCGACTTCCGCCGTGAGGTGATCAGGCGCCGGTCCGAGTATGACATGAAGCGGGCGAAGGCGCGCGCCCATATCCTCGAGGGACTCAGGATCGCGCTGTCGAATCTGGACGCCATCATCGCCCTGATCCGGGGCGCCGAGAATGTTGAGGCAGCCAGGACTGGCCTGATGGAGCGCTTTGACCTCGACCAAGACCAGGCGCAGGCCATTCTGGACATGCAGCTACGACGTCTCGCTGCCCTGGAGCGGGAGCGCATCGAGAATGAGTACCGGGAGCTTCAGAAGACCATTCGCGGACTGGAAGAGCTGTTGGGAGACCCTCGCAAGGTCGACTTGGAGATCAAGAAGGAGACGCGCGCGCTCAAGAAGAAGGTTGGTCAGGAGCGCCGGACCGTCATCAGCGATGCGGCCCTGGAGATAAACCGGGAGGATGTTGAAACCCACGAGCAAACGGTTGTTACCCTCAGCCGGGGTGGGTACATCAAGCGCATTCCAGCGAGCACGTATCGAAACCAGCACAGGGGAGGCAAGGGCGTCTCCAGCATGACCACCAGGGATGACGACGCTGTGCTGCACATCCTGGTGGTCGACACCCACGACACCCTTCTGTTCTTCACCAACAGGGGGAGGGTATTGTCGCTTAAAGCGTATGACTTAAGGCCCGATACATCCAGAAACACCCGAGGCGTCCCTGTCGTCAACGTCATCCCTCTGGGCGACACCGAGCGGGTGAAGGAGATAGTTGGGGTCCTGAGCCTCACTGAGCCGGACCTGTTCCTCGTCATGGCCACGCAGAAGGGAGTGGTCAAGCGCGTTAGGCTTGAAGATATCTCCTCGATTCGTCGAGCCGGCCTCATCATCATGAAACTACGCGACGATGACGACCTGGTAGAAGCCCATCTCGCCAAAGAGGACCAGGATGTCATGCTGGTGTCTGAAAAAGGCATGTCGATCCGGTTCCCGGTCTCCGAGATCACCCTTCGATCAAGAGCGGCGGGTGGGGTCAGAGGGATGGTACTGCGTGATGGCGACAGAATCGTATCGATGGACGTGGTCATCCCCGACAGCAAGCTTCTGGTCATCAGCAAGAACGGATTTGGCAAGCTCACCTATCTCAAGAGCTACAAGGTGCAGGGCAGGGGAGGATTAGGGGTAAAGACCTTGAGTGTGACCGAGAGGACCGGCGACGTTGCCGCAGCCCAGGTCATTGCTGATAGCGACGAAGTATACGTGGTCTCCGAGAAGGCACAGGTCATACGCACCAGCCTGTCGGAGATCCGCAGCGCAGGCAGGGCAACCCAGGGGGTCAGGATATTCAACCCCGAGGCTGGTGACTCGGTCGCCTCCATGGCGTGCGTTGGGGAACTCCAGATACCGGATGACGCCAAGGGTCCGCGCTCCTTCCAGACAGACGGAAAGGGCGACGCGAAGATCCCGCAGAAGGGGCTCATGTAGAATGCACAGGGCTGTGGCTGTTGATGGCAGGACGCTCGCATGTCTTCGCGTACAGCGGGCCAGAGCAGGTTGTGTGCCGTGCATCGGCGCTTCCTGGCGCCCGGTCGTTCGTTAGCGGCGCGCCGCCGAATTGCTGACCCGAGTCGGAGAACGATGAGTTGCTGAGCAAGTGGGGCCGATCGATGGTGAGGCTCCGGTGGTGGGTCATCGGAGCCTGGCTTCTCGCGTTCCTCGTGAGCCTCACTCTTGTCCCCAAGGTAACCTCGTCGCTGAAGTCCGGCTTCGGGGAGTCCGACACAGAGTCACGGGCTGGTCTCAGGCTAATGACCGAGAAGCTGGGCATCCCCGAGTCCTCCGTTACTCTGGTCTTCTCCAGTGACCGGTTGACGGCCGCCGATCCCGACTACGCCGAGGCGGTGGAGCGGGCCATCGCCCCGCTAAGGCAGCTCGAAGGGGTCGTGCGCGTTGTGACCTTCTACGACGCCGAGAACCCCAACATGGTCTCGCCAGACGGACACACCACCTATGCCCTCGTGCAGCTTGACACCGACATCGGTTCCTCGGTCGGTCTGTTTCCCACTATCAGGGAGCGCGTCCACAGTGATGATCTGCAGATCTGGGCCACCGGCGGAATCGCCATCTTCTCGGACCTGAACAAGGCCAGCGAGGATGACCTGCGCCGGGCAGAGGTACTGACCCTCCCCATCGTTCTAATAGCGCTCGTAGTAGTCTTCGGTGGGGTTGTGGCTGCGGGTCTGCCGATGGTGATGGGCGTGGTCGGAGTGGTAATCACTCTCGCGCTGGTCTACCTGCTGGGGCAACGGATCGACGTGTCTATCTTTGTTCTCAATATCGCCTCGTTCCTGGGACTTGGCATGGCCGTCGACTATTCGCTCCTGATGGTGAGTCGCTTCCGCGAGGAGCTCCAACGATACGAGGTCCCCGACGCCGTCGCCGTGACCTGCGCCACCGCAGGGAAAGCGATCCTGTTCTCCGGCGCCACCACTGTCATAGCCCTCTCAGGACTGCTGTTCTTCAGATTCATGATGCTGCGGTCCCTCGGCATCGGGGGAGTCACGGTCATTCTCTTCTCAATGCTCATGGCCCTCAGTCTGTTGCCTGCCTTGCTAAGAGTGTTGGGGCACAGGGTCAACTCGTATTCCGTCCTTCCCCAGCGCAATGGCGAGGGACGCTTCTGGCTCCGCCTTACCGGCTGGGTCATGAAGTATCCGGTGGCTGTCATCATACCTGTGACTGCTGTTCTGCTGCTGCTCGGCGCGCCGTTCCTGGGTATAGAGCTGGGCAGTCCGTGGGCCTCGATCCTGCCGCACGATGCCGAATCGCGTCAAGGGTGGGAGGTGATCGAGCAGAGGTTTGGACCCGGCGCGCTGTCCGAACTGATCGTTGTCTCCACATCGCAGAAGGGGGTCCTCGCGCCCGAGAACATCGACGCTGCCTACGACTTCGCTCAACGGCTCTCTTCGGACCCGAGAGTCGTGCGACTCTCCAGCCTAGTCACTCTTGCCCCCGGTATCACAAGGGCGCAATACCGGCAGCTATATGCCGCGCCCCCTCAGACGGTCCCGCCAGATGTCAGAAGGGCCCTGGCCGAATTCACCAGCGAAGCCGGCGATACCAGCATCATGATCATCGAAAGCGCCTACCGCCCCACAGCGGATGAGTCCAAGGCGCTGGTCGATGAGATTCGCGCACATCCTCCCGGAGGCGACCTGGAGACGTTTGTCGCCGGCGCCACGGCGGGTCTGATGGACACAACCGCCCGCATGTACTCGGACTTCCCAATCGTAATCGTCTATGTGACAATTGCCACTTACGTGGCGCTCTTCTGGCTCTTCCGTTCGGCTGTGCTCCCTCTGAAGGCTATCGTGTTGAACTTCATGAGCATACTTGCCAGTTTCGGGGCGCTGGTATTCGTATTCCAGCAGGGACACTTCCAGGACATCCTGGGGTTCACCTCGGAGGGTCTCATCGAGGCTTCGGTGCCGATAATGCTGTTTTGCATCGTCTTTGGCCTGAGCATGGACTACGAGGTCTTTCTACTTAGCCGCGTCAAGGAAGAGTACGATGCGACGGGAGACAACACTGCCAGCGTCGCAAGAGGGATGGAGCGCTCAGGGCGGATCATCACAAGCGCCGCCGTAATCATGGTGGTGGTGGCCGCCGGGGTCGCCACCGGCGACATCCTAGTTGTCAAGGCCCTGGGCTTCGGCACGGCGCTTGCCGTCTTCATCGACTCCACCATCGTGAGAGCCCTGCTTGTGCCCGCCCTGATGAGGGTTCTGAGCGACCTCAACTGGTGGGCCCCGCGTTTCCTTAAGCCAGCCCCGAATCTACGAAACACCCCCGTCGAATAGCACTCGCAGCTATGGGAGGAGCCACGGGGACAACACCAAACAAGCCCAATGACCTCCAGTTCCCCGACGAAAGAACTCGGCAGGTGCAGGCAGAGTCAGATATGTCGACAGTCAATCATAGCTGGAACGCTGCTTCGTAACTGGCAAGGCATTCATGGCGCAGTCTCAGGATTCGGGTCACGCGGGTGGAAGATCTGACCTGCCATATTCCTGGGTGTGGGCGGATGGGGAAAGGCGGTAGGGACAATGATTTCAGGAGGGTACCAATGTTCGAAGCGTTGTCGGAGAAGCTGAACACCGTATTCCGGCGCTTGGGAAATAAGGGCAGGCTCACTGAGAAGGATGTGGACGAGGCACTTCGGCAGGTGCGCTTGGCCTTGCTGGAGGCTGATGTCAACTTCCGTGTGGCGCGGGACTTCGTCGCCCGAATCCGCGAGCGCGCCCTCAAAGATGATCTGCTCAAAAGCCTTAGCCCCGGCCAGCAGGTGCTAAAGATCACCAACGAGGAGATGACGGCGATCCTGGGCGGCGGAGTCAGCCGGCTGACTCCCGCGCCACATCCCCCCTCGGTAATCCTCATGATAGGTCTGAACGGCTCCGGGAAGACCACCACGGCAGCGAAGCTGGCTCGACACCTCAAGCAATCGGGGCAGCTCCCTGTCCTCGTTGCGGCGGACCTTCAGCGTCCGGCTGCTATCCAGCAGTTGGAGACGCTTGGCAAGCAAGTGGGCGTGGAGGTCTATCAGGACGGCACGTCCAAGCCCACGGTCACTGTCGCCAAGGACGGCGCCAAACGCGCCGCCGATCTGAATGCGAAGTGGGCTATCGTCGATACGGCGGGACGCTTTCAGATCGACGATGAGTTGATGTCCGAACTGGAGGAGATCAAGGCTGCAGTCTCTCCGGCTGAGACGCTGCTGGTCGTGGATGCTATGACAGGCCAGGACGCCGTCAACGCGGCCAGGGAGTTCCATTCCCGCATCGGACTGACCGGGCTGGTGCTCTCCAAGCTCGATGGCGACGCGAGAGGTGGCGCGGCCCTGTCGATCGTCTCAGTCACTGGGGTGCCGATCAAGTTCATGGGGACCGGCGAAAGAGTCGACGCACTTGAACAGTTCCACCCGGACCGCCTGGCCTCCCGTATCCTCGGTATGGGCGACATGCTGACCTTGATCGAGAAGACTCAGACCACCTTCGATCAGAAGCAGGCCGCCGAGCTTCAGAAAAAGCTGCGTCAGGCCAGCTTCGATCTGGACGACTTCCTTACGCAGATTCAGCAGGTCAGGAAGATGGGCGGTCTTGGTCAGGTCCTGGAGATGGTGCCCGGGATGTCATCCCTCAAGGGGCGTATCTCATCGGACGAGATAAGCGACGACCAGATCAAGAAGCTGGAGGCGGTGGTATTCTCGATGACGCCCCGCGAGCGTCGCCATCCCGAGCTCATAGGTGGGAGCCGCAGGCGTCGCATCGCCAGGGGCAGCGGGACCACACCCCAAGATGTCAACCAGATGCTTAGCCAGTTCCGTCAAACAAAGAAGATGATGCGGCAGGTGACATCGGGCAAAGGCTTGCGCAACCTGGCGCGTATGCTAAGGTAGCCCACCGCGGTCGAAATCGCAGCCGCTGGTGCGGTCGGTGGGACAGCCGTCGGTTCTCGTTGGGCAATTCCGCATCTCGCTTCCCCGTCCCTTGAGGGCTATGCACTACCCGTAGGTCGTCTTCGGGGTCCAGTAGCTCCCTCTCCCTGCTGAGGCTTATCAGCTCGGGACTTGGACTACTTGATGCTGTTGTCTGCCAAGCGCCTTGGTTGCCGGAGGCCTTGCTGCGATTGGCATGAGAATGACGTTGTTTCAGCGGGGCACCTTCCGTAGAGACGCCCCGCTGGGGCGTCTCCTTCGCCCTCAGTGCATCTTACCCCTGATGGCTGCAAGTTGTCGGAACGCATGAGGGAGAAGGTCGGGACGAGGGTAAGTCATCGGTGCGTTAGCCAACACTCCTTTGATGACCGAAAGACACTGGGTGTGAGGGGCAGAACGCTATGCAAAGGGGGTTGGCGGCCAATCACCCGTTGGTCTTGAATGCCTCAAGTGCCGCCTGGTACTGGAGGCAGAATACCACGGACAGGCGCTTGACAACAAGGTACCCGATGGCCGGGTCGAGGTTCATCAGCAGGTTCAAGCCTCTGGCGTCAATTCGGGCAACGTGCATCTCAGTTAGCGCCTTCACGGAGGCCGGGTACACCTGAGAGCCTACCAGGGATGACCAGCCAGCGACATCCGCCGGGCTCACCAACCCCAGCGACAACCAGCCTCGGTACATCTCCAGTTGGGCAACCCCGCGCCCTTCGACTATCAGGAAAAGGTACCGCGCTGCCTCGCCCTCTTGGAGCAGGAGTTCGTCCGGTTGTATCGTATACTCCTCAACCAGCGCAGCGATCTCCATCAACTGCCCTTCGCTGAGGTCCTGGAATAGCTCGCTCTTGGCAAGCAACTCCCGTGTGAGATCCGAGATCGCCCATGCGGTGTTCGTATTCACTGGATACCTTGCCCTCCTAATGCCCATGCCAGGGTCGCGATAGGGGTAGGTTCACCTAGGTCGGGGACCTACGAGTGGCCGCTGCCAGGACACGCATGATACTTGGGTTCACCGAAGCACCATCTTTCCCCTGTGGGGGTGACTTGCCGGCCTATCGCGTGTCTTGTGCCGCAACGTGCGCGACATGCCCGGTCTAGTGGGATGTTGCAGCTTCCTCCTCGTGATTGGTTGCCTCAGTCCGCGGTCGTATTCTCGAAGCTAGCCAAGCTCGAACCTTCGTGCGCCTGCTTCTGCAACCAGGCGCTAGTCCTGCCAGATCACCTCGTACAGGCGTTGGCTGTCGGCGATTCCCTTCAGCTTCACCGTGCCGACATCCCGGAAGTTGAAGTCACCTGCCCAGGACGTCAGCGCGTACGCAATCTGGGATATGAGGATCTGGCCGCCGTTGGCCCTCGCCGCGATGCGGGCCGCCAGGATCACCGACATCCCGAACAGGTCCTCGCAGTCCTGCACGGGCTCTCCGACTGAGAGCCCGATGCGTACCGAAATGGGGACGTGGACTTGCTTGCTGTTGTATTCGGCCAGCGCCTTCTGGAGAGCTATCGCGCACGCCACGCCACGGCCGGCGCTGGGGAAGGTGAGCATGAAGCCGTCTCCCATGGACTTGACCTCAGACCCCCCGTGGGCCGCCGTTTGGCTGCGGACGATCTTGTCGTGTTGGCTGAGTGCCAGCCTCCCACGGCGGTCGCCAAGATCCTGCATCAGACTGGTAGAGCCCACAACATCTGTGAACATTATGGTGGCGGTGCTATTCCGCTGAGACGGTTGATCGGCAACCGGTTCTGGCTCAGACTCGGTGCGCTCGCGCTCCAGCTTTCGCACTAGTTCTTGTACGGTGTTCTTGACGGTTGGCGTGACCGAGACTCCCCTGCGCCGCAGTGTGCCTAGGATCGCCGCGTCGAGCTTGCCTTGTTCCAGAAGATCAGCCACGCGCTCCGCTGACGCGCCAAGGAACTCTGCGAGCTGTGGCACGCTTGGCTGACGCTGAGTTCCTGGCAGTCCCACCGAGGCAACCATAGATGGCTCCGAAGCTAATCGCTTTCCTGTACGCTCAGCGTATCCCACGCCCGGGCCAATCGGTAGTAGGAAACCCACCACTTTGACTGCGCGCAGCACTCACGCGAATACGTGGAACCACCCACGTGCATGTTCCCCGTAGTCCCTCACCGACATCGCAGGACTGACTTCGGAGCATAAGGATGGCGCCGAGGCAACGGGGGAATGGAGTAGCTCCTCGCTAACTTCGGCGTCTTCCGCGCCTACGGGACAGCAGCTCCCTAGCCCATTCGCTGGGCATCTGCTCTTGAGCGGGCTCCGGACCACTCGCCATAGACATTCAGACAAGCGCGATCTTGGTGCTATCGACCTCCCGACAACGAAGCCAGCCGACTCTGTTTCAGTTATTGTTGTTTCCCTCGGGCATTCGCTCCAGCTTGAAGACCACAGGCCTGAAACCGTCCGTGCAACAGGTGACAAAAATGCCCGGCTTGACGCCAACGAAATTCGCCCCACGGCCTAGAGCCATCGCATACTTCTGTATGTCGGCCCACGCAGGGGAGCAGAATCCAGGCGGCATCTCCATGCCGCCATCTGACACAAACTCCTGTCCCTCCTTCAGCCTGTCGCAAGGCTTCCAAACGGCGTGTTCTGTGTACTCCGCCACGATGTCCTCATGGAACAGCCTCTTCAGCACAGTTATTCTTACATCCTTTGCCTTCATTCGAGTAACGCTCCTGGCGAGAATCCTGGCGCGCACGTCGTAGACTGGTGCGCTGTCGACCGATGCCTGAAGGGATTCTAGCATAGGGTCGAGTCCTTGCCTCGGACTTGGTGCTGTAGGATCTGGGAGGTGTGCCGACGAAAGTACCTTGGCCAGAGAAGCTCGGGGTGTCAGCTAAACGCCTCAAGGTCCCGCAACCGGGGCCCCTGCAACTGGGACCGCCTGTAGCGCGGTATCTCGTAGGCGCCCCGACCTGTCGGGGCCCTCGTTCCCAGCGGGGGTGGGCGCCCCCCTGGACACAACGTCGCAGATGCTTGAAAGCCTGTCGAACCATGACCGGGATGCGTGGGGGCCGCCCTTCCGCCGCTTCGCGCGATCTTGACGGCCTGCCGCGAGCGTAATAATCTGAACGAAGCGATGAAGGGTCCGCGAGCGTTGATGCCACGCAAGAACGCATCCATAGACGTTCAGGCAATGTTTCGTGGTAGGGGCGAACCCATGTGTTCGCCCAACTAGGGGTCCGGGCAGGTCGGGGTCCCTGCAAATCACGATTCTTTGTCTGAACATCTATAGATGAGGGCCGGAGGTACCGTGCAATGCAAGCTCCCGATCTACCGACAAGTCCAAGAGAGCTCAGGAGACAGTTCCGCACCGGGGAACTCACTGGGTTGACCGCAGGGATGGCGCCTGGTCACGTCCAGACCAACCTTGCCATTCTGCCGAAGGACGTGGCTTTTGACTTCCTGCTGTTCTGTCAGCGCAACCCCAAGCCTTGCCCGGTCATCGAGGTGGTGGAGGCAGGGTCAGCCGAGCCCGCCCTGACGGCGCCGGGCGCCGACCTGAGATTCGACGTTCCCAAGTACCGCGTGTACAGG
>SDBU01008630.1_pt1 | contig 11548 bp, 7 predicted proteins | sample 2277071 | NCBI WGS metagenome assembly SDBU01 (sample SAMN10397929, study PRJNA504765) | marine sediment metagenome | isolation source: marine sediment core GS08_GC12, 126 cmbsf | place: Arctic Ocean: Gakkel Ridge, Loki's castle | collected 2008 | reverse complement strand
ATAGATGGGGCTGAAGGACTCGTAAAATTCGGGTTCGCTGCACCCTACGCAGGGAGTATTGGCCTGGATACAGTAGTTAGTCCGGGTGTTCCACAACCGCTTCCAGCAGTCCTGATTGGTAACGGGGCCTTTGCAGCCCTTGAGGTAAAGGCACCAGTCCTGCTGACGGGGATCTCCCCAATCAATCATAAAACGCCCGCCATCAAAATGCCCACGCCGTTGACAGTTATCGTGCTGGTTGGGACCGTAAAAGGCTAGGGGCCGGTGGAACCTGTCCATCGGCGGTACGGTGCCGAAGGTCAGATAATGGACAAGCACTGCCACGAGCCGCTCAGGGTGCAGGGGGCAGGTGGGCAGGTTAATCACGGGCTTGTCACCAGTGACATCGTCGTAGTAGTGGTGCTTCTGGGTGCCGCGAAACAGATAACCAACGGCATCGGTAGGGCCGGAGCGCGGAATACCGCCATAGCTGGCGCAGGCGCCAATCGGAATGATGGCTGCTGCCCTACTTGCCGTCTCGCGGACAATATCTCTGAAGGTCTTGCCGCCAACAGTGCAGTAGAGGCCATCTTCAGCTAGTGGAATTGACCCTTCTATCACCAGGAGGTAACCGCCTTCTTCGATTGCTTTCGCCCGGGCTTCTTCAGCCTGATGCCCCGAGGCAGCCATAAGAACTTCGTGGTAACGCAGTGAGATACTGTCAAGTAATATGGAGGTTGCCAGCGGTTCCAGGCTGTTGACGAAGGACTCAGTGCAGCCGGCACAGTCCTGTCCTTCCAGCCACACTACTGCAGTTTTACCCAGGGATTCTTCTAGAGCCCTGGCTACCTGGGGAGTCAGAGCCCGGCTTAGCCCAAGAAGAGCCAACGAAGCGCTGGCAATTCTCAAGAAATCTCGACGAGTAATTCTTGCCGGTCTCAATGAGAGGTCATCCATATGAACTCCTTTCTGATTTCATTATACACTAGCAGCAGCCACAGTTGGTGTATCCACTTGATGCCCGGACACATTGCGCCAAGAATAAGTCATAGAATACCTGGAAATTGACTGGAATCTAGAACAATTTCGATTGCAGTAATTGTAACATAAGATATGAATCTCATAAAACATTAGGCATAATATCCTGCGTACCAAAGCGCTCATTTGACTAGTGCGGGCATAATCTCTTTTCTCGGAAAAGATATCTCCGCAGCCTGGTGTTGAGTCTGCGCCCACACACTATACCACTTTCTAAGTTAGTCCCTCGGCATGATTACTGGCATTGTAGCTCCAGGAGGGGGTGGGAGACAGCGTGAAGCACTATGTGGCCGAATCTGATTGTACTCCTTCCGCTATTGCTCTATCAATATCACGGTTGGTGTTCTCCAGCATGAACTCAAAGCGCTTATGGGCAACGAGTTACCGTCCATTCCTGGAAAGACTAAAACGGCGTGGGCCTGCTCTATGTCTGGTGGGCTATAGAAGGTGACAGTTCTACATCGCCGCTAGTCACTGAACGGTGCCGATGGGATAATTAGCCCCCATCACTGTAGATATGATAGTATTGGCCTGTATCTGGTGGTAGAACTTTGCAAGGAGGTGGACAATGATGAAAGCAACAAGGTGGCGAGTAGTCTTCACCATAGTGAGCGCGCTCGTCCTAACAGTTTCCCTCAGTGGCTGTATGGCAGGCGGAGGGAAAGTGGCGGTGATCCCATTGAGTGGCGTCATTGCTGGCGTTGGGCAGCAGGGCTTACTGATGACCGGTGGTATCAGCCCTAACCAGGTGAGTGGCTATTTAAAGCGGGCGGCGGGTGATGATGGGGTAAAGGCGGTGGTATTGCGTATTGATAGTCCTGGCGGTTCGGCGGCTGCTTCCCAAGAGATTGCTTCAGGGATACGCCGCTTCAAGGAGGACACCGGTAAGCCGGTAGTGGTATCTATGGGTGATGTGGCTGCCTCCGGCGGTTACTATATCTCCGTATATGCCGATAAAATTGTGGCTAACCCCGGCACTCTCACCGGCAGCATTGGTGTGATCAATCAGTTGATTTATATTGAAGGGTTACTGGAGAAGTTGGGACTGGAGATGGAAACGATAAAGGCCGGTAAGCACAAGGGCATGGGGATCCATCCTCTCACCGATGAGCAGCGGCAGATAGTGCAAGATATCACGGATGACCTTTATCAGCAGTTTGTGGCTGCGGTCGCTGACGGGCGGAGGTTGCCGGTGCCAGATGTGGAAGCGCTGGCTACCGGCCAGCCTTATAGTGGTAGCCAAGCCCTTAACCTGGGTCTGGTAGACGAGCTGGGAGGTCTGGACAGGGCTATAGAGGTCGCTGCCAGCTTGGCTGGTATTACCACCCCTGAGGTGGAAGAATATCGCCCCGCGGCTGGCTTTTTCGAGAAGCTATTGGGAGGGCTTCTACAGCCCTGGTCGCTGCCGTTCGCTGAGGATGAACTGCTCTTGTTAAGGATGCTGGAGGGCTGGCAGGGGCTGCCGAGATACTAGTGCTCGGGGAAGACAAGAGTTATTTCGAGTTCGATTGTTGACACGGGAGATGTCCAGCCTCACTGGGTGGTTAAGGGCACGGCTTTGCCCGGGGTCAGCTGACAGGCACGTATCAACGTTGGCCAGTTAAATGGCGCACATGATTGAGGTGAGTAACAGGGCTTGATAAGTATGACACAACAGCTCAGAAATGTTTGCCGGCGACGGTGGAGCACGACAAGGAGGTACGCCCTCAATGCTTGCTTCGGGCAATAGAAGAGGCCAATCTCGAAAAGGCTAAGGGCGGTCAAAATGGCATACTATAGCGACCTCAGGCAGTTCATCAACGCTCTGGAGGACAAGGGTAAACTCGTTCGATTCAAGAGGGAGTTGGTAAAGGAAACGCAAATACCATCCCTGTTCTGGTTACAGTACCGGGGACTGCCGGAGGCGGAGTGGAAGAGCTTCCTCTTTGAGAATGTGATCGATGCCAAGGGACGCCGCTACCCCAACATTCTTCTCGGAGGGCAGGCTCCCTCCAGGGAGATTCTGGCTCTGGGGTTGATGTGTGAGCCAGGGGAGATAAATGAGAAGTGGTGCGCTGGTGTGACTCACCCTATCGAAGCGGAGATGGTCGAGAGCGGACCGGTGCATGGAGTAGTCATTACCGGGGATGAGCTGGACAGTGGTGGTCTACAACAACTGGCTATTCCTGCCGAGGCGCCAGGATTTGGCAGGACAGTCCGAACCACGACCCAGGTGATCACCAAAGATGTGGACACAGGGATAAGGAACGTCGGCACCTGCTCCGGGCACCTTGTAGGTACAAGGCATATTGCCCTGGGCATGAGCCCCAGCAACCATGGTACGATGCACCTGATGAAGTGTCGGGAGAAGGGAATACGACTCCAAGTAGCAATCGTCGTCGGTGCCACCCCGAACATTGGTCTGGTGGGGTCGGCACCATTACCTTACTGGGTTGACGAGCTGGCGGTTGCCGGTGGACTGGCAGCGAATCGGTGAAGCTGGTGAAGTGCAAAACGGTTGACCTCGAAGTACCGGCCACTGCTGAGATAGTAATCGAGGGTGAGGTCTCCAACGACTACGAATTGCCGCAGGGTGCTTTCGGTGATTACCCGGGGTACGTATATGAAGTGGAGGGGTCCTACCGAGCAGCCCTAGAAGTCAGCTGCATAAGCCATAGGCGAGACGCAATTTTTGTGGCCAATATCATCGGCTATCCTCCACATGAATCGGTCATTTTGGGTTCAGTAGTCCGAGAGGCGGAATTGTACCGGCATCTCAAATATGAATGCTACATTCCCCGGGGTACTGGATGTGGTATTCACCAACTCTGGCGGCGGGCGGAATTTCTGCATCGTCCAGATTAAGAAGGCAGTCCCCTGGGACCCATGGCAGGTATTGAATGCTGTGGCCGGCTACGACCCGTCACTGGGTAAGATAACAATTGTGGTCGATGATGATATTGACCCGACCAACGAGGATGACCTCTGGTGGGCAGTGGCTACCAGGTGTGATCCGGCCAGTTCAATAGACATCTTTGCGGGGGGGGTGGGCCAGCCCCCTTGACCCAAGGCTCGACCCAGACAAAAGACAGAAGGGCGATTATACCAACTCCAGGGCGATAATTTACGCCTGCAGGCTTTTCCACTGGATGAACGAGTTTTCGCCGGTTGTCAGGTTGAGTCCAGAACTGCTGGAAAGGACTGTTGCCAAATTCAAGAAAGTGGTAGAAGACATCCCTGAAGCTGACCTCAGACGCATAATGCGGAGTAAGGTCATCATAAGATAAGTATAATGCACCTCCTGTTCAGCAACAGTATTCGTCGGCGGCGTCAGGGGGGCTTCTTCGGTGAAGTGTTAAGCCTCTCCCCCTCATCAGGGGGAGAGGCTTAAAGGCCGATGGGTCAGCAAATGATTTGCTCCTGCGGTACTCGACTTAGTACTCCTTAGCTTTGTAGACCTTGCACAGGACTGTTTTGAGCGGCCAGACTCCGTTTAGCTGGTTGCACACCTCAGGGTCATCGTTGGTGAGGACATTGATGTTGGATTCCCAGGCGCCATGCAGCCAGGGCTCCTCACCGGGGAGTTCAGGATACCACCACCCATGCTCACCATGAACAACATTGGGCTTTATGCCGCTGAAGAGCGTAGCTTTTTGCCTCACCCTCCCTCTCAGGCCTTCAATCCACACCCAGTCGCCCTCGGCGATGCCCAGTTTGGCAGCGGTATCAGGGTGAATCTGCAGTAGCGGGTAGGGGTGCCGCTGGCGTGTCGAGTCAATCTGCCGCCACTCGGAATGATACATCGGATTGAACCTCCCGCCGGTGATCAGGGTGAGCGGGTACTCCCTGGCTAGCTCGGGGTTGCTAACGCAGGTCTCGGCCGGCTCCTGATACCGTGGCAGGGGGTCGTAGCCTAGCTTCTCAAATATAGTGGAGTAGAGTTCGACCTTGCCGGTGGGGGTGGCAAAGCCTGTCTGCTCATACTTCTTCCATCTTTGGACCTTATGCTGGTAGTGCACCTTGTTGGCGAACTCCTGGTGCGTATAGCCCATGCCCTTGAGTTGGGCGTCAAAGTACTCCTCCAGACTCTTCCACGGCCAGTGGTCTCCCTGTCCCAGCCTGATGGCTAATTCACGGCAGATGTCATATTCTACCTTATGCTCGTATTCCCCGGGGATGGCGTCGGGTAATGCCGCTTCAGCACCATAGAGGTAGTTGCCATAGGTATGGTCAAAGAGGGATGGTCTTTCCAGCCAGCAGGCGGGAGGAAGTACATAATCAGCCAGCTCAGCACTGGGCGTCATCCAGGGGTCAATGACCACATAAAGGTCCAGGCTTTTCAGTGCCTTGTACACCAGCTTGGTGTTGGCCTGGGTAATCATCGGGTTGCTATTTATGGTAATTAACGCCTTGACCGGGTAGGGCTCGCCGGTGAGGATGGCTCGATACATAGTCGGCCCGTGGGCGATACCTAAGATAAATGCTGGCTTGCCCCACACACTCATCACATTTTCTCGGAGCAATTGCTGCCCCCGCCAGCTGAAGAATCTGAACCTATCTCCGCCGAGTTGCTTCTGCAGTTGCTCTGGCGACAGCCGCTTGCGCGGCTCAAGTTGGCCCATGTAGAGGAGCTGGGGGTGGGGCCCGGTCAACTCCTCGCCACCTTCAACGTCAATATTTCCCGCCAGTGCCGCCAGAATCCACCGGGTATGAAGGGCTTCGGCGTTGTTGGCCAGGTGCTCAATCCCCATACCCTCGAGCATGGAACCGGGGCGGTTGGTGGCATATATCCTTGCCGCCTCCCTGATCTTCTCCGCCGGAACCTCGGTTATCTTCTCCACAACCTCAGGGGCATATTCCCCGGCCCTCTCCTTAAGCTTATCAAACCCGTGGCACCACTGGTCGACAAAGGCCTTATCGTACAGCTCCTCATTAATAATGACGTTTACCATGCCCATCAGGAGGGCACAGTCAGTGCCGTGCCGGTGCTGGAGCCAGACATCGGCCTCGGATGCGGAGCGGGTACGCCTGGGGTCAATGACTATCGTCTTGGCCCCTCTCTTCTTGGCTTCCCGCAGATTGGCGGCGACAATGGGACGGACTATTAGCGGCTCTATCCCCAGCATCACGATGCACCTGGTTGTTGGCCTTACCGAGTAATGGGGAAACATGCCCACGGCGGCAAGGGCTGCCTGCAGTCGCGGGCCGTAGCAGATTTGCACTTGCTGACAGCTATTTGGTGTTCCCAGCATGTCGAAGAAACGCACCCAGGTGTCAGTAGGTGTCCTGCCCCCGGTGCCGTAGGTGAAGCCGATGGCTTCAACCCCAAGCTTATCTTGTATCTCCTTCATTTTTTCTGCTATCTCGTCCAGTGCCTGCTCCCAGGATATTTGCTGCCACTTCCCTTCCCCCCGCTCGCCAGTCCTCTTTACCGGGAACTTCAGTTTGTCCGGGTGATAGAACCATTCCAGCCCCCCGCGGAGTCTTCCGCACCCGTTGGGAGTCGGATAAGTCTTCCTCGGCCAATCGGGGTCCTCCTCTAGCTTTATCAACCGCCCATCTTTGACGTGCACCAGCACCCCACACTCACCCTTACACCAGTGACATACTGACCTCTTGACCGCCACTTCTTCAGCCACTTTGACCTCCTTCAGTGACTAATTGGCCACCAGTTCTAGGATATCCACTGACTGTTCTGCGGATACCAAAGCCTATCTCGGTTACTTCGTCCGTGCGCTGCCCGGTGGCAAAACTAGACCTTCTTTCTTTGTTTGGCCAGCTTCTCTCCGGTTATGAAGTAGTCTCCCCTGACAGCAAGCTCGGCCTCTTCCGTGAGCTCCTCGGTCCAGTAGCCCAGTTCGTACCCGAACCAGGGAACTTTGGGTGTCAATTTGGGTAATCCTAATTCTTCCCAGATGCCCCTCGCCTGCTCCATATATTCCTTTTTGGGTAGGGACACCGGGGGATAGTCCCACTTTCTGGTGGCGTTGATCATTAGTGCCGAAGCACCATCGGGCTTTGGATATTGCCGTTCCTCTTCTGGCGCTGTTGGTGGTGCAGTTGAGGGGTCTAGAGAGGCAGCTCTACCTTCAACAATCCGGACGTCCCGGCTAGGCTGTATCCGAAAAGCTATTGCCCAATTAACCGCATCGGGGTCTCCGGGGTCAATGTCATCATCAACCGCTACAAAGATCTTTGGCGAGGAGGCGTTGAAATTAGCGGCTGCGCCGAGCGCCTGCCACACTTGAGACTGGGCACATTTTCCCATCTTGAGCACACAATACTGTGAAGCCCCGCAACTCTCATGGAGGGCCACGTCCAACAGTGAAGGAACGTTGGCTCGATATCTTATAAATTGATAGAGAGTGGCGGCTTGACCCATATGCCTCAGCTTGCTGCTTTCGCTGGGTGGAAACTGACTGATAAAGGCATTATAGATTGGGTTCTTGCGATGGGTAATAGCAGTAACATTGAGAAAAGGGGTCATCATGCTGGTGCCCATGTAACCGGTAAACTCTCCGAAGGGAGCCTCTCGCTCGAGGTAATCTGTTGGGATTTCGCCTTCAATTACAATCTCTGCTGTGGCGGGAACCTCAATATCCACTGTCTTGCATTTCACCAGTTCTACTGGCTCACCGGCAATCCCACCGGCGACGGCATATTCGTCAGTGCCGTAGGCAATCTTCACCGTGGCGGCATAACCTATGTTCGGGGTTCCTCCCAGAACTGCAGCTGCTTGCAGGGGAATGCCCCTATCTTTGCATTTCTGCCAGTGCACGGACAGGTGTTGATGGGGACCAGCTTGGTTAACTCCCGTCCTGGTTCTGGACTTTATCATCGCCCGGTAGTTTCCGATGTTTCTGATGCCGTTATCGGGGTCCTTGGTTACCCAGTTGGCCGCAGTGAAGTAGGGTGCATTGTCAAACCCCGGGGTGCAGATGGGGACGGGCAATCTCTCCAAACCGCCGTGCTCGAGCAGCTTGTCCCCGGTGTACACTTCGTCTTGAACCGGCCCGGCCTCAACCAACTTCGGCTCGATAGGGTGAAGCAGAGCCTGAGCCCACCTTTCCACAATCTCCTCGGGCTGGCACATCATCCCTATGGCATAAACCTGTCTGGAGGCAGCATGAGAGGCAACCAGCACCGGGATGTCATATTTCCTGCCTTTAGCATCAATCACGTTCTCAAACAGGAAGGCCTTCCTTTCTTCTTCAGGGAGGCCTCGGAACTGCCATCTTACCAGCGGCATTAGCTGGGTGTCCTTGTTTATTTCTCTGGTCACCCTTACCAGCTTATTGGCGGCCTCCAAAGCCGCGATGTGTTCTCTGAGTTCCCTGTAATACCCCATTTTGTTCTGCTCCTTTCAATAATGTAATCGGGTATTAGATTGTCCCGGCCTTGAATCACCCCTCACGGTGGCCAATGCCCCTTTGAACCTGTCCCTGTCAATGAGAGAAGCATTTATTGTGAACTGCATTCAACTCACAAGATCGGCAGGTATCTCTTAAGCTCATATTCACTCACTTGTACCCGGTACTGGTTCCACTCGATCTTCTTATTCTTGATGAAGGCATGGAAGACGTGGTCGCCAAGGGCTCTTCGCACTACCTCACTCTTTTCAGTAAGCTGGATGGCCTGTTGGAGGCTAGCCGGCAGGGTGCCTATCTTCCTTTTCTGCCTTTCCTCTTCGGTCATCTCGTACACGTTTTCTTTCACGGGGTCGGGAACTTCGTATTCCTTCTCGATTCCTTCCAGTCCGGCGGCCAGCATCACGCTGAAGGCAAGGTAGGGGTTGCAGGCCGGGTCGGGGGATCTGAACTCTATCCTGGTGGCGTTTTCCTTGCCTGGCTGGTACTCGGGGACTCTGAGGAGGTCAGCCCGGTTTCGCCGTGCCCAGGAAAGATACACCGGTGCCTCGTAGCCAGGAACCAGACGTTTGTAGGAATTAACCCACTGATTGGTAATGGCAGTGAGTTCAGGCGCATGCGCGAGCAGTCCAGCTATATAGTACTTGGCTATCTTGGACAGGTGGTATTCGTCATTTCTGTCAAAAAAGGCATTCCTATCACCCTTATATAACGACTGGTGAACATGCATCCCACTGCCATTAATGCCGAAGACGGGTTTAGGCATGAAGGTGGCGTAGACCCCCTGCTCAAGTGCTATCTGCTTGACTACCAGGCGGTAGGTCATCACGTTGTCGGCCATGGTCAAGGCATCAGTATATCTCATGTCTATCTCGTGCTGGCTGGGGGCAACCTCATGGTGGGAATACTCGACGCGAATACCCATCTCTTGCAGGGCGAGCACTGTCTCTCGTCTCAGGTCAGTGGCGGCGTCCAGGGAAGTCATATCGAAATAACCCCCTTCATCTAACCCCTTCGTCCCTTTTGAATCCTCAAAGTAGAAATACTCCAGCTCTGGCCCGACATGGAGAGTGTAGCCCAGGTCAGCCGCCCGTTTCAAGTTTGTCTTCAAGACATATCTGGGGTCGCCCTCAAAGGGCTCACCCCCTGGTCTCAAGATGTCACAGAACATTCGGGCTACAGCGTGGTGCTCGTGAGGTGTAAAGGGAAGTAGCCGGAAGGTATCAGGGTCAGGCAGAGCCACCATATCGCTTTCATCAATGCGGGCGAACCCTTCAATTGACGAGCCATCGAACCCCATCCCCTCGCTCAGGGCGACCTCCAGTTCCTCCACGGTGATGGCAAAGCTCTTGAGGAAGCCCAGGATGTCAGTAAACCACAGCCGGATAAACTTCACGTTTTGCTCCTTGGCCATCTTGAGCACATGCTCTTTGCTTTCTTCTCTACTTCTGTCTATCATTTGTTACCTCCCCTGGACAGTAGTCTAACCATGATTGCCGGTCTTGTTACGTCCCTCAACCGGAGGGACAAATATCTTCCGTCGCCTATCTCCCGGCTCCACCTATGCCCCTTATTATAATGGAAATCGGTGGAGAAACAAAGGTGCCGGGCGTGGTGATGGTTGCCAACCGGGCAGGGTTGACCAAGCCCAACCGGTGTCCGCTATCTATATGGCCAGGAGTTCAAATGGTTAGTCCGTCTTAACCCTTTGGTGATAGCTTGCTAGGGTTGAGGTGATTGACCCATGCTGGTTCTCAGCAATGCGGAGGTCAATAGGGGGCAATCTGTACGTTATTGATACGGAGGAAACCGGCTTCAACTTAGGGGAAATTATCCCTTCAACTATAGACGCAATTTAGAGCAGCGATTAGAGTGACCATTAGCAGCTACAAACAAGAAAGGGAAGCGCCAAAACTTCCCTCTTCTGGTTCCTTGGTAGCCCGCGTTGGATTCGAAGCCACGAAAGAATGTCTTAGATAGTCCAGTACTTGCTATTTGTTGACCAAACACTCTTCTGGAGGGTAAGTTCAGTCAATTAGTCTCCACATAACTTCCCAGAACCGGGTATTAATCTCCTCATCTTCGGTGCCTAATAGACCAGAGATTACCTCGTCTATGTAATAGCTGAGCTTCACCTTCCATTGAGCATAATGTGTTGTTGATGGCTGTTCTTGTTCTTTTTCCCACTGTTCAAGCTGGTGTGCTGAGACGCCAATCTTTTGGGCCACTTCTCTTCTTGTTTTGCCTAGCTCCTGGCGAATTTCAGCTAGAGATGGAGCATTGCCGTTCTTGAGCAGCCGCACTAAGTGTTCAACCCGTTGCATCGAGTGTTGCCTGCCCAGCCGCCCCTTTCCTTTTCCGTCATCTTGGGATGTGAGCCGGGCGGGGTCACGTTCTCTTGGCATAGGTCCTACACTCCCTCTTTGGCGCGGGTCAGGGAATTCATGCTTTCCAGAATAAGCCCAAATAAAAGGGAAGACGAATTCTTCCCTTGATGACCTTGGTAGCGGGGGTTGGATTCGAACCAACGACCTTCGGGTTATGAGCCCGACGAGCTTCCACTGCTCCACCCCGCGCCAGTTGGCTCCAGTTATTAAGTTGCCACCCTTTAGTATAGTTGGTACCGACACATGTGTCAAGAACAGTGGGGTGTTAACGGATTACGTCATATTGAAGCCAGCAACGAAGAATCCGGCTACCTTCTCGGCGACTTCGGCCTCATAGCCTTGCCAGAAATGGTCAGCACCGGATATAACCTCACATTGCTTGAGATCAGGGATATTAACGGTGTATTGCTGGAGTTGCTCAGGCGGTATGATGAAGTCGTACTCACCACTAATGATGGATACAGGTCTCGAGTATGACGTCAGTTGTTCCCAGCCAGAGTCAGATAGTGGTGGTGACACCATGGCCAGTAGACTCACCTCCCTGTTTTGACTGGCGACGGGGACCACGACACTGGCACCGAAGGAATATCCTGCCAGCCCCACCCTTTTGAGGTCGATATTGGGTGTCGATGAGACAAGAGCCAGCGCTGCCTTGACATCCTCCTGCTCACTGATGCCGCCTCCGTACTGGCCGCCGCTACTGCCCACGCCCCGAAAGTTGAACCGTAGGGCGGCAATTGACCGCTCGGCTAGAGCCTGACAAATAGTAAAAACGACATCGTTGGACATACTTCCTCC
>SDBU01008629.1_pt1 | contig 11549 bp, 5 predicted proteins | sample 2277071 | NCBI WGS metagenome assembly SDBU01 (sample SAMN10397929, study PRJNA504765) | marine sediment metagenome | isolation source: marine sediment core GS08_GC12, 126 cmbsf | place: Arctic Ocean: Gakkel Ridge, Loki's castle | collected 2008 | reverse complement strand
CCATAGCCCTGCTCCTCCTATGCAGAGTTCGCAAGCGACGCTGTTGACAATCCCTCCGCTCGTCCGATACCATCTTGGACTTCCAGCATCCTAGAGACTCATCCAGGGAGGGGAGCGCTGTCTTCCCTTGCTACATGCCGCCTTGCTTGCATAGTCCTAATATCACCCCTCTGGCGTTGCTCTTTACCGCTGATGTCTTAGCCATGTCTTCTCCGTGTAGCCTCGGCAGTGGTATCATACCTGCATTGTGGGGCTCGTGGCGATGGAATGCCAATGGAACTTGCCGGCGGGAGGTTCGCAGCCTCCGTGCCTCGTCTATACGTTCGGTCGGCAGACCACCAGAGTGGGGAGCACGCAAAGTCTGCTAGGTGACAGGTTATGCGAGAGGGGCCCACAAATGATATGATAGGCACACGATCAAGGCAAATGCCTAGAGACTCAGGCGAAAACCGGGTTCTCGGCGGGTCGTAAAGTCCCGCAGAGCTGCAGGTGATAGCCTCTGTCCCTCCTCGTTCACCCATAGAGGGTCCGTATCTGCCAGGTTCCTCCTGTGGCGGAGAGGGCGGGATTCGAACCCGCGGGGCTTTTGGCCCACACGATTTCCAATCGTGCGCACTCGACCGGACTATGCGACCTCTCCGAAAGTGCACGGATTATAGCATGATCGCCCAGATCGAACAAATGGCTCTCGCGAGCGCATCGAAAAACGCCGACAAGGTGGTCGTCGCCCAGCAGGGGCGATTCGCCCCGGCATCTCCGGCCTTCGGCCTCCGACCAGGATCTGCGACTAATCGCCCCTGCTCTGCAAGGCTGCGCCCCTTGGGCTACTCCATAGCGCGCACCGCAAGGTCAGCGAAGCGGACCCGCCCGTTCTGGGCCAATAGCCCCAGCCAGCCACTGCGCCGGTCATACATCCGGCACGAAAGGGCAACCCTGTCGTCGAGAAAAACCTCTACGACAGTATCCTGCATAAAGACTTGCATCCTTACCCAGCGTCCCGCCTCGACGTGCAAGGGACGGTCGATTAGCGCCTTCCCGCCCCCGGCACTCCACCGGCGCAAGATAACCCGCTGCCGAGCTGGCTCCACCATGAGCGAGTATCCGGCGTCGGCGCCCTCGCTCATGCGTAGCAGCAGCCCCCCACTTGCCGCCATGCGGCTGAACTGCACCCGGCAGGTGACCAGACAGGTCGCGGGCAGGTCCGCGAGACGCAGGTGAAGGGCCCCTTCAGCCGCATCGACAACCACGTCCTTCCCTTCTGTCTTCCACGCGCTGGCGTTCGTGGCAGCAGCATTGGCCTCCTTCGGGGAGAACACCAGCCGAGCGAACGCCTTCACCACCTCATCCACCGGTCTCGTTCGGACGTTCCCATCAGCATCGAAACCCAGCTCGCGTGGCAGCCCCATTCGGCCACCCCACCGCCAGCGGCCATCGTCAGTCTCACCTTCGCGCAAGGCGATCCAGCCGAGGAGGATGCGGCGCCTGCCGTCGTGAAGCGTTTTGGCAGCATAGAAGGGATGGCCATCGACGGAATCGATCGCTGGGGCAGTCCATGGGCCCTCAAGCGACGGAGCGCGTCGAAGGCGCGTCTGGCCCCACGAATAGATCAGCGTCCACTGACCATCGTCACAAAAGAGGTCACTGCATTCCGGCGCATAAGCCAGGTCTGGCCGCCACAATGGAGGATGCATCTCCCAATGGTCCAGATCTGACGAGGTGGCCAGGGCGAGACACCCCCGCCGCGGCCAGGTGGTATCGCACCGGCGAGAGGTGATGAGCATCCAGTAGCAGCTCGCCTGGTCATTCCAGGTGACGAAGGGATCGCGCCAATCGGTCATGTCGTACCAGCGCGGATCCGGTTTCAATACGGGATTAGCCGGATCCTTGCGCCAGTGGACCAGGTCCTCGCTGGTGGCGTGGCAGATGGTCTGGGGGGTGGGCGAGTCGGGCACCCACCCGGTGTAGAAGATGTGAAAGGTCCCTCCCTTCTCGATCACCGAGCCCGTCCACACCCCGGCGTGGTCGGGCTCCCCCGGCTCCCCTCTAGCGATCGCCAGCGGCAGTTCTTGCCAGTGGACCATGTCGTCAGAAACGACGTGAGCCCAATCCAGGCCCGCGGTGGTGCCCACCCGCGCAGATAGAAGATAGAACGCATGGTAGCGGCCTCGCCAGAAGAAAGGGATGACATCGCCCACGTAGGCGTTCGCCGGACGATAGTTCAACGTCGCTTCAGGCATCCTTTCCCCCCTCCAGGCAACCTGGCGAGCATGTCGCTCCGAGCCAGACACACACACAGAGCACGAGACACAGGCCACGCGAGATTCATTGCAGTCCCTCGACGATGCGCTCGTACCTGGCCACCAGGTCCCTGGCCTGCTCGGAGGATCGAGCCTGGCTGTAGATGTGGAAGAGAGGCTCGTCGGCGTCGGGCAGGAGCAACACCCACTCATCGTCGCCCAGGTAGATCTTGACGCCGTCGATCTGCTCACCCAGGCGCTCCTTGTATTGCTCGTTCAGCAGGCGCATCACCGTGCCCTTGCTATCCCAGGGACACCCGACCGTGCCCCTTGACGCGAAGTGGATGGGGACAGCCGCCACAGCCTGGGACAGGCTGATTTCCTGGCTGGCCAGGAACTCGAGTAACTTGGCCACGGTCATCATGCCATCTGCCACGGGATGGAATTCGGGCCAGATGAAGGCGGCGATCCCATCGCTTGCCATGATCACATCCGGACAATTGGAAGCCTCCATCAGCGCCTGGAGATTCACCTTGGTGCGGAGAATCTTGCCCCCACACTCTTGGGCAATGACCTCGAACACGTTGGGCATCGACACGGGGACCGCGATGGTACCGCCATCGCACGCTTTGAGAGCCATCGCAGCCATCGCCGCGCAGAGCAGGGGTCCCTGAACGATCCTTCCCCGGTCATCGACGACAAAGACACGCTCGCCGCCCACATCGAGACGCACTCCCATGGCCGTCTCCAAGGCTCCGCAGATCTTGGCCAACTGTTGCAGCGACTCCTGGAACTCCTGAGGGGGTATGGACATCTTGGTCTCGTCCAGCGAGGCATTGAGGGCCACGATGCGACATCCCAGCTCGTTCAGGAGGGGAGGCAGTATCTCGGCCGCGGGCCCGTTGGCATAGTCAACGGCGATGTAGCAATGGCCCCTGCGAATGGCATCGACATCGAGCGCCTCGAGAAACGCCTTCGAGTAGCGCTCCTTCGGAGACTCGGCATAGTCTATGGTGCCGATCTCATCGAGATAGACCCGGCGGAAATCCTCTCGAAAGTACACCCGCTCGATGCCCCGTTCAGCGTCCTTGCCCAGATCCTGGCCGCTTGCGTCGAAGAACTTTATGTCCACCACCCGAGCGTCAAAGGGAGACAGACGCACGTGGATACCTCCGAGGGCGTCAGTTGTTCGGGTCATGTAGCGCGCCACGGGAATCGGCACCACCCGCAAATCCAGCACGTTCACCCCGGCCGAGGGCATGCCCGAGATGATGCCCCGCTTGAGCATGCGCGGACTCCGGTGAAGGTCGCGGTTGATCATCACCATGGCCCCCTTGGGCAAGGTGGCGGCAAAGGCCGCGCCCATTCGTGCGGCGAACTCGGGAGTGAAATCCACGTTGACCAGGCCGGTGACTCCATAGCGACCAAAGAGCACACGACGTCCCCGCGCTCCCCAGATGAGGCTGGTCTTGACCGTCGCGCCGGCTTCGATCTCCTTGTCGGGCCAGATCTTGACCCCAGGATGAATCACGGCGCTCTCGCCAATGATCGAGCCATCGCCGACCACCGCACCCTCAAAGACCACCACTTTGTGCTTCAGGTTGCATTGGCGACCGACCACCGCCCCGCGCAGCTCAACGCCCTCGCCAATGTAGCAGTTGCGCCAGACGATACTGCGCTCCAAGTGAGCGTAATTGTCTACCACCGTATAGTCTCGAATCACCGTGGGGCCGTGGATGATAACCCCACTCTTGATCTGCACCCCGTCTCCCAGGTACACGGGGCCATAGATCTGAGCATCGGGCGCAATCTCGATACCTTCTCCGTGCCAAATGCCGCCGCCCATGCGTTGCCCCAGGTCAGCGACCTTGATCCGCCCCCGCAAAACATCGTTGCTCGCACGCATGTATTCGGAGAGATTGCCCACGTCGCACCAGTAGCCTTGGGCCACATAGCCGTACATGGGGGCGCTCTCTCTCAGCAGAATGGGAAAAAGGTCTTTGCTAAAGTCAAAGTTCATCCCATGGTCAAAGTAGTCCAACACCTGGGGCTCGAGCACGTATATGCCCGTATTGACCGTATCCGAAATGACCTCACCCCAACTCGGCTTCTCCAGAAACTGCAAGACGCGCCCGTCGTCGTCGATGATGGTCACTCCATACTCCAACGGATTGGCGACCCGGTACAAGATGATGGTTGCCACAGCCTTCCTGGCTCTGTGGTACTCGATAGCGGCGCTGAGATCGAGGTCCGTGACTGCATCGCCGCTGATGACCAGGAATGTCTCGTCGAGGAGTTCCTGAGCCTGCTTCACGCTTCCTGCGGTCCCCAGGGGCACCTCCTCCACAGAGTACTCGATGCTCATGTCCAGGCCCTCGCCCGCGCCAAAGTAATCCTGGATGACCTCGGCCATGTGCTGTAAGGTGATGACCACATCGGTGATGCCATGGCCCTTGAGCAGATCCAGAATGTGCGAGATCACAGGCTTGTTGACCATCGGCACCATGGGCTTGGGACGATTGATCGTCAGAGGCCTGAGACGAGACCCTGCGCCGCCCGCCATCACAACCGCCCTCATGCCCCACCTCCCCATCGAAGCGCCCACAACGAGTAGACAGACCCGAACTGACCGGAATCCACACAGTCATCCCGTGGTCTCGGACCCTCCGAGGAGCACAAAGTCCTAGTGTCCTCACAACCATTATACCATATTCTACTAGGCTTGGGGAGACAGAAAGTGGGCTTTCATCAACGCCACGGCGCGATGTACTCGGGGGATGTATCGCACGATTCCAGGAAGGTCACAAGCCTCGTCCGCAAGTCTGCCGCGACCTTGGGGTATTGGCCGATCACGTTTCGCTGCTGCCGTGGGTCCGAGGGCAGGTGATACAACTCGGAGGACACACGCACCTCTCCGACCTGCTTGGCGTGTCCGTCCACTGCCCGGTCCATCGTCTCGGTGCTCTCCCTCGCGGAAGGCGCGCAGATCAAGGCCCACTCTTCCGTGGTCAGGGTGATGCGGCACCCCCCGGCACCGTGGTGGATGATAGTGGGCGAGGTGATGGCGAACTCGTGAGTGCGCATGGGCTCTCCCCGCAGCAAGGGCGCAATGGACAGGCCGTGAGTTGTTTCGGGCAAAGGCGCACCAGCCAGGTCGAGGAGGGTGGGCATGAGATCCACCGGCTGAACAAGGGCCGACTCGCGACGCGGCGTGGCCCCAGGACAGTACATGATCAGCGGAATGCGGGCCACCTCCTCGTAGAGCGGGACAGAGTGCGACTCACGAGGGGTGATGTGCGACTTGCCGATGAGACCATGCTCGCCGTGATAGAAGCCGTGATCGGTGGTAAAGATGACCAGAGTATCCTCCAACAGCCCCATGTCCTCGATGCGCTCCAGCAGGTGCCCGACCCAGCGGTCTACCAGGGTGGCCTCAGCCGCGTACAATGCCCGGCAGTGCTTCAATTCGGCGTCCGTCAGGTAGTCTGCCGGACCGTAGATCGGATAGCTGACATCTGGCCCATCATACGTGGGATCGTCATACATCTTCACGTACCATTGTGGCGCGTCCCACGGCTCATGCGGGTCGAAAGTGTCCACATAGAGAAAGGTGTTCTCATGCTCGCCATAGTTGCGCTGCAGCCAGAGGCCCGCCGCGGTCATGGTCCGGGCCACAAAAGTGTCCTCCTCATAGCGTCGCCAGGCGACGTTGCGTTGGTGCAACTTGACGATCCGTTCCGGAGACCGCAGCTTGCCACGATCGCATGGATACTCTGGATTGGCCGGCGCCGTGCGCCATCTGTCGGTCTCCTGGCCGCGAATCCATTCCCAGCCGGTGAACCCACGATCAAAGTAGTAGCCATTCTCGGTGATGTGGGGAGTATCCAAGATCATCATCGAGGCATAACCCACCTTCCCCAGCTCCTCAGCCAGGATCACCGCATCTCGAGGCAGAGGCGCCCACTCCGCGTAGGTGAAGGTATAGCGTCCGGTGAAGAGATCGTGGCGGTTGGGCACAGTGGGAAAAGATGCGGCGTACGCCCGATCAAAGACGATCGACTTCTCGGCGAATCGGTCCAGATTTGGGGTGGAGATCCACTCGTTCCCGTAGCAGCCCAGGTGATCGCGTCGAAAGGTATCCGACACGATAATGATAAAGTTCATGTTGAACCCTCCGTTTTTCGATGCAATGTACCACAGGCGTACCAGCCGATGGACGCTTTCTTGCTTCTCGCGCGCGGGTCTTTGCGTTGGAGGAAACGCCGCGTCTGCAACCGACAGGTCCAGCCCCAGGTCGGCTCCCAGCAAAGCCTTCGTCTCGTCACATCCATTATACCATATGCAACCGGGCTTGAGAAGGCAAAAGTCCACGACATAGAGAAACATCCGCGAGGCCTCGGTGGGGCCTGGAAGCAGGTCCCATCGCGGATGTTCTACAACCATAACCCTGGAGGCAAGGCCACGTCTGCTACCGACAGCTCGGGCCCCAGGGCTGGCCGCCAGCAAAGCCCGGCTCGCAGGGATCGCTGACTCTAGCCTACGAGTAGCGCGGCCCTTGCCAGCCACTGGAGGGCCCGGTCCATCTGCTGGACCACGATGCTCCTCGCCTCGGCAAGATCGGTCACCCGTCTATCACCCTCGCGGACGACCAGACTGCCCCCTGATACCAGCTCAGACATGACGTCAGCGAGAGCTACGCGATCTCGGGTGCCATCCAGGTAGGGCACCAGGCGCTGCTCGAAGGCATTCAGTCTTACGCGCTCGTGGCGGAGATTGGTGACCAGTTCGCTCTGCGGCGACTGGAGGCGCGCCAGGGGGCACGCGACGGGACGATCGCTGACCTTCAGCACAAAGTGGGGCACATCCAGATATAGCTCCACCATGTTCCCAGAGTGGCCATAGGCCGTCAGTAGATTGACGCCCAGGGCACTGGCGTCGCGAGCGGCGACCTCAGGGTCCATCGGCTCTGAGCCGAGATATACACGAGAACTCGCCTCCGACAACAGGGCTTTGAAGGGAACCGGGCGCGGCCAGACCTCTGCAAGGTAGAGCATGGCTGCCTTGCTCACCGGGTGGTCGGTGGAGAAGGTGGCCTCACTTGGGGCCACGAACTTGGTGACCGACAGGGAACGCAGGTCAAGATCGGGCGACTCGGGCTTGACCTGCGAGGCGACCAGGAAGGGCTCTACCTGTTCAGGCGTCAGCTTGCGGTTCAAGACGACCTCTTCGTGGCACAGAAGGGTTCGCCGAAGGGTTCGGTGCCGCAAAAAGTCGATATACTGCTCGAGATCCACAAGATTGTCCACCATCTTGGCAAGCGCCTGCCTCGCCTCGGGAGCAAAGTCATCGGTCACCATGGTCGAGAAATCTGCCTCACCCAGATACTGGAGACCGTGGCGGGCCGCCTGCTGCGCAAACTGGTAGAAGTAGACGGGATCGTTCACCTCTTCCAGCTCATCGTGCAGCAGGAAGGCGTCGCGCCTGGAGTGTGTGCCTTTCCAGTCCTTCGCCAGTGCAGACCTATAGTCGCGGAGAAAGGCGCTATAGGCATCGGTGCGGCTCGGCAACGACTCCACCAGAAAGTCGAGCAGTGCGCGGGCCCCAGCCGCCCGCGCACTGGGCTCCGTCAACTCCCGGGTGTGGAAGAGCATCATCTCGCGGATCATGCCCAGCATGTGCCAGCCTGGGTAGGTGTTGTAGCTCACGTAGGCCACGCCATTCAGTGCCAGGTTCTGCTTGCAGATCTGAAGCACCTTGTCTTGCACGGCCGGGGGCACCCACGAGTACAAGCCGTGCGCGATGATATAGTCGAATTGGCCCAGGTCGGCACCGACGTCAAGGATGTCCATGTGCTTGAGGCTGATGTTTTGCAGCCCCAGTGCCTCGGCCAACGCCCGACCTTCGGCGATCTGGCGGGCGGCGTAGTCGATGCCCACGAATTCGCTCTCCGGAAGCCAGCAGGCCATGGGGATGAGATTGCCCCCACTCGCACACCCTAGCTCCAGCACGCGGCAGTGGGTCACGGGAGCAGGGGTCATGCCGAACAGCATCGCCACGGTGGCCAAGCGGTTTGGGTGAGTCTGGGTGTAGCAGAGGCTGGGGTAGGGCACCTCGTCGTAACTGGTCTGGCTCGCTGCGTCTGTCACGGGGTCCTCTCCAGTGCTCGTTGCCCTGACAATCACGCCGCTGGGTTCCCAGCGACCACAGACCGGGGAAACTACAGGGCCTGCCGAAGGGATGGGGCGGGAGGAAAGCCGCGGTCAGGCCGGCCGCTTGTTCAGCGCCCGCCGCACCTCGTAGGCCAGCTCCTCAAGGGTGAAAGGCTTCTGGATGACGACATCTTCTGGCCCGACGGGACCATGGTTGGCGATGGTGGCAACGGGATAGCCAGACATGTAGATCACCTCGAAGCCCTGATGCAGCTGGTGCAGCCGTTCCACGAACTCGGGGCCACTCATGTTCGGCATAACCACATCGGCGAGGAGGAGGTCTATCGAGGTGGGCATCGTCAGGCAAAGGGCCAGAGCGTCGTTCCCATTGGAGGCCGCCAACACGTCGTATCCCAGGCGCTCCAGCATCTCGGCGGCAAACTCGCGAACTTGATCCTGATCCTCCAACACCAGTATCCTCTCCGTCCCGCGTGGCAGTTCGCTACTGGACATCGCCGGAAGGGCGAGCTGTCGGCTGTCGTCCACGCGAGGCAGGTAGATCTTGAACGTGGTGCCTAGGTCTGGCTCGCTGAACACCTGGATGTGGCCGCCGCTCTGCTCGATGATGCCGTACACGGTGGCAAGACCCATGCCCGCCCTGGTCACAGGGTCCTTGGTAGTGAAGAAGGGCTCAAAGATGCGCTCCCGCACCTCGGGGGTCATGCCACACCCACTGTCGCTGACGGTCATCATCACATAGTCCCCCGGCTCGACCCCCGGGTGTCTGGCGGCGTAGGCCCCGTCCAGTTCGACGTTGGCTGTCTCCAGCGAGAGAACGCCACCCGAGGGCATGGCCTCGCGGGCATTCGTGGCCAGATTGAGCACCACCACCTCCATCTGGCCGGGGTTCACCTTCACCATTCCGAGATCCTCCGCCAGCTTTATCTTGAGGACCACATCCTCTCCGAGCAGGCTATGGAGCATCTCGCCAACGTCTCTGAGCACATCGTTGAGGTCGAGCGCTCGCGTCTGCACCTCGGCAGGGCACCCGAAAGCCAGCAACTGGCTAGTCAGACTGGCCGCACGTTCCCCCGCCTTCAGAATCGCCTCTGCATCTCTTACCAGAGGGCTGTCTGGCCCGAGCGCGCCTATCAGAAACTGAGCGTAGCCGTTGATCACCGTGAGGAGGTTGTTAAAGTGATGGGCACAACCCGAAGCCAACTGCCCGACAGCCTGCATCTTTTGCCCGCGCCGAAGCCGCTCCTCCAATCGCGCCTGCTCGGTGACGTCTCGGGCCACGCACTGAAGCCCAAGCACGCGTCCCTGGCTATCGAAACGCGCCCGTATCGTTCCCCGCAGGCAACGCATATCGCCATTGGGCACCACAGCGCGCACGTCCAAGGCGGTCGCCGGTTTCTCTGGAGCCAGGGAAAGGACTCGCTCTTTCATCTCTTCGCGATCTTGGTCAAAGATGACCGACGCGAAGGGTTGGCCAATCAGCTCTTTGCGCCGCCTGCCAAAGTAGCGACAAAAGACATCGTTCACGAAGGTGAGCGTGCCATCGGGCAAGAAGCGACAGATGAGTTCAACTTGATCCTCGACCACGGCCCGAAAGCGCGCCTCGCTCAAGCGCAGGGCTTCCTCCGCCTCCCTCTGCGCCGTGATATCGCGCCCCGACCAGAAGAGGCCAACACATTGCCCCGTACCGTCGAGGAGAGGAGTCCTGGAAACCTGGAGCCAACTCTTGCCAGCCGCCCCAGCGACCTGCTCATCCTGGATCAAAGACTTGCCCGAGCTCATCACCTGGGCATCTTCTTGGCGCCGCGTCTCGGCCTCAGACTGGGAGAAGAGGTCGAAATCGGTCCTGCCAACGACTTTCTCTTGCTCCAGCCCCAGGAATCGGCAGAAGGAGAGGTTCGCAGCCTCGTAGACCAGGTCCTTGTTCTTCAGGGCGAGCAGGTCGAGCGCGGAGGCAAAGGCTGTCTGCCACAGGTCCATCTGCTCTCGCGATGGCTGCTGGAGGGGCTGGCGCTCATCGGCCTCGACGCGCTCCTCCTCCTGTGTGGGCACACGAGGCGCGATGCGCTTCTCTACCTGCCTTTCCAGACGAGCGTGAGCCTTCTCGAGCGCCTTGTCGATTCGCCTTCGCTCCTCCTCCAGCTCCATCTCCCTGGAGATAAGCTCATTGACCGTCTCCGTCCACCTCAGCAGGTCGTCGAGATATCCTGCCCTCCCCCCAGCCTCCAGGCGCGGAGATTCTGCCGCCTCGATGCGAGCAACTCGCTGGCGCAAAGCCTCCAGCTCGGCCATGAGCTGCTCGTCGGTCTTGCCTTGGTCCTGCATGGTACCCCCCGCACCAAAGTAGCAGCGGCGCTCACGCACAAGTCTGCGACAAAGGGGCCTGATTATGATGCAAGCGCTTGCGGTCTGTGGGCTGAACCCACCGACTCTATTATACCTCGATTGGCCCCTTTCTGGCAAGAAGGGCAGGGCTCTTCCATCGATAGTCACGACCGCACTGGAACAGCCTTGCCCTGTGGCCCAAAGTGTCGCTGGCCCACCGAAGCCAACCGCCAGTCGATGAGTGGCGAACTGAGCGGCGCTCAGGGCACCTTGCCAGCAGCACATCGCGCTGGCCAGTCAAGGCTCCCACTCCCTGACACAGCAAGCGCGAGCACAGCGCCGGACAAGCCGCACGCGCACCGGCTTCTGCGGCAGCCTGTGAGTCTGAACGCGTGGAAATGACCGCCCCACTACTATATCGGTGCCTCGGCCAACAATCTTGAGCCAGTTGCCAGACGACTGCGAAGAGGATCGGACCGTCGCCCGCGAACAGGGAAGCGCTCATCCTTGGCGCGCCAGAGGCAACGTGCTAGAATGATTCAAGGAAGAGATGCGCCGCTACTGCCTGGTCTCGCACGGCGCGAAGGACCATGACTGGGGTCACGCATCGCTGGGTTTCGAAGAGGCGTCTTTCCCCATACCGACCTATGGCGAGGAGAGAGCCATGCCCATCTACGAATTCATCTGTGACGACTGCGGTCATCGCTTCTCAAAGCTCTTTCGCACCATGCACAGCGCCGCCGAAGGCCCCACGCCCCCCTGCGAAGCGTGCAAGAGCGCAAACACTCGGCGCGCCGTGTCCCATTTTGCCATTCAGGGC
>SDBU01008628.1_pt1 | contig 11549 bp, 32 predicted proteins | sample 2277071 | NCBI WGS metagenome assembly SDBU01 (sample SAMN10397929, study PRJNA504765) | marine sediment metagenome | isolation source: marine sediment core GS08_GC12, 126 cmbsf | place: Arctic Ocean: Gakkel Ridge, Loki's castle | collected 2008 | reverse complement strand
AATCTTAGGTGATACAATGACACAAGTATTAGCAGTATCAGTTCCCAAAACCATCCAAGACCTTCCCAACTCTGTTCAGGAGAACATCTTAACCCAGATGGAGTTCTTCGGACACTTCGCTAGATTGAGCCAGTTCCAGTCAGCTAAAGACAATGCGACGGCTGTGCCTCGTCAAGTGAGGACTAACCTGAACAAAGCCATCAAGGAAGCAGAGGAAAAGGTCAAGACCCTCAACAGGCAGAAGGACATCAAGGAAGCTCGTAATGAGTGGGTGGACTTACTTTCCCAGAAGGGGGCATTGACCGAGAAGGTCAACGAGTTGGCGGAGCCATTCAAGGCACCTATGACCACCAAGGTCAATGCCATGAAGAGCTGTCTAGTGGACATGCTGACACAGGTACAGGATATCACCGGTGTCCCAATCGAGGCACTGGAGGGTATCCCTGAGGAGAGGCAGACCAAGATGGTCGCCATAGCGGCGGCTAAGACCACGAGCAGGCGTCAGCTTACCTCCATCATTATCTAAACTTTTTCTGTCCCTGAACTAACAGGTTGACAAGTATCCGCAAGGGTACAAGAAACAGAACCAGTAGTTCAGGCGTACTTCATGAGGCGACAAACAGCCACGCATCTTGGACAGAAGATGTGAAGTTAGGGTTCTTGATTATTAGGACACTAATATCACTAGTGACAACCAGATACAACAATATCCGTTTAGTCCACGTTACGGACTTTTTTCTGTCCCTGAATCAACAGGCGACCTACTAGGGTCATGAAGAGCATCCGCAAGGGTGTAGAAACAGAGGGATAACCAAATGGCAGTAGGATACAGCGTGTACCTATGCCCAGACTGCGGTGAAGTATTGATCAACCGTAACGGCTGGACATATTTATGCGAAGGATGCGACGTCATCTGGAATAAAGCCGATGTGAGTTAATGGAAAGGAACCCAGGCAGGTTCACTGAGCAAATCGACGTCCTCGACCTCCTCATCAATATCCTTCGGGAGCATGAGGAGAAACTGGCTAAGCTAATTAAAAGGTTAGAGGATATCGGTTTGACCAGTGAAGCCATAGACAAGCTGACCAGCAGCAGGTAAATCACAATGACAAGGAGCTTTGTCGAGCTCTATGACTGGAAAACACCCACTTGTAGCCCTTCGATGGAAGAGCGGATCCCATACCACGACACTAAAGGTAAGTTTGACTTCCAGACCAGGAAGCCAGATATAACCCTACGCGTGGCCCTGACTTCGATGAGTCAGAAGGAGTTAAGGGAAGAGGGACTCATCCGAGAGGACGACCACCCTAGCCGCAGTAGAAGGTACTACAGGGACAGGAACGGTGTTTTACACGCCATGGATGTAACTCGAATCAAGAGACAGGGACAGGAGCAGCAGCGCAGTATGATTGGAGTGAAGATGCGCTTCAACCCTAACTGGCTGAACATCCTGAACCAATACACCCCCCTAGACAGCGAAATCATAGTGCTGTAGGTGAGAACATGATAACAATAAAGCGACTCATCGAACTCGAAGAGATGTTTGGAGTACTCTTAGAAGAAGAGCATTCTGAGCGTGTCGACGAGAACTTCAGACTTTTCGAGAACGAGGAAAAGGCGTACATCCAGTATATCCGAAGATTAAAACCTTGACGGGCATGATAACAGCGGCTTAAATGCCTGACCGCCCGTTTGTTGAAAGTAGCGCACCCACGGAGCTACATGACCAAGGAGAAGTGGGTTACAGAGGGAAACCGATGGAAGCAACAGCGAAAACAGCAATCGCCGCTTTCCGTAATGGTACCAGCTCGGATTGGACCAAGAAGAGAACCAGTATCCCTGGCGTCTTCATCGTCTACATGCCATATAGAAAGGGAACGACCAAGGGTCGCCCGCTAGGCATCGAATTCAATCCGACTGACCAGCAGGGTAACCCGACCAAGCGTAGAGGAATCTACCTCGGAAGCAAGGATCTCGAGCAGCTGAAGGCAGCTGCCAACAATCCCAAGCTAACCGAGCTAGTGAAACACGTTGAGTCGGAGAACCCCGCAGTACCTGCCGGAAACACAGGCGACAGCGTAGTACTCTAGTTCTCGTCGAGATCTAGGAGACTACACTAACCCTTACCTCTTTTTTTTAAACTACTACGTAGGAGTGTCATTATGACGTACCTATTGGCCATGAACAAGACAATCGACAGAATTCAGGCCCTATTAGAGAAGGGTCTGCCCAAGGATCTCGAAGGCGAGTTAGATAAGACTCTGAAGAATCTAAGGGAGCTTGCTATAGCAGCAGCTGACCACACACCAACAAGTGAAGTTATGAAGAAGTCATAACGAACTTTTCAAACCAGTTAAGGCAAATGTGCGAGCTCGTGGAGCACAGCCCAGGACGGAGCGAAGCCGACAAACCCGCGGACCTCCATGCAAGAAGAACGGGTACGAGGAGAAGCGAGCAACTGAGGCGAAGATTATGCAGACAACCCTTGATAGAAATAAGGGTTACAATGACGGCATTGAATGCTGCGCCGATGACTGCGCAGTAGTTCTTGCTAGGCCTACCCTACGGGAAGAGCTGGAGCAGAAACTAGGGCACGGAACCAAGCAACCTCTCATCGTAGAGGAAGATGTGGGTCCATGTCCAAGCAGCTGCGAGGTTATCCAAGGCATATTAGATCCAGATGATGAATGCCAGCATTGTAGCTTGATATCCCTCACCATGGGGGAAGCCCCACAATATCTTAGGAAGTAAGAAAATAATGGAAAATAACAAAGAGATTATCCACTACAAGTGCCCAGACTGTGGATGGAAGACCAGCACTAAGGCAAGACGCATCCGATGTAGTACGTGCGGTAGCCTGAACCTGGAACGCCAGATAGGTGACGGCTCGTGGTGGAAAGCAGACCGACCGACACCGAAAATCTGCAGGGATTGCCAAACCAAGTACGAGAGCCCCTTCTGCCATGAATGCGGGGGAAGTGAGGTATGGGATCCTAACACAGATGACCCCGACTGGTTCAAGAAGGTGAAACCGTCCAAGTGGGCGCAAGCCTGCCAGCTACGCAAGGAGTACCCCAGCGTTGAGAAAAGGTACACCACGCAGGAAGTCGTGGAGCTCATAGGCAAATACGACGAAGACGTCATCAGCCACATCAACGAGGCGATAAGCCGAGCGTTATAGGAAGGGAACATGCCAACTACTGAGCCAACATTAGGGCCCCTACTGTGGGCGTTCTTCTGGATAGTCGTCATTGCAGTGTTAATCTACCGTCACGGGGCACCTAAGCCCGTGTTCGGTAAAGCAAACTGCGAGTGGTGCAACGACAGAGGACATCGGCTAATATCTGGGCAGCTGATACCCTGTCCGTACTGCAATGGCGACACGGAGGAAGAGGTTGACGACGAGCTTGATCACTTCCAAGTATCTGAAATACTCGACGAAGATGAGGAATAACATGGAAAAGAGTGTTGAACTAGACTGCGCACCAGGAAGCCTACGCCCAGGAGATTTGATCGGTGGCGTTCTTCATGGCCTTGAGATAGAGGTAAAAGAACCAACATCAATGTCATTTGGTAACTGGACATGGAGGTTCGATGACATCCCCGATGAGCGCTGGTTAGAGATTAAACCAGTGCTCAAAGAGCGGGTTATCAAACTATATAATTCTGGTATCATCAGGTATGGCTCATGGTAACTGTGCTGCAACATGCACAGACTCACGCCCTAAACAAACGAGGTGAGTAAAGAAATGAGACACATAGACACAACCGACCCCGTTGGGGAAGAGGAAGTGAACGTGAACGGCACCATCTACATGCTGACCATTCCTCACACATACGAGAAACCACCCGAGAACGAGGAAGAGGCATACATCCAATATATCCGAGAGCAATACAAGGCCCTGTTGGAGAAGTACCCTGGGCTTGAAGTGACTCTTCTCGACACCGATACTAAGTCCTTCCAAGACTTCTGCATCGAGCCCAAGGATGACGTCGAGTTGGACATGGCTCCAGTTATCACATGGTGGAGAAAGAACAGGTGAGCGTAGAAATCCATGACCACCTCAATGCACTCCATGAAATGTGCAAGGCAGGACTCAAGGAGATCAAAGAATTCGGAGAGCTACCGCCTCAGACCTACAAAGACATAAAGTTCTGGTTCAGGCATCTACAAGCACACATGGAGAGGTAGAATGGTGGACAAACAATGAGCTTCAGACCAGAGGAACTACACCCACTGGCCGGACTAGCGGTACCTACGCTACTGAAGGTTCTCGGGGAGTACGTGGATAAGAGAATCGCCTTGTTCGAACTATTCCAGACAACGCAGAAGCACCTAAAGTACCTCATCAACGTGCCATTAGGTTTCTTCATGGGCGTGGCAGTCGTCAACTTTATAGAGAAACAGACTGTGCCATGGGCGACTGTTGTGTTTGTCCTGTCAACGCTTATCATAAACATATGGGTATGCGAGACCGTCATCGTGGGGTTGAAGTGGCGGATGTTTGAGGAGGGAAAAGCATTCCATGAGACAGGCGGTAAGATTCTGGAAGAGTACTACGGCATCAAAGGAGAAGCAGCAGAGTGACAGAGGAAGATCGGGACGCCATACAGTTCGTGTTTAACTTACACTGGCTCTATGATATGTACGGCATAGAGGAAACGACAACACTCCTGGAGGAACTGGAGGAATAATCGTGCTGCAATATGCACGAGCTCACGCCCTAAACAAACGAGGTGAGTAAATGACAACCACATTCCCCACAAAGGAAGCAGCTATCCAGGCAGGTGGATACTACGCCACTGGAAATATGCTTACCACGCCAAGAGAGGTCGGCGAGCAAGAGATGCAGTCAGCGATGGCTACTGTTCTAGGTGAGGCAGGCGCCGCGATTGCAGAAAGCTTTGGAGACAAGTCGAAGAAGACACTGACCATCTACGAGGTGGACGGCGACAAGGGACTAGCAACCTTCGGAGTCGGGCAGTTCCGCGACGGCTGGGATCTATGGCTGATAGGCGAAAAGGGTATGATGCTGCGAGTTTAATCAGGTTCACTACCTGACACTGGGCCCTAAACAATTGCACCGGTGAAACTAATGTGAACACCACAATAATGACTGAGCTACCTGACTGCGACCTCTGTAAGATGGAGGATGCCGACCCGGTAGAGCCAGCCGAGTATGATGTGAAAACCATACACGGACCCCACGGATATCTGTGTCAAGCACACTACGAGACACACGGCACACCGATAGGCACGAAGCTCATCAAGGGCGACGCCAGCCACCCCAAAGAGGCGGCTGATGAAGCCGATGAGTTATGCACGAAGTGTGGTAAAGGTTGCCCGGAAGGCTGCTGGAACAAAGAGACTGGCCGTTACAGGCTACTGGAGAAACCAGATATGGTTCCGATGATGACTGAGATGGGACTGCTCTGCGAGGAGATGCTGGGTTTCATATGAGCCTACTTTTACTAGCCATAAAGTGCGTAATGCTGTTCAGCTTTTTCTTTATAGCCACGGCAGTTGTACTGCGCAGGTCAAGGGAAACAGATGAACAGTATGTAACCCGAATCAACAAGGGGTTGACTTGGGTGTGCCATATCTGCAAGGAGGAAAGACCAGACGCGAAGATCTCTGTACTCACGAAGCCACTCATGTTTGAAGGCAAGCAGCTTGGCCGTCAGAACGTCAGGTACTGCAACGACAAACCTAGTTGTCTCGAAGGCGCAAAGGAGTTTGAGTTCTAATGAGGCTCATAAGACCAGACCAAGAAGGCCTCATCGTATGCCCTGAGTGCAAGAGGCGGTACAAACCAGACCTCGCCATACCTCCAGCATCAGACAACAGAGCGATCCAGGTTATCTACCCTGACGCTGAGGTTTACCAACGTGAGCAGCAGCTGACAGGGCTATGCTCAGACGAGTGTTATGATGCACACCTTGGAGTCGAAGGCTACATCTACAAAGAGAGAAAACGCTTTGTGCTAACCACCACTGGAAGTAAACGGAGACCATTCCCATGACGTGGTTCTGGAAACTAATGCCCAAATCTATACGAGTCTGGTGCTTCAAAAGAAAGATGGCCTCGTTAAAAAGATGGATCGAAAAACAGGAACACCCCAAGAGAGTGCTAACCGGATACTCTCTAGTTTGGGGCGACCATTATGAGGTGATAAAATGAGAGTCTGTAAGAAAGGAAAGAGCTTCCTGACCTGTGAGAAGTGCAGGAAGAACAAGTTCGGGTGCAAACGCTGTAAGGACAGCGAGGAAAGGGAGATAAAACAATGACGAAAGTACCTGAAGTCTTCTGCAAAAAGGAGAACAAGCATGTGCCAATATGGTACTGCCTTGGCAGCTTCATGCAGAGCCGCCCCGTGTGCCCTCATATCGAGGAGGCAAAGGTGGACTTCAAGAAAGGCTACGCCGTAGTGAAGTGTGCCCCCAAGTGAGAACAGGCCACTGCTCCAGGTGCGGCAAGTGCTGCAACACCAACACTTTCTCAGAGGGAACAGTTACCCTTGAATCAGTTAGAGAAGATGGCACCTGCTTCTATTACTACAAGGATGGAGAGCTAGGAGGATGCTTGAAGCACCACACTGTGAGCCCCAAGCCTCTTATCTGCCAGCTCTTCCCGATGGGCCCCAGCGATATCGCAGAGATACCTGAATGCACCTACTCATTTATGGAAAGTGATGACGATAGGACTAACCAAAAACCAGAGACACACAATCATCAAAGCCAGAATAGCCCTAGCCACCCCCAAGCAATTGACTTACCTTGAAAATGAGATGAAGCGAAAGCTGAGGTCAGGTTGGGTACCCAAAGAACTCCACGACTTTATAATAAAGGAGATAGCGAAAAAGAGAGGCGAAACCACATGAGTTCTTCCGAGATAGACGTCCTCGATATGATCATTAAGTTCTTCACCGAACATGAGAAGAAGATCGATGAGCTCATCGAGAGATTCGAGAAAGCATTAGAGGAAATCGAAAATGCGCATATGTGAACAGAGCTTTGTGAGGGAAGACCCTGATTTACCAGGGTACAGCCTCCATGAAGTTGATTACTACGCTTGGATACCCCAGAACAGGGGACATGTACTTCCAAACCACAGGCTTAGCCTGAGGAGGAACCTTGTCACGATGGAATGGGAGTTCTACCGAGCATACCACCGTGGCACCACGGTTCGACAGATAAAAGCAGGCCGTGACGTAGCGATCATGGTCATCCACCTGAGCGGCGACATCGAAGAGACTGCTTTCAAAACCAAGGACTTCAAAGCAGCCTTGGATTATGGCAACGCTGAGTGGAACAGGATGCACAAGACGGATGACTATGAAAGAGAACCGGACATGCCCTGCTCACACGGTGGGGCGTACGGGACATACACTACGTTATGTGCTGCCAGGAAGAAGAGAAACCACTGCACCTAATTGTACCTGCAGTGGACGTGATTCGGAACCGTTACCGTAGGGGAGCGAGTCCCCTGAAACCTGGGTGGGGTTGCTCAGAAAAAGGATCGAGCAGCCGCAGGGAAACGGGCTTGAGGAGGATAAGAATGAAAGACAAAAAGGCCACAGAACTAGCTAGGAAGAAGATCCTGAAGGATATGTTCAGTGACGCACTCAAAGATGACCAAGCTGACTGGATAACCTGGACGCTTGACCACGCAGACGAGTTCCTCGCACTGATTACAGAACCGGCAACTAAGAAAGTCGATAAGTGGATTGCGGAAAACAAACCAGGCGAGTCATCGTCATTCGATAGGACAAAGGAGATACACAAGCAGATCCGCGGCGTCCTTCGAGTGAGTGGAAGTGTCTTCGCAAGCTATGCGAACATCAAAACAGAGTTGCTACTCGGTTTATGTGCCGACTGTAAACTGGTAACATGTATGCTTAGCCCAAAGTACGACCCAGAGCAGGAGAAGAAACTCAAGGAGACACTCAAACAACGGCACCGGAAACGGAACCTCAGTCAACTACTAGACAGCGGCCGCCTTGGCAAGATGTTTCAATAGAGGGTTCAACTCCCTCCCTCTGAACACGCGAGCAGAGGAACTACAAATGGGAATGATAGAGAACATGGACTTGGAAATAAAACCAAGGACAGTGCATGCAACCAGAATCACCCAAGAGCTCCTGACCTACGCCCCGACTCAGGTAAAAGTATCCTGGGATGAGGACACTAAGCAGTGGGTTCAAGAGGAAACTTTGGATGAGGTGGAAACCAATCGAGTGGTGATGAAGGCGGAGGAACTGTACGAGGGTGACGAAGAGCACCGAGCGGAGCTGCATTTTGACAAGGCTATCTCCAGATTCCATTCCACCACCATACAGTTGAAGGAGTTGAAGGAGCTGGCGAAGGCAATCGCTCACGGCTTCAAGCAGCCCGAAGCCGCAGACATATTCGGTGAGAACGTCGGCACCACCACTGCGTTGAGGAACATAGTCACGGAGATCGCACACTCAATGAACCGCAAAGGACTCGTCAGTAATGATGACGTCGGCGTGTTCGTGGCTGACCTCTACACGGAGCTGAACATATAACGATGCAAACAAAACCACAACCCGGAGAATATGCGGCCCAGAAAACCATCTGCAAATGCAGTGACCAGGTGTGCCAGTTCGATGGCAAGTGCAACGTATGTGCACAAGGCCTTACTTGGAAAGGATACGAAAGGTACCTTGAAAGAGTTAACGTGGAGACCCTTGGGGACTACGCCTTGGATGTTGTCTCAGCGTATCGAACTGTGATGGGAGTCGAACCCACAGAGGAAGAACTGGTGACCTTGATGGACGCGGTCGGTAACAACTACAGCACCATAGACGAGCACATCCAATCGATAGTCAGGGACCTGAAGGAGAAAGGGAAACTATAACGATGCAAGAATTCAGTAACAGGTTTCCCTTCTGGGTATTCGAAAGAGATCCAGGAGATAAATACGTAATCGAACCAAGTCGCAAACTGTTCGGCAAGCAACGCTATGGCCTAGCCAAAGCTGAGCCACGAACTGGAGTAGTCAATAGGAAGGATGATTACAAGTCAGAAGAGGTCGCCATACCATGGCTGAACGCCTTGAATGTCTACGCTGAGGTGTGGACAATCTTCGAGAGCGGAAACATGAAGCGAATTAAGAAGATGGATCTACTCATCACAGGTGATAACCCGTCAGATTTGAGGGGACACAGTGACAGATCCATACTGGCTAACGTGTTACACAGCGAGCCGATTCAAGTCTATAATGCGCTGAAAACGACAGCACAACTTTACACCAATACCCTAGGGTAGACGACCAAATGTTGCTCAGTCATTCCGCCTTCACAAGCGGCAACCCCGAAACGCGTGGAGTTGAATAAATGAAAGTATTAGTCGAGACATCCCCAGAGTTTGACAACGCCGTGAAGAAGAACGGCGCCGACTTCGGGCGTGATGTTACCACAGAAACGTGGCTCAAAGAGGTTCTTGACGAAAAAGCCGAGTTCTTACTTGAGTCAGCGTTCATCATGGGGCACTTCCCAGGGCATGCCAAGGACTTCGACAAACACATCCGCGTCTCCGAGGTTGAGAGCTAATGGGCGGTTCAACCATAACCAGGTACGGCAAAACCGTGGACGAAGTACAGCAACAAATCAGAGAGCAGGTTCTACTCGCCCTTGAACAAGGACTCTATGTTGACAGCGCACTGGTCATCCTCAGCGGTGACGGCCTGAAGATAATAGACGAAGGCAAGGAGGCAAGGAAGGAGGACGCCCTGCTGTTCGAGGTCAGGATTAACGAGCTGCTCGCTGAGAAGACCGTTGAGTTCAAGAAGATAGAGAAGGGCAGAACCTCCCACGTTGGCATGGCTGCCATGTACAGCAGAGCTCCGGAGCCAGGCGAGTGGCTTGGCACAGTCCATGTCCATACGTGAGTGATAACAATGAGGGAACCTGACAGTAACATCGTATATACCTGCTCCGATTGCTCCAAGGAGATGTACCCTAGAGCTGGTACGTTTACAGCTGATGAGGTGAGGGCTTCTAGCCACATCAAGGCGAGCTTCGATGGCGAGCATATGTGGGTAAAAATCGTTAAGGTCACCGACCAAGGTGTGAACGGCACAGTGGATAATGACCCGGTGCGCCCAGGCTCACCGCCGTGTGGTGCTGAGGTGTTCATCGTTTTCAGCAAAATCGAGGACATCGGATGAATGGGAGGTGAACTGAATGGAAAACACAAACATGACAACGGTGGCAGCCGTTATGGTTATAGGGCTACTCGTTGGCGCAGGAGTCGGATACTATATGGGTGAGACTCATCTGCACCAACGACCAGTTGAAACCGAGACGACAACCCCAGCGACGCCAGTGAACCCAGACTATGTAACCCGAGACACCTTCGACTCCTACACGAACCTAATCTGGATCTGCTTGGCAATCAGCGTCGCAGCCTTCGGGTTAAGCGTATCGATTGCCTACATACTATGGGGATGAAATCGTAGATGAAGCAGAAGAAAGGAACAGTATGGCATCAAACAGATAGCCTGCATTACAGGGTTCTGAAGAGAAGTTATGTTGAGTTCGAGGACGAAGGCATAAAGTGGGAAATCAGCACGGTTCGGTTAGAGAAGGATAGCCCCGCGAATCTCAGGGAGGTGGTTGCTGCAATCCGAGATATCGTTGATGATGTCAAGTGGCTCTACGAAACCATAATCTTCAAGATAGAAGAAGGGAGCAGAGTCCCCATTGACGACCCCTTCAGAGGTGCAAGCTACGGTTTCTACAGAAGCGATGACTCGGAAGACATAGTCAAAGCGCATGGGCAAATCGTTTCCCTGATAGCGGAGAGGAAGCTGACACCCATCGCAGGTACAGATTCTACCCTCCAGATATCACCGCACATAGTCCAAGCAATGATTGAGCAAGACACTCGGGCTCACTCCCCGACTCCTGGCCCTAAAAAGAAACAGGAGAAACATGATGCAAACAACAAAAAGTTGTAGAACTTGTGTCAACATGTTGAGCTGCAGTTACCCCGATCCAGAGAGACCGACGGACTGCCTTGACAATGGCTACAAACACTACGAACTTGGAGATGGTGTTGTGCAAAGGCGTATGCTGGAGTTCACTAGCAAGCTACCGATAGTTCTCGATGGTGAGCACCAGATCTACCGTGAATGGAACTGGAAGAAAACGTTCGAGCACCTCATTGAGACCTGTGAGAACGTTGGGTTCATGACGTACAGACATCCGACTGTCCCTAACGCGATCAGGTGTGAGACTTCTTTCGGACCAGCGTTTGACCTATTCTTCAGTGAAGATAGGGAGACACTGACGCATATCACCAAGAGCACCAGACAGCAGAAGGATCTGAAGTGGATTGATTTCCGTGACCCGGTCACGGACTGGAGATGACTATGATGTATGACCCTTGGCCACTCGAGAGTGGAAGAAAGTTTGAGAGCGAGTACTTCACTGAAGAAGAACTCTGGGCTAAGTGCCAAGAGAACGGCTGGCTCAAAACAGGTGGGGAGATGTTCGAGGATAACCCGTGGGCCGAGGAGGACT
>SDBU01008627.1_pt1 | contig 11550 bp, 9 predicted proteins | sample 2277071 | NCBI WGS metagenome assembly SDBU01 (sample SAMN10397929, study PRJNA504765) | marine sediment metagenome | isolation source: marine sediment core GS08_GC12, 126 cmbsf | place: Arctic Ocean: Gakkel Ridge, Loki's castle | collected 2008 | reverse complement strand
ATCGGCAGCGAGTGATACACCCTCCTAATCAGCCTCGGGAGCCAACGGGCGCTGATTTCTGGGAGGCTGTACCAGTGGTCTGGCTGAAGGTGCTTGCTGATGGCAGCCAGAATCTCGAATCCGCAGCGCACCGACCCAGCGAAGGCTCCCAGCACATTACGAGCCACAGGATAGATCTTCTGCAAACAATCGTGCTCTGACCGGCGACCGTCCTCTGTAACGAAAGTGACGCGAATATCAGCCGCTATAAACGCATAGACCATTCCATTGCCCCCAACCACCCACGTCACTGCCGCACTCTCCTAATCCGTTGAGCACTGAGCATCAGCCCCCCAAAGAACCAGTCGGCTGAAGGTCGGGTTTGGACGCGGCCCTATGCATTCGACGGCAAGATCGGAATCCAGCGAACGGTCAATATAGTGGAGGCCTCATCTGCATGCCAACGGTGATAGAGCCCTTCGCCCCAAGCGACGAAGTCGCCATGTTTCTTAAGAGTGAACGACTCAACTCTGCCGCGAAAGTTGGCGTCCTCGCAGAACTTGATGCGAAATTTCCCCTTTACGCTCACGAGAAAGGAGATTGAGCGCCCTTCGCTGACGGGCTTGCACGAACCCTTTGGGTCATTCTTCGGATGATCCATCCACTTGATAGAAATCCCATGCGCCAAGGAATGCTTGTTCATGTATCGGAGGCAGGAACCTGTGGGGCTGCCACATTGCAGCCAATCACCGTAGCCGACGATCCAACCCGTTCCGCTTGGGTCGAATTCCTTAGCATTCCCTAATTCAACCTCCATCCACGAACTCCCTTCAGCGCAACGCTGGCGTCATCTAATGTTTAGGTGAGAGGAGCGGATTGTCCACGTCCGCTAGACCGCTTCCTTACTCTTGACCCTCGATCTCCCTGACAATCTCTTGCAACTCATACATAACGTCTGCAGTTGCGTCCCATTTGTGTTCCAAGCCTGTGACGGCAGCTGAAAGCAAATCTAGTACGGCATCCATCTTGCGTCCAAAACCGATCACGTTCAGCACCAAGTGTCTCTCAACCGGACTATCGCCGTGCTTGTCGACAGGATATCTGAAGGCGTACGAGTACGGATCGATCCTGTCGATAGCTCGTACCAGCTCGCTGAAATCGTCAAACGTGCGAAGTGCGGATACCTCGAAGTCCCACTGCCAGCCTAAGTCACGGAAAATGGCCCGAACCGGCGGCAGCAAGGACACGAGTCCATGGTTTCTGAACAATCGGTCTGTGTCGATTCGTTCAGATGAAATCAATCGGAGCAACATCGCGCCTTTAAACACAATAGCTTTCAAGTACAATTCGAGCGCATGACGATATAGGAACAGAATCGGATAACCCTCGTAGTCCGCGTAGCCTCGCCCTTTAGCCATCCGATTGACAAGATACTTACCGGCCTCGTGGTAGCCTTCCGCGAATGCACTCAAGTCATTCACCGGGTTTTGCGTGAAATTGAGAAGTACATTCCCGTGAATGCTACTTGATCGAAAGAACTTGTGCATCCTCAGCTCCGTTTCGCAATTCAGCCTAAGGACCATTGTACGCCTTTTCGCGCGTGCGGCAAGGGAGGAGGCACAAAAGAGAAAGGGGAAAGGAGAGGGGAGAGGGGAGGAGAGCGAAGAGAGAAGGGGAAGGGAAAGCGGGTGACGGGTGCGCGGTGTGGGGTGTGGGGAGAACGGACGACGGACGAGAACGATGGCCTGCATGGCGACAGCGACGGCCGGAGGGAGTGGGGCAGGCCGGGCAAAGCAGGCCCGATTCGGACGTGCGAGCGCAAGGCGGGCCGGCCGCCCCCCTTGAGTTCCGTACCCTTGCATATGGGCGCACCATGCTATAGTATATGCTATGTGAGGACATCTTACAGGAGGAACCCCGTCCATGGAAGAAGTTGCTGCGTTGAAGATGCGGCAGAGGTTCGGGCATTACCTGGACCTCGTCGCCAAGGGCAGGAAGAGAGTGCTGATCACGCGCGCCAACCGGCCTCTCGTCGTGATGATCCCCGCGGACGAGTACGACGAGGGAGCGGAAGGCCCTGGCCGGCGACGGCGCCTGAAGAGGGTCGCGTCCAACATGGACGCGGTCCGCCGGCGGATCGCGCGGAGGCTGGGACGCGTTGACATTGTGGACGCCGTACGCCGCACGAGGAACCCCTGATGGTTGTCCTGGACGCCTCAGTGATTCTGAAATGGGTGCTGCCAGGGGAGGGCGGAACCGATCGGGCCCTTCGCTGGCGCGATAAGCACCTCGAAGGAAGCGAAACCGTCGCGGTGCCGGACCTCTTCTTCTATGAAGCCGCAAACGTCCTCGCCCTGACAAAGCGACTTCCGTCCGAGACCGCCTGGGAGGTGTGGTCGAGCTTATGCGGCATCGAACTGGCGGTATACGGCCCCAGTTTGGTTGAAATGCGGCGAGCCATGGAGATCGTGCGCCTCTGCCGGGTTTCCGCGTATGATGCTTATTACGCCGCGCTCGCCGAAGCGCTGGAATGCAGGATGATAACGGCCGACGGCAAGCTCGCACGAAGGCTTGCAGGCTCATCGATTTCCGTGGAGACTCTTTGAGCCGCCGACAGCCGCTATGTCACGCCAAGCGCCACCGAGGTCGGCACCATGGCCCCGTGCCCCACGGTTCCTACAGTAACGGAAAGACGAAGCTCAGGATGGGCATGATGAGCAAGGCCGCGCGGACATGATCGTAGCGAGGACGGGAGCAGCGGCCCCAGGCTATGGGGATGACCGCCCGGAACGCACTTGACGGCAGCAATATCGGTCGCAAGAATATGAGACCCGACTGCGGGTCGTCACGTGAGCGACGGCCGTAGAGACAACCCCGGATTAAGGTGCCGTTCCGGTTTTATGGGAGCCGATTGATGGAAACGCAGCACGTCCCGGCAATCGTCTATCACCAGGTGCTCGCCGACGGTACTCCAGTGCGAGCGACCAAACCTGGGGAGGGCCGGTATTCGGGCCAGGTCTATCGCGCGCAGTTCGTTCAGCACATGGACTATCTGGCCGGCGAGGGGTTCACTACGCTCACGCACGATCAATTGTACCGCCGGCTTAGCGGCCGGGAAGAACTGCCGGCAAAGCCGATCGTGGTGGACCTGGATGACCATTCGATGCGCTCATACAAGAACGCGTTTCCGGTCATGCGCGAGCGCGGGCTGGTCGCCACGATGTTCGTCATCAGCGGCCTGGCCGACGGCGATCCGACGCTCGACGACGACATGTGGAGCATAGCGCGGATGCGCTGGCGCGAGCTCGAGGAGCTGCTGAAGGCCGGCTGGGAGATCGGCGCCCATACGCGCAACCACGCCCTGCTGCCCACGTTCCCGAAGGGGCCCGAGGGCGACGCGCGCATCAAGTATGAACTCGTTCGTGGAAAGACCGACATCGAGACGAACCTCGGCGTGACGCCGCGGCACTTCGCGTATCCGGTCGGGCTCTGGGACGAACGCGTCGAGGCGATGGTGAAGGAGGTTTACGATACGGCGAGGCATTTCCACGGCTGGGGCCGGGCCGAGTACATCACGCGGGAGACAAATCCCTTTCGCCTCCCGACGATGAACATCAACTATCTTCTTGAATTCGAGGACTTCAAGCACCTCGTGAACCGCACGGATCCCGACCACGAATACTACCCGGAGAACTCCCCGATCGGGGACGAAGGGACCCCGGCCTGACGCGAGGAACCCGCTGTTTCATCTCACTGACTTCGACGTCGGCAAAATGCTCTGCAGAGCGGCGAAGTGGGATAGGCCCGTGGTTCCTCCGCCGAGCCCTTCGACAGGCTCAGGCCTTCGGCTCTGAGGCTCAGGCTCGAAGAGGCCGTGAGCACCGTCGAACGGGGCGGCGGAGCCACATTTCTTCAACGGCCTCCCATAGCTCGCAGACCGCAAGGCAGTCGTCGTATTCACGTGCAATCACTGCCCTGCGCCCAAGGACTGCGAGAACACGCTTATCAACATCGCAAAGAGTCGCCCGCCCGAGGGCATTCAGTTTCTCTGCGTCACTGGCTCGCGTTCCGGCCGTTCTCTGGGGAGTCGTCCTCGCAAAGCCATTCTGCGACCTGTTTTTTCAGGTTGCGCAGAGTTGCCTGATTAATGACACACGTCGCTCCGGCGCAGCCGGCGCAAAAGGCGTTGGGATATTCGGGCCATCGCCCCATGTTCGCACGAATGTTCTCCCGCAGCGTGGCGCTCTGCACGTTGCCCAGCGGGGGCGGCCGTCGGATCGCGTGAGCCCCACACCAATGCTGGGAGCCGTCCGGCAGGACGAAGGCTTGGGTAGGCGCAACGTAGCAGCGGTCGGTCAGGGCGCCTTGCCAGTAGTTGCCCTGGGCCGCCTGTTCACAATATTCATCTAGCGTCATGCCATGCTCGGCCCGCAGGAACGGGCTGGCAAACGGCACGTGCTGATCCAGAGTTTCTCGCTCATCTTCCGTTACGCCGATGGCCGCCTGATAGTCTTGCCATACGTGCTCGGCTTCCGCCCAGGTCTCTGTGTAGAACCGCTTCCACTCGTCAGCCGTCGGCCGCAGGAAGGCGTTTTCGCTCCCTCCCACTGGAATGAGGTGAAACGCAAAATCACGTGAAAGCGGGTCGTCCTTGATGCGGCCCTCAAATCCCGATGAGCGAACCTGTCGTATTTCCAGCAGAAAGCGCAGCAGGTCGGGGAAGTGGAAGAGGTTCCGTGCGGTGAGCACACAGTTGACATGGACTTGCGGATGGTTTGCGCCGAGCACCTCGCGGGCGATCTGCAGGTTGTAGAGGCCGTTCAATACGGATTCGAGACGTTGGGACGACTGAAACAACTGGCCCTGCACGTCCGGGGCGATGCTGTCGAGCGAGATATGCAATCTGGCCAAGCCGACCTTCGCCAACTGAAGCGCTACGTGCGGAGTGATCAGAACCGCATTCGTGTTGATGTTGACCGCGGAGCCGAGTTCGGCGGCGCACGCCGCCAGGCCGTCATCGGCCCAGATCTCTGCGCCCAACTGAAGCGGCTCACCGCCGGTCAGGTACACATAGGGCGGGGTGGGCTCGGCCGCCTCCCTCAACAGGGCTTTCCAGTCGTCCAGGGTCAAACGGCGCGGCAGCCAGATCTGATTGCAGTACAGGCAGCGCGGAAGGAAGAAGCAATCCAGTGTCACAACCAGCCCCAGGAAGACGATGGGAAAATGGTCATCGCCCTCCAAGGCGGTCTGCCAATTGCCCAGGGCCTCGACGAGAACGTTTTGATCTCTGATACCCTCGCGCAGGAGCTTCTTCACCCGTTCGGCGTTGCGCTGCACCAGATACTGACTGGCCTTTGCCAGCTGGCTTGGCGCAGTGGGAGGGATTCTCATGAGCGCTTTCCACTCCCTCAACGCATCGCGTCTGGCCAAGATGGCTTGCCATTCGGGCGCTCGGACCAACGCTTGCAGTCTTGCTCTTTGCGTCGGCTGGTAGTGGGCGAACGGAAGGACTCTTTCTCTTCCCATAACCTCAACCCTATTGACGAACGTCGTTTCGACGACAGACTTCGGTCACCGACCAGTCCGTGTCGCTTCGTCCTTTTTCGGTCTCTGGTTTCTTGAGGCTCACGCTGGCCGGGCCTGTTTCGTTTTTTCTGCGATTTCGCAGCCACCGAACAACAGGCGTCAACCGCGGTCTGCACGGCTTGAGTCAGATCATTTCATGGCTATACAGACAATGTACGTTGCCGTGCAACTCCCTGCCCCGGCCCAGGGCCGCTTCCCCGGCATCTCGTCTCAATCCGATAAGCTTAATGCCCTTATCAATCGTATTACGGAAGATGATTTCCATGTCATTGCACTCCGGCTGCGACATGTTGACTGCGTGCACGCCCTTCATTTCGCCCACTCGAAGAATGTAGTGGTCGCCCCTGCCGCAGAAATGGATGCCGCCGCCGCCGAATTCATCAAGAAGCCGCTGGTCATACGGCTCGATGAATTCCTCGAACATTAGCGGCGAGAGATTCATGGCGGAATCGTCCCTGAGAATGATGCGGCCTTTGTGCAACATTCCCCAGTGGGGGGCATAGCCGTCTTGCGGCGGCACGATTTGGTTCCATTCCCGCATGAACTGAATGTACGTCTCCGTCACCAGTCTCAACAGGGATTTGACTAAGTCCGGCTTGTCCACCAAATCCACGAATAGCTCACAACCCCACAGCAGTTCACAGACGTCCATGGGACCTTGGAGATCGGGATGGTAGACGTGAACGTACTTGGAAATGTTCGGGAAGCCCTTTGCCAGATCGAGGAAGTAGTTCCCCATAGCAAAGCACTTGTCTCCATAACCGGCATGCAGGTCGGGGACGCCTTGATCCACGAGGCGTTCGATGGTCTTGCTGCCGCCGGGCAGCGGTCTCGTGGTGGGCAGAGTGTTCACGTCGTCCGCCATGACGAAGATCTCAGCGCCAAAGACGGAAGGGATAATTCCCGTTCCATAGTTCGCCCGTACACACATCAAAGTCCCCGATCCGTCCGCAAGCGCCGCCGAACAGAGGGAGAGTTGCTGCAATGCCATCAATTCGAAGTCTTGGAGGGCGTCATTTACGGGCACGTGCGGCCACGGGATTGAGGGGGGAGATGCTCTTCCGCGTCGCGGAGCAAAGAAGCCATTGGTGAACTTCCCGTCCGTGAATGCCTTCCACTGGCTTAGGAGAGCTTCCTCAACGTCCGCATCGATTCTTCTTTCAAGATCTTCGAGGTAGTTCTCAATCATGACGCGTTTCCTCTTGGTCCAATGGTGCGCGTGAGCGGCCATCAGCCCGCTGCGTGTGCTGGTTTGCAGAGCTTCAAGTATGGCGACAGGTCGTTTTCACGTCCGTCCGTCGCAGAAAAGCGAAGACGATGAAGAAGAACGCGATGCTTGCGAACGAGACACCGAAAAACAGGATTGAGTTAGCATAACGCCGTCCTGCGACTTCGAGAGCCCTGAATTGGGGGGCTAGAAATCCAATGATGACAACGAGTCCAGCCATTACAGCGTTCGCCAACGACAGTGCGCTGACAATTTGCCTTCCTGATTCTTCAAGGCGGAGTAACCGAACACCCCCGATGATCCCGACGAGGGCCAGCACATCAGCAGGAAGGTGGAGTAGAGGACCACCGAACGACTTCGCACAGAAATGCATGGCTCCGAGCAGCAGAAACAGAACCGCGACTATCCTGATCGTCAAGCCAGCGTTCATTGTCTTGGATCCTCCATCTTGATCATGCGCGGCCGAACAGTATTTTTTGACCTATAGCAGGTTCGACGCTGATGCTATCGCCGCCTGAGGGGTGTGTCAAGGGGCTCAGCTGCCGCTCAGCGGCTTCTTCGAGCGGGAAGTGGCGAGAGTTTGTGGCGGATGGATACTATTGTCCCGCACGCGGACTATTGGGGCAATGTGCTGTCAGGGAATTCGAAGAATTCCTTTCTGCAGCGGCGCATGTGGCCGACTGGCAGGTTCCCTACTACGTCGAGTGGGTGCGACGCCCTTACGAAGTCGCCGGCACGAGCCTGGCACGGCGCTCAGAAAGGCGAGATTGCCACGTCGCCCGTCCGCCGCGGCGGGCCCCACACCGAGTACGGGCGCACGGTCCGCCGCGGCGGACGCCCCTACCATTGGCGGGAACTTCGGATTTCCGCCCACTGCGCACTTCTTCAACGGGCTGATAGGCGTCAAGAGATATATGGATGATTTTGCGAAGCTGAAAGAATTCATTGAGGCGTTCAGAGGCACGACCATTGGAAACGTCGCCGAAGCACAAGTCCGCGGGGCCTCATCGCACATGAATTACTATTGAGCTGCTTCGCCCATCGTCATCAGCGCAGGCAATCCTGTGTCTCCCTTTTCGAAGCGGCCAGAAGAGCCTTCTCGAAGACGAACACGTCTTATATAGCACGTTGTCAATGAACCAGTGCAAGCGGTCCGCGCTGCTGCCGGCCCGGAAAAGAAGCTTCTGGTTTTCGCCCTGTCTGGCGTTCAGGATATAGGTCTGGCCGTCACTGGGAGATAGAATCCGGGGCTGCAACCCATCATGATATATCGCCTCACAACCGGAGAAGTGGGGCGGCACAAGTCCGTCTGAAGCACCGTGGCGACGAAACCACGCGGCAAGCTCGCCCGGCCAGTTCTCTACCACTCTAAGGCTGTACGTGCGTCCCTTCGAACATAGAGGGCAAAGACATTGACCCGTCTGCTCATCAATTTTCGCGAGCACATGAACTGAACATGGCGACTGAGGGGGCGAGTTCCGGCGGTGCAGCTCGCGCACTGAAGAAGGACAGTGTTTGCCGACCGGCATGCCGGTCATTGCGCACACGTCGCGCGTTCCGACTGAGTCCGGTCTGGCATACCATGCAAACGACCCCTGGCTGTGGAGGTGATCGATAATCCTGGCGGCCACTGGCGCGGCTGCTTCGACACCGACCAGGGCCCGCGAAGCCTTTCCCGAGAAATTGCCGATCCATACGCCGACCGTGTATTTGGGCGTGTAGGCAAAGGCCCATGCGTCACGATGGCCGTGCGAGGTCCCGGTCTTCCACGCGAGTCGCACTTGGGTCCATTTCGACTTCCATAGACATTCGCCACCCGGCCGTTCCACGTCTGATAGAATGTCGGCAACCAGGTAAGCCGTTCCCTCGGAGAACACCCGGCGGGCAGAGGTGGGCGGGTCGTCCTCGAGCAGGCGGTACGGCCTATGGATCCCCAACCGCGCCAGGCACGCGTATGCGTTCGTCAAGTCCAGAAGCCTCGTCTCGCACGAGCCCAGCGTGAGCGCGAGGCCATAATGATCAGGAGCCTTGCTGAGCGTTGTCAGACCGCATTCTCTGAGAAGAGTGAGCAGATTTCTCGTGCCAACTTTCTTCAGCAGCGTGACCGCCGGCATGTTGAGGGATTTGGCCAGCGCCTCCCTGGCCGTAACCGGCCCTTGGTATCCGCGGTCGTAGTTCTCCGGCACGTACCCGCTGAAGTTGCGCGGCACATCTGCCAGGACCGTCGAAGGAGACGCAATGCCCAAGTCAAACGCCAAGGCGTACGTGAACGGTTTCAGCGCGGAACCTGGCGATCGTGCCGCCTTTGTCCCGTTGATCTGCCCGCAGTCCTCGACGGAGAAGAAGTCGCATGATCCCACAAGCGCCCGCACGGCTGCAGTCGCATTCTCAATGACGACGACCGAGCCGTTGGTAACTCCCTGGGGCCGCAAAGCGTCAACGCGATCTCTTAGCGCGGTTTCTGCGACGTGTTGAATGTGCCTGTCGAGCGTGGTGCGCAACGCAGTCTGATGCGAGTGCTGCTGGAAGAGCATCCGCGTGAAGTGCGGCGCGTCAAACGAGAAGGGACTGCGGCTTACCTGCACGGGTTCCTTAAGTGCGACTCGAAGCTGCTCCTTCGTGATGTACCCGCAAGTAAACATGCGCTTGAGAACATGATCCCGTCGCCGCTGAGCCCGCCTCGGATGGCGATCCGGACGAAGGCGAGTGGGCGACTGCACGAGACCCGACAAGAGCGCTGCTTCCCCAAGCGTCAAATCCTTTGCGTGCTTGCGAAAGTACGCAAGCGACGCCGCCTCCACGCCCACAAGGTTGCCGCCGTAAGGCGCCAGGTTCAGGTAGATCTCGAGGATTTGTCTCTTGGTGCGAAGGCGCTCAAGCTGCAGAGCACGAAAGGCTTCGATAATCTTTGTGGAATACGTGCGAGGCCGCGGCTCGATCAGTCGCGCAATCTGCATGGTCAGGGTGGAGGCCCCTGATACGATGTGGCCTCGCCGGAAGTTCGACCATGCCGCGCGCACCACAGCAATCGGATCCACGCCCGGATGGACGCGGAATCGCTCGTCCTCCGCGGCGACGGTCGCCTGAATGATCCGCGGGCTGATCTCATCGATATCGACCCAGAAGAGCCACGATTCATCCCGGCTGAGGAAGGGGCGCAGCAGACGTCCGTCGCGGTCCTGGACGAGCGTGGAGTGTCTCTGCCGCCGCAAGTTTTCCAGCTTCTCCTGTGGGAAGGGGAAGATCGTCGAAAGCGTATAGAAGGCAACGACAACGCCGATGAAGGTCACGATCAGGGATTTCCCTATCCGGCGCAACCATTTTCGCGTTTTCCTCAAGACTGTGGGCTTCTGCGGTTTATCGCTCATGGACAATCCTCACTGCGCCTGCGCCGTGCACGCTGCACACGGCCGGGTTGTACATGCAGGATGCCTGAATTGGCGGAAGACGAAACTGCCCCCTGGTCACGGCCCGAACCGCGTAGCGATACACGTACTGACGGCCTCCGATGAGATCGGCAAAGAGCAGCAGACGGTCATCCCGCATCTCGACTCTGTCCGGCACGAGCAGGACTCCGGGCGAATCTTCCATCTCGCCAAGATCCGGCAGCGTATCACGTGTGGCGATTCGTGGATTCTCAATCTCGAGTCCCCCCGGCAGCAGATCACTTATGACCACGTTGTCCACGGTCCGCTCACTCTGAACTGCAATCTCCGCGATCATGACGTCGCCGTGAGCGATGGCGTTGAGGTCCATGGGCTTGGCCTCACGGCTCAGGAACCGCCTGCGGACCCTGATGCCTTGGTCCGATTCAGGGAGTCCTCCCGAGGCGGGGATACCTTCGGCTGACCAGTAGTAATAGAGATCGCCTGTTCCGGTCACAGAAATCTCGATGTCATTCCTTCCGATACCTTTCCGCTCGAGCTGTACGTCATCGCGATGCGTGAGTGAAGCGAGCGGCTCGTTGTTCAGCTTGATCTCCGCACGCCAGTCAGCCTCTGTCGCGCCCAAATGCCGGACATACTTGCCCAGTGCCAACAAGGCAAAGGCATTTTCCTGGGTGGTGAGCCAGCGACCGTTGGACATCTCTCGCTCAAGCTGTTTGACGAGCGCCGGCACGCGTGGACTTTCCGGGTCAATATCCATGGTAATCGAGAGCAATATGGCCTTTTCGCGCGTTGGCGAGTGCAGGGCGTCGCCTGTGTCGCGTTCCGGCTTGATGGGCGGCATCACTTCGGGATGGATCAGAGTATTTGCAAGTTCCCTTTCACCTATCAGGGCAAACGCGGCCGCAAGGTGAAACCGGGAATAGCCGCTGAGATCCTCCCGGTTCTCATAAAGACGGTATGTCCAGGAAGCATTGGAGCGGCCCGCATGCGCCGACACATAACAGGCGTATGCCTTCGTATCCGAGGAAGTGCCATCGTTTGACAAAAGCTCGTCCAGGAAGTCCAGCGCCGATTCGAGGCGATCCTGTGGAATGATGTAGCCTGCTTTGTCCGCTTCCACGAGGAAGTGCGTGGCGTACACGCTTCCCCACTCGTAGTGGCGCCTGTACCCCGGCCACGTAGCGAAGCCGCCGGCGTACGTCTGCATGGACGTGATACGGTCTATGCCCGCCTGGACGAACACCGCCACCTCATCCTGCTGCAGCGTTTCAGGATCCGTCGTGGCGGCAATATCACTCAAATAGAGCAGTGGAAAACATCGTGACGTCGTCTGCTCCAGACAACCGTACGGATAACGCATGACATACC
>SDBU01008626.1_pt1 | contig 11552 bp, 10 predicted proteins | sample 2277071 | NCBI WGS metagenome assembly SDBU01 (sample SAMN10397929, study PRJNA504765) | marine sediment metagenome | isolation source: marine sediment core GS08_GC12, 126 cmbsf | place: Arctic Ocean: Gakkel Ridge, Loki's castle | collected 2008 | reverse complement strand
GGTAATATCATCGGGGACCAGTTCACCTCTGTCAATATATCCCTTTGCCTTTTTGCCCAGTTCGGTTCCGGAGGAGATGTTCTCTCTGAAGATTACACCTGTTTCTATATGGGGGACACCAAATTTTTTCTGAACTATCGCGCCTTGAGTTCCTTTACCACTTCCATTGGGGCCAAAAATCAGAATATTCATTACCGAGAGCTCCTTTCGAAATATATTTTTACCTCTTTCGCATTTCGGTTGAACAACTTTATTACGAAAGAACCACATCTTTTAGCAAGGCTGGATCCTTATAAGGTATTCCACGTATTATGGCAAGCACAAAATCCAGAATGCTTAATGAAAAGAGTGTTCTTCTCCCGGGAAAGCACCCGATTTTACATCAGCAATATATTGTTTAAAGGCATCCTTCAACACCGTATCCATGTCGGCGTATTTCTTGACAAACTTTGGTGTAAAATTATCATACATACCTAGCATATCGTTCACCACAAGGACCTGCCCATCACAGTGTACGCCTGCTCCTATACCTATGGTAGGTATTTCAAGCGACCGCGTAATCTCCCCGGCCAGGGTTTCGGGGACACATTCCAGTACTACGGAAAAGGCCCCGGCATCTTCCAGGATTTTGGCATCTTCCAACATTCTTTCAGCAGTCCCTTTTTCCCTCCCCTGGACCTTGTATCCTCCTAATTTATGAATCGCCTGAGGGGTGAGTCCCAGATGTGCCATAACTGGAATTCCCGCAGATGTTATCCTTCTTACAACTTCGGATACCTCTCTTCCACCCTCAAGTTTTACTCCATGGGCTTCCGCTTCTTTGAGGAATCGTCCGGCATTATATACCGCTTCATCAACAGATGCGTGATAAGACATAAAGGGCATGTCTCCGATAACCATGGAACGTTCCGCTGCGCGGGAGACTGCCTTTGTGTGATGAATCATATCCTCCATGGTGACCGGCAAAGTACTTTCATATCCAAGAATGACCATTCCCAGGGAATCGCCTACGAGGATAATATCCACACCGGCTTCGTCAACTTTAAGGGCGGTGGAATAATCGTATGCGGCCAGCATGGTTATTTTATCTCCTTTTCTTTTCATCTTGCCGATATAAGAAGCCGTTATCCTGTTTATTTTTATTTCTTTACTCATTTTCTGTTCCCCCTGTAATAAAAAAAGCCCTTCCAGCGGTATGAGAAGGGCCATCTAGTTTCATAATCTTCGTGTCCGTCCCAGTCCACCTTACATGGATCCAAGCAGTTATGGCACTACCCCTATCACATAATGGAGAAAAATACCATAGAAAGGTGAACTGAACAGCGAGCGCATTCCCCACTGCTTGCGGCGGGGTTAGCGAGCGAATAAAAAAATAAAAATATTCCTTAACAGTCGGAGATTCCCCGCAACTTGTTGCGGGGAGCTTCAATTCGCCAGATATTGCATAAACAGGGCAAAAAACCCTTTCCATCCTTCTTGCTATTGGCATATCAGTTGTTATAATAATCGGGGAACATTTAAGAAATGTGAGGAAGAATGAAAAAAATCGATCTCATGATTTTCGATCTAGATGGAACTCTTATTGATTCGGGGAATGATCTTGCATCTGCAGTAAACTACACCTTGGAAGAGATGTCTATGCCTCCATTGAGTAGGGAGAAAATTACAGGATATGTGGGAGATGGGGTAAAAAGGCTCATAGAAAGATCAATCGGGGAAGAAAACATAGACCGGCTGGAAGAGGCGCTCGACATATTCATCACTTATTATACTGATCATATTCTGGATACGACAGATCTATACCCGGGTGTAAAAGATGTGCTGCGTCATTTTGAAAACAAGAAAAAGATCATTGTCACAAATAAGATTTACAGACTTTCTTCCAAGATTGCAAGTGGGCTGAAGATAGAAGAGTATTTTGAAGAAATAATCGGAAGGGACAGCGCCCCTTACAAGAAGCCGGATCCTGCTCTTTTGGTGTCACTGGCTCAAAAATATTCAGCGGATATCGGAAGGACAGTGGTTATAGGAGACGGTTTGAATGATATCAAACTGGCAAAAAATTCGAGCGCCATAAGCTGTGCCATTTTAAATGGATTGGGAATCAGGGATAAGCTCCTGGAATTGAACCCCGATTACTCCTGTGAGGATATATCGGAACTGAAAGAGTTGTTTTATTAATAAATGATGGCTTCGTAAAAAGTCCAACTTCTGCGTTACGCTGCATCCTTCGTCACTGCGGCGTACCGTAAGTACGCCTCATTCCTCAGGATTTGCGCGCCTTGAATTTGAAGCTTTTTACTTTGCCATCGAATATCGATTTTTTACGAGTGCATCAATAAATGGGCGTCAATATTTTTAATAAAGTTAAAAGTACAATAGAGCGCTACAGGATGCTTGACCGGGGGGATCGAATATGTGTTGCGGTTTCCGGGGGTCCTGATTCGGTGGCGCTTTTAAGGTTACTTTCGTTATTAGCGAGTGATTACAATCTTTATCTTGTGGTGGCCCACTTAAATCACGGACTCAGGGGCAATGAATCGAACAGGGACGAGGCATTTGTGCAGGAACTGGGCAGATTGATGGAAGTTCCCGTCAAAAGCAAATATGTGCCTGTCAATTCCATAAAAAGGGAAAAAGGCGGATCATTAGAGGATATCTGCAGAAAAGCGAGGTTTAAATTCCTGAAAGAGGTGTTAAAAGAGGAAGGGTTAAACAAGATTGCCCTGGGGCATAATCTGAATGATCAGGCCGAAACCATAATGATGAGATTTCTGCGTGGGAGTGGAATGACCGGTATTAAGGGTATGCTTCCGGTAAGGGACAATATGTATATAAGACCCTTGCTGGAGGTGACCAGAAAAGAAATACTGGCATTCCTCAAGAGTGAATGCACAGGATATGTAACGGACAGCTCAAATTCGGAAAACATGTGTCTGAGAAACAGGATAAGGAACGATCTCATACCGGAATTGCAGGATCACTACAATGCGAGATTGGTGGAAAACCTGGGTCGCATGGCAGATGTCCTGAGGGGGGAAGATGATTTTATTGAAGGAGCGGTGGATGGCATCCTGACCGATTGGAAGATTCCCGTCGATGGAGATACGGTAAAGATAAAGATTTCTGAATTCAAGGGACTGCACTGTGCATTACAGAGGAGGGTGATAAAGCTCCTCCTTGAACGTATCTCTTTAAAAAGGAAGGGAATAGGTTATTTGCATATCGCGGCCGTAATGGACCTGATTAATGGGGAAAGACCGAACGGTTTCCTTGATCTCCCTTTTCAGATAAGGATAGAACGCGAATATGATAACGTATTCATTTCAAAGGAAAAGAATCATACAACCGTTGGCGCAACTCCCTTTTGTTATCCTGTAGAAATCCCCGGGGTAATCAATATCCGGGAAGCCGGCATAAAGATAAAATTTGACATCGCAGACACAGATGATTGTGATCTCAACGCCGACAAAGCGGTTTTTATGGACTATGATGCAATTAAATGCCCCCTTGAAATTAGAAATATGAGACCGGGAGACAGAATACATCCGATCGGAATGGACGGGACAAAAAAGATAAAGGAATATTTTATCGATAAAAAGATTTCCAAAAAAAGGAGGGGCCGAATTCCACTTCTGGTTGACCGGGAATCTGTGTTATGGATAATGGGCATGAGACTGAGTAATAGGGTCAGGTTGACCGATATGACGGAAAAGGTGGTAAAAGCTGAAATTATTTGATATAAAAAAGGTTTATTTTTACGTATTTCGCATTTAAGTTGATGAACTCTCGCACAAACACCTTTTCGCTTGTCTAAGACGCTTTTTGATAAATCCAGGGCTTGCTACAGGCGATCCCAAAACTCGCCATTCGGGCTCAGACAGTTGGAATCGCTTGTCTTCCGCTTCGCCAGGATTTATTCGCAAAAACCATCTTAATGACCACTCAAAGGAATTTATGCGTGAACAACTTTATTACGAAAGAACCTTATTTTTTTAATTGTCTGAATTTTTGACAAGGAGCAGGGGAAAGTGAATCAATTACAAAAAAATATAGCACTTTGGATTGTGATAAGTCTCGTATTTGTTCTTCTCTTCAACATGTTTAATCAACCCCAGAGAATATGGGACGAGATTGTATACAGTGATTTTATTGATTTAGTCGATAAGGGTCATGTGTCCGAGGTTACTATTCAGGGCGATAATGTGGAAGGTAAGCTTGTGGACGGGAAGAATTTTAAGACTTATGTCCCAAAGGATGCCAACATGGTTTCAACATTAAAAGATAAGAAGGTCCGAATATCAGCTAAACCGGATGAGGGCTCTCCATGGTATATGACTATTCTCATATCGTGGCTTCCGATAATCCTGCTGGTAGGTGTCTGGGTCTTCTTTATGAGACAGATGCAGGGCGGCGGCGGAAAGGCGATGTCATTCGGGAAAAGCAGGGCAAAATTGATGACGGACAAATCAAATACGGTAACCTTTGATGATGTGGCAGGAATTGAAGAGGCAAAGGCAGAACTTGAAGAAATCGTGGAATTTCTGAAAGATCCGAAGAGATTTACAAGGCTGGGAGGAAGAATACCGAAAGGTGTCCTCCTTGTTGGAGCTCCGGGCACGGGAAAAACACTCCTTGCAAGGGCGATAGCGGGAGAGGCGGAAGTTCCATTTATGAGCATAAGCGGATCCGATTTCGTTGAAATGTTTGTTGGTGTTGGCGCGTCAAGGGTGAGAGATCTCTTCAATCAGGGAAAGAAGCATGCCCCCTGTATAATATTTATTGACGAGCTTGACGCCGTGGGAAGACATAGAGGAGCCGGACTGGGCGGCGGTCATGATGAGAGGGAGCAGACCTTGAATCAGATGCTCGTCGAAATGGACGGGTTCGAATCAAATGAAGGTGTTATCATCATGTCTGCCACAAACCGTCCCGATGTTCTGGACCCGGCGCTACTGAGACCCGGAAGGTTTGACAGACAGGTTGTGGTTCCTCTTCCCGATGTGAAGGGAAGGGAAAAGATTTTCCAGGTTCACGTGAAAAAGGTGCCCTTGAATGATGATGTTGATCTCTCGGTGCTTGCCAGGGGAACGCCTGGATTTTCAGGCGCAGATATAGAAAATCTGGTAAATGAAGCGGCCCTGAGTGGCGCCCGTTTCAATAAGGATCTTGTGGGGATGGTCGATTTTGAATTTGCGAAAGATAAGGTCCTCATGGGTACAGAGAGAAAAAGTATGGTCATCAGCGACGAGGAAAAGAGGAATACGGCATATCATGAGGCGGGCCATGCCCTGGTGGCAAAGTTAATTCCCGGTACGGACCCGATACACAAAGTTACGATTATACCGCGAGGCATGGCGTTGGGTTTGACGCAGCAGTTACCGATTGATGAAAGACATACCTATCCCAGGACCTATCTTATCAATAATATCGCAATACTACTGGGGGGGAGAGCGGCTGAGGAACTGATTTTGAACGACTTTACCACAGGTGCGGCAAACGATATCGAACGGGCTACGGGACTTGCCAGAAAAATGGTATGTGAGTGGGGGATGAGCGATGAAATGGGGCCTCTCACCTTCGGGAAAAAAGATGAGCAGATATTTCTTGGAAGGGAAATTGCGACACATAAGGATCACGGCAATGAGACGGCAGAGAAGATTGATAAAGCGGTATCAAGGATTGTGACGGAAAACTATGAAAGAGCGAAGACACTTCTGTCGAAAAGTACAGATATTCTTCACAAACTTTCAGAAGAGCTTTTGATAAAAGAGGTGCTGAATGCGGATGAACTGGACGCAATAGTAAATTCGAAAAAGAAAAAGGGGAGAAGCCCAAGACGAAAAACGGCAACAAGTTCAAAATGAGATATCTTCAGATAGCAACGCCACTGGAAGCAAAAGAAGAACTGGTAAGGATAGGTGTCGATCCATACGGAGTCGAGGCCATGGCTCCGAAGATGGAAAACCTTAATATTTTCATTGAGGGAATAGAATGCAAGTTAGCAAATATCATGAAGCAGGAGATGCTTTCAATCGGCGGCGATGTGGCGGTTGCAAGGGGTACTGTCGGGTGCACAATAAGTGAGACGGATGCGATTATCATGGGAAATTTAAAGCAGATAAAGAAATTTGCTGATAAAATATCCCTGCAGCCCTTCGATCTGAAGGAGGTAGCGGCAGACATCAAAAGTACAATATCCAATCTGAACAGGGGAAAATTTATACTGAAAACGCCAGAGAGGGAGATCTCCATTGGCGACAGAACGCTTATAATGGGAATAATAAATATGACGCCCGATTCTTTTTCTGACGGCGGCATATTTGGAAACATTCAAGAGGCTGTTGAGCATGGTTTGAAATTGGTTCAAGATGGTGCGGATATCCTCGATATCGGCGGTGAATCTTCAAGACCAAATTCTGATCCAGTAAACCTGGATGAAGAATTAGAGAGAGTAATTCACGTGATCAGGGAACTGAAAGGGAGCATAAATATTCCCATATCTATAGATACGACGAAGGCAGAAGTGGCACGTAAGGCGTTGGAATCGGGAGCGGAGATAATAAACGACATAAGTGCAATGAGAAATGACAGGAAGATGCCTGAAGTGGTTGCCAGATACAGGGTCCCCGTTGTTTTGATGCACATGAGAGGTATGCCGAAAACTATGCAGAGTGGGGATATTTCTTATGGGTCGGTAACGGGAGAGATAACGCAATTTCTTAAAGAGAGTATAGAAAAGGCAGAGTCGGCCGGAATAGATCGAGAAAATATTATTGTCGATCCAGGTATAGGTTTCGGTAAGAGGACCGGAGACAATATCAGGATTTTAAAACGTCTCCGGGAGTTCAAATCGCTTGGGAGGCCTATTCTGATAGGGACATCACGCAAGAGTTTTATAGGTGAGATTACGGGCAGAGAACCGGGCGATCGTGTAGATGGAACGGCGGCAACAGTGACGGCGGCGATTATGAATGGCGCCAATATCGTAAGGGTTCATGATGTGGGTTTTATGAAAGGGGTGTCCCAGATCGCCGATTCCATTGTAAGGAATTAGGATGATACGTGCCGTAGGGATAGATATTGTCGATATTTCCAGGATAGAAGGGATATGCAACAAGTGGAAAAGGAGATTCCTGGAAAAGGTATATTCTGAAAGGGAAATAAGGTACTGTGAAAGCAAGGCTTTCCCTGCACAGCATTATGCAGCGAGATTTGCTGCCAAAGAGGCCTTTTTGAAGTGCCTCGGTATCGGCATGGGTGGCGGTGTTAGACTTAAAGATGTTGAGGTTGTAAACGATAAAAAAGGCAAGCCGGAATTAAAAATACGCGGAAAATCGAAGAAAATCGTCAGCCACGATGTCGCTAAGAATATTCACGTGAGCATTTCCCACACGGACAAGAACGCCGTGGGTGTTGTTGTAATTGAAAAAAAATGAATTTAACGCTTATTTCAAACAGTATTGGGGACACAATAAATCTGGGAAGTATAATAGGCGAGAACCTGAAGGGGGGGGAGATCATTGCCCTGACAGGTGAACTCGGTTCGGGGAAAACGTGTATAACCCGGGGAATTGCCAGAGGGATGGGTATATCGGAAGAATTTTATATCACAAGCCCGACATTCACGCTCATCAACGAATACCCCGGAAGGATACCTCTGTACCATCTGGATGTTTACCGGCTATCGGGTTCAACGGATCTGGAAGACCTGGGCTATGAGGAATATTTTTATGGTAAAGGAGCCATTGTGATCGAATGGGCCGAGAAAATACGAGATATCATTCCACCCGATTCAATATTTATATATTTAAAATACCTGGGCGAGAAGAAAAGGGAAATCGAAATCTCGTACGAAGGTGATAATGCGCCCAGAATTATAAAAAGGGTAAATGAGGAGGTTTTCAGCAGGTGGCATTGATTGTTCAGAAATATGGCGGGACTTCTGTTGGTGATACCGAAAAAATTCGGAATGTAGCCAAGAGAGTGGCAAGGATCAAAGGTGAGGGTAATGACTTGGTGGTGGTGCTGTCTGCCATGGCAGGTGAAACAGATAGACTCATAAAACTGGCGGAAACAGCAACGGAAAACGATCCCGATGAGAGAGAATATGATGCGCTCATCTCCACGGGAGAACAGGTAACCGTTTCACTCCTTGCAATGATACTTAAAAAAATGGGGTACCCGGCCAAATCATTCCTCGGTTCGCAGGTGAAGATATTCACAGACGGAAATCATAAGAACGCAAGAATACTGAAGATTGACACCGAAATAATCAATGAGGGACTTAAGGCCGGTAAAATAGTGGTGGTAGCCGGATTTCAGGGTGTTGATGATAAAGGCAATATTACAACGCTGGGCAGGGGAGGATCGGATACGAGCGCAGTCGCGCTGGCGGCAGCGCTGAAAGCCGATTACTGTGAGATTTTTACCGACGTGGACGGTGTCTATACGACAGATCCCAATGTTTATGACAGGGCAAGAAAGCTGTCCAAAATATCATATGAGGAGATGCTGGAACTGGCCAGTGCCGGAGCCAGGGTGCTTCAGCATCGTTCAGTGGAACTGGCTAAAATGTATAATGTTCCCATATTTGTCAGGTCATCATTCAACGATGATAGCGGAACATTAGTGACAATGGAGGATAAGGATATGGAAAGAAAACTTGTTTCCGGTGTAACCTGTGATAAAGATCAGGCAAAGATTACGATCATTCACGTGCCGGATCAACCGGGTGTGGCGGAAAAGATTTTTACACCTTTATCGGTGCGCAATATAATAGTGGATATGATTATCCAGAACGCAAGTATTGAGGGCTATACCGATTTGACCTTCACCGTTTCAAGGAAAGACACGGAAGAGGTCAAAAATATTCTCGATGAAGTTGCAAAGGAGATAGGCGCAAAGAGGATAGATTGTGACGAGAAGATATCAAAGATATCTGTGATCGGTCTTGGTATGAGGAGCCATTCAGGTGTTGCTTCGAAGATGTTTGCTGCCCTGGCGAATGAGGGAATAAACATAATGATGATCAGTACCTCTGAAATAAAGATATCTTGCGCAATAAGGAGAAAATATACGGAACTTGCTGTCCAGGTGCTTCATGATGCCTTTGAACTGGATAAAGAAAGTCAAAACTAATGATGAAGGGCAGATTTATGGTGCCTGTCTTCTTGTATTAGCTGTCGCGCTTATATACTTTGTGAAGATGTCTTTTCAATTGTTTTATGTCCCGGGAAGATTTTTACTTCCCTGTAATGAAAGCACAAGGCCGGACAGGCTGATAGTGGAAATTGCCGGCGAAACGAATCGCAAAGGGATTTATTTCCTGTCTCCACAAAAGGCAAAAATTAATAATCTACTTATGACGGCGGGTATTGCTGAAAAGAGGGGATTGGATAAGGGGTTACTCAATAGAAGCATCATAAACGGTGACAGGATAGTAATTTATTATAATGATCCATATATAAAATTGGAGAGGATAGATTCAGAGACCAGGCTTGCCCTTGATATGCCTGTTGATATCAATAGTGTAACTGTTGAGGAATTAATGCTTATCCCGGGAATAGGATTCAAGACAGCCAGTGCAATTAGCGAACTTAGAGAAAAGAAGAGGGGGTTTTCGAAGGTCGAAGACCTGAAGGCGATTAATGGTTTTGGAGAGAAGAAATTTGATAGCATAAAAGGTTATATTTACATCGGAGACAGGGAATAAAAATGGGTGCATGACCCTTGACAGGGGAGCATCATAGGTGATAGTAGTGCGATGATTAACATTGAGTCGGGGCGTAGCGCAGTCTGGTAGCGTATCTGAATGGGGTTCAGAGGGTCGGAGGTTCAAATCCTCTCGCCCCGACCAGTTAAAATAATTCCCGCAGTTGCACCATCCCCTACAATCGCATTCAACCTGGCATGGGTCAGTTGACAACTCAGGTTCTAATTAATATATAAAGGTAGTTCTAAGTTTGGCGAGAGTGGCGGAACTGGAAGACGCACTGGACTTAGGATCCAGCCCGCTTTGCGGATAGGGGTTCGACTCCCCTCTCTCGCACCACTCAAAAAAAAGATAAGGAGCAGCGATGTGGGCGGTACAGTATCTCCCGTGAAAATAGAAGAAAACGGTCCTGTAAAAAGGCAGTTGACATTTGAAATACCCTGGGCCGATGTGGCGAAAGAACTGGATGTGGCATACAGAAAGATCGGTAAAACAGCTAAAATCAAAGGTTTCAGAGCTGGGAAGACACCGAGGAAGGTGCTGGAGGTATACTACAGTGATCAGGCAGAGGGTGAAGCGGTATCAACTCTGGTTACAAGGTATTACTCCGATGCTGTCAAAGAAAATGGTATAATGCCGGTAGACAATCCGACAATTGACCAAAAAGGAATAGAAACGAACAAAGATTTTCAATTTACGGCAACGGTAGAGGTGGAACCGGTAATCGAGGTAAAAGATTACCTCGGTCTTAAAATAAAAAAGAGAGCTATAAGAGTAACTGCGAGCGACGTGACTGATAGAATCGAGCAGATCCGTCAGATGTACAGCACGCTGGAAGAGGTAAAAGAAGACCGGGCTATAAAAGAGGGTGATTTTGTTACGATAGATTTTACAGGAAAGGTTGACGAGAAGGTTCAAAAAAAACTTTCGTCGGAAGATTATACTCTTCAGATAGGCTCAAAGGTCCTATTTGCGGATTTTGAGGAACAACTTATAGGTGTTAAAAAGGGAGAGGAAAAAAAGGTTGCGGTTACATTCCCTGAGAAGTTTCATATGGACAAAGTTGCCGGCAAAGAGGGTGTATTCACTGTTAATATAAAAGACATCAGGGAAAGAATTCTGCCCAAACTGGATAACAACTTCGTTAAAAACTTTGAGAAGTATGAGACAATAAAGGACTTAGAGGAAGATGTTAAAAAATCGATTGAGGAGGAGGAGAAAACAAAAGTAAAGGCCGAAGTCGAAAATCAGGTAATAGAGAGACTATTAGAGAAGAATGACTTTGAAGTTCCTTCGATCTTTGTGGAAAGACAGATATACATGATGATGCTGAACGCCCAGAAGCACCTGGTAAATAATGGAATGAAACCCGAGGAGGCCTTCAAAATCAGCTCAAACATGCACGACAGCTTTAAAAATCAGGCGGAAAAAACGGTCAAGGCATCCATCCTTCTGAGTAAGATTGCTGAAAAGAAATCAATCGCGTGCGACGAAAAAGAACTGGAAGAACTAGAGAAGTCAAGGCTACAGAAATCCTGGGTCGAGTTATGCCCCTTCCTGCTAAAGCGTATACTGCGCTTGAGAAGACAGTCGGAATAGTAGTGTCTTCTCTTTCGAAAGACCGTTAAAGTATATTTATGTCAAGTAAGCAAAGTGGTGTTGGGAACAGTTTGGGGATAAATTTATAGTGCCCTGCCTACCGTGGCTCCCTCCATAGTTGCATCGTGCACTCGTCTGACACCACTGGCATCACCCACCACATATATCTCTTTCACCTTTTCCTTGAATGTCCATATTTTATTCAAAAAGAAATTACTTCCCATATATGCTCTTTCAT
>SDBU01008625.1_pt1 | contig 11553 bp, 18 predicted proteins | sample 2277071 | NCBI WGS metagenome assembly SDBU01 (sample SAMN10397929, study PRJNA504765) | marine sediment metagenome | isolation source: marine sediment core GS08_GC12, 126 cmbsf | place: Arctic Ocean: Gakkel Ridge, Loki's castle | collected 2008 | reverse complement strand
ACCCCCAGTAATATGGGTGAACTGAAAGGCAACTGACTTCCTTTCTAATGTTCCATCTGGATCGAAAAACACGGCATCGTCATCAAAAGCATATCCAATCGTTCTCGTAGAATCCCCAGTCGTCGCTGGGGGCGCTGCCTGTATATCACCCACTGTTTCACTAACATACAAGTCTTCACCGGGATTCCAGTTCCAAGAGGCATCCCTAACAACGCCTTTTAATACTACAATGAATATGTCGGCATCCCCAGTTGCCCCAGTTAACGCAAAACCCAGTTTTCGGCTTGTTGTCGCCGCTAAATCAGCATCCGTAGGATCCCATTTGCCATCGGCGTTCAACTGGACAAGCTGCATAATGGTAATGGCGGAACCCGCCGTGGCTTCTATCCACTCATCGGTAACTGCCGCATGATCGTCTACTGGGTCATAGTACATTCCATTACTCGGAAAATACAGTTTCGCATCTATATCAGTTGCCATCACAATCTCCTCGTTCTAGCTATTAGTCCACCATCTCTTATACAGTTTCGGGCGATGCTACTCCCGGCTGCCAGAAGCTCAATCTCCGCATCGTCAGCCTGCGTGCTGATAGCATCTACAAAGTTAACCCCGGTTACTAGGTTTCCGTTGGCCGTGTCCTCCTCCTTGACGCCGGTCTTCCAGTACTTCGCCGTGTACTCCGGGTCACGGCAGAATAATCCCCCGTTAATCACATTTCCCTTTGACCCATCCAAAAACCTTATAGCTACGTCCTGCTCATCCGTCGCCGCGGTGTTCAGGTTTGCTATTATGGGTCCATTAAAGATGTTCCAGTAGGTGTCTGCTAGAACTATGGCTCCATCCTGCGCCCCTGCGTTTGGAAGTGTGTTGTCCACCCGTACACCGTTCCAGGTGTTCTTATGCGGTCCGAAACTGGTGGTGCCCATATCATCAAGTAGGATTCCAAAGGGGAAGCCTCCGCTTATATAGAGGCCGGATATAACGTTGCTTGCAAATCCTTTGATGGCGTAAAAGTTCTCCCCATCCATATTCGTGAACTTGCTGTCGAACACCCTGTCAAAATAGTAGCAGTTCTCATCCGCCCCGTAGCTGCGAATGTCGTAGAACTCGCCACCCGCGGCGCTACCCGTATCTGTGGAAAGTCTGATGTTATCTCGGTCACAGTCTCGGACATCCACATGCTCTAGCCGGAGAGTTTTCCAGTTGCCCCCGGCGGGGTTGGTCATCTCCATGCTTATGCCATCAATGGCCCCCGCGTTGTTCGCCTTATTACCGTTAAATCTACCGTTTCTGATACCCATATCAATATTAGTGGTTGCAGTAGGCGTCACCATGTGACAGTCACTACCCGCCTCCAACATAACCTCTGCGGTATTCCAAGGCCAAACGAACTCAAGGAGGGTGTGGTCGCTGAGTTGAATCGGACCATCAATGTTGAAGTCTGCCCCAGCAGTATTAACTTTGATGATCCCCGGCGTCGATCCTTTATCGGCTACACAAGCATTGATAAGATCCTCCAGACTAGTGTTTGCCGCGCTTTCAGCTAGAGTGCTTCCATATAGAGTTCTGGCTTTCCAGTTGCCTCCGTAGGTTTGCTTGACTAGGTAATCCCATGGTTTCTCTGGATATATCATACTCATTTCTATACACTCCCCCGTATCAATACTCCAACATAATACACATCGGCATTCACCGTGTCACCGGCGTTGCTTCCAGTTCTCGTGAAATGTAACCCCACCAAATCGCCACCGGCCGCACCAGTAAGCGCCCCCGTAATATCGAGACACTCCACTTCATCAGTGCTCACACCAGTTATAGTAGCTCCGATACTATCTGTATGTATCTGAAAATCTTCGTTCACACAGACCTCCGCAAAGTTGGTGGCACACTCCCATCGAATATTACCCACTCCCTCCGAGATGATAATAACCACCGCACTATCAATCGTAACTATGTCACTCGGCACCATGAATGTCTGCCATACATCAATATCATAATCATCCTCCATGAGTACAGCGGCATAAGTACCCTTCTGCATATTTGGATCAGGCGCAGGGAAGAACTGATCAACCCATGCCACCGTTGCCGCCCCAGCAACAATGGTTATATCAACCTCGTCGCCAGGTCCATCGTCTACGATGGTGAGTGTGATATTTGCGCCCTCAATGAAGTTGAGCAACCTTCTCGTGCCGACTATTGCCCCGCTGTTCTTCCTTATCCTGACATTCCCAAGTTTGCTCATTACACATACCTCAACCTAAAGCCCAAATAATACGCATCCGCGTCAATATCGTCCCCCGCCTGACTCGCCCTACGGATGAAGGTGAAACCCACCAAGTCGCCCGCCGCAATCCCATCTAGGCTGGCGGACACGTCGATACAGACGAGGTTGTTCTGGGTGACGGCGGTTGTCTGGTCGGTCTCCGCATCACTTCCCGCATTGTAGTTCTCGGCGGCACAGAGTTTGCCCCAGTCGGTTGTGGTGCTCCACTGCATATCTGGGGGACCGCCAGTGGCTGTCTGAACGACGATGACATGCGCCGTCACAAGTTGCTGGAACTCCAGCGGAATCGGCACCTGAAACCTGAACGTGGTATCAACCGTATCAGGAAGAACAAGCGCCGGATGATCGCCAACATTGCCATCTGGATCGGTGACTTCCATGAAAATCCATGGAAGCTCATTATTTGTACCAGCATCAGTAAAGGTGGAAATTAGGTTGGATTTATTCCACCTATTATCGTTCCCAGACACAGTTGTTGGTCCAAGTTTATTACCATCAATAATATTATCGTTTCCAGAGATAGAGTTGATATTAATAAAGTAGTTTCCAATAATAGTATTATGATCTGTTTGTATATCTAAATCATTGGAGCCACCATCAAAGTGAGCAATATTTAAAGCAATTATATTACTGTCACCCGCCGTGATTCTGACTGAACCCCCCGTGGCACCATGTTCAAAAAAGTTGTTGATAACCCGATTTAAACTCGTTGCCCCTCCTATGTCAATGCACCAATTATCTGTAACTCCAAACTTATTCCTTTCATAAATGTTCTCGGTGTCAAAACCAGTTCCCGTGGCAACAATGTGTCCACCCGCACAATCCATAAAATGACACCTAATGATTTCACTTCGACCTAGATCGTGAAATTCCATGCAATGTGCCGTGGCATTATCAAAATTTAGGAACTCAATGTATTTGAAACTAGCATTCCTCAATCTAGGTCCATCAACGTAAATACCAACCTCATTAACAGCATCGTTACCTCTAAGCTCCATATGCCAAAAATAAACGTTTTCATAAGTATTAACTCCATCACCAACATGAAAAATTTCAGTGTCAGAACCAGATACAAGATACAGATAAGTTCCGTCTCTCCACCCTTTCGCCTCACCACGAATGGTTATGAAGGATGCAACTATAGTTATCCGTGTACTTATGAGATATGCACCTGCCTTTATTAAGACAGTTCCCCCCGTACCTAATGCCGTCACATAATCTATCGCTTCCTGTATCTGCACATCGTCCGCCACACCATCACAAACAAAGTTCCCACTGCGATCTGGCTCCACAGACACTATAACCGTCGGACCAACCGTACCCTTATTCCTAAACGCCACTCATCTTCACCCTTAGACGCAAACTACGAATTATCATACATACCTCAACCTCAACCCAAGCAAGTAGCAGGGCTCATCCAACGTGTCACTGCCGTTATCGCCATCCCGAGTGAACTCAAATCCCACCAAGTCGCCATGCGCTAGCGCCGCCACATCAAACGCAGCGGATACATCCAAGCATATAAGTTTATTCTGAGTGATAGCGGTGGTTGCCCCCGCCACATCCTCATGGTCGTCATAGTCACCCGCGCATATTGCCCCGTAGTCGGTAGCAACAGTCCACACCATGTCGCCACTAGCCCCGTCAGCTATCTGAAGCACAACGACCTGAGCCGTAACGAGTTCCTGGAATCCAAAGGGAGCATAAATCTCTATTCCTATCGTGGTATCCACACCATCAAGCATCCGCGCGCCTTGGTGCTGACCGATGGAGGAATCTGGGTTCGGCACACTAGTCCATATATAAGGCAACGCCGTACCCTCGCCATCATCATTAATGGCCCCAGCACCGTTGTTGTCTAACTTATTGTTCTCTACTATGTTGTCTACACTACTTACGTCGCTTATATTAACGCCAAAACCCGTGTTCCCGTTTATCTGGTTAACCTTCACAAGCGCGTTCCGAACACGGAAAGCAAGCTCAACCCCATCATCGCCGTTCCCCCAGATATCGTTATGAGAGACCGTCAAATAATCCAAATAGTTAGCGGCATCCATGGTAGCGTGAATACCATCCTCATCACACCCCATTATGTGACAGTGATGAACCCTACCATAGTCTATCTCAGTACCCTCAATATGAATACCATTAGCATCACTATCTGGAATCCAGACGTTTTCCACGAGAAACCTATCCGAGCCATTCTCGATGAAGATACAGTGAACCGTATCGCCGCCACCCCCAGCCGTCTGAATCGACAAATCCTTAACAACACAATCCACCCTCCCCGTTATCACTATACCATGAAAATTCGTTGGCGCAAGGTCGGGCACATCAATAAGCGTCGCCACACCCATCCCAGACAGAACAAGATCGTTCCCCGGAAACGTGATCGCCGCCGCCATCGTATAAGTTCCCTCAAGAAGCTTCACCGTGCCCCCACCCACAGCGTTAACCGCCGCCAAAGCCGCGTTAATCTCAACCTCATCAGCCGCGCCAGAACACCGGTAAGCCGCCGGAGCCAACGTCGGATCAAGACTATTAATAGCAGACACCACAATCGTGAAGCCCCTAGTATCTGCTAGCGGCCCAAGAGCAGCCCAAGACACATCCGCCCCCGCACCCCCAGACTGAAGAACCTCACCAGCAGCCCCAGCCGGAAGACGAGTAAGCAAGTTGCCAGCGCCACTGAAGACAATGTCGCCGTGAGTAGTCAGCGCAATCGCCCTCGCATCCAAAGGCGTAATTATAGGATCGGCCCCAGCCAGAACATGACGTAACGAGTGCGCCACCATATTTAGGACAAAATCATCCCAATCGGCGCCATCGATTATACCCGCAGCACGATACTTAGGAAAACTCATCTAACCAACCTCAATCATTCAATAAGTCTCTCCAACGGCTCCTCGCCCTCTTCATCCTCGGGCTCCTCCGGTTCCCCAGCCGGATCCTCCAACGGCTCCGGCAAACCAAAAGCACCCAACTTCCCAATATCAAGACCGCTCTGATCAATCAGCACCTGTAAGTTGTCGGGTCCCACATACCCAAGTCGTAACCCCTCCAAGATAATCAACTGAATATCAAGATCCTCAAAACCAGTCTTCTTAACACTCCACTCCAAACGCGGCACCACATTAATCCCGTTCGCCTTCATAAGACGAGCAAAGAACCCAGCCTCAACACCACGCTTCATATTCCTCTGTATAGCAGAAATATGGCGATCAACCATCTCCGACAAGACCCGCGCCGAAGCCTCCGTCGCATTTCTCCAATAGTAAAGATCTGGTGCATAGAGTCCTACGTATACGAGCCTATCTATATACTCAATGTACTCCCAATATTTAGAATCCCCGGCAACCTCGATAATCTGAGCAATATCGCGCATTTCTTCAGGAGTTAGGTTTCCCATAAACAGGTCTTCATTCGCCTCAAGCTCCTCAACCGCCGCTTTTATGCCGCCGAGATCCCGCATACTTTTCCAGATAATACGGGGCGCCAAGCGGCGCTCAGCAATCTTACCAATATTATCAATAACAACCTGCTTAATCATCAAAAGCTCCTGAACAGCCGCAACCAAGCTCGTACCCTTAAGGTTGTTCGCAATTTGGGAGTTCACAAACCACGTTATGTTTTTTCCCGATATCGTAACTTCCTTACTATTAACAACCTGAACCAACTTGGATACATTACCATGCTTATCAGGAACAACCTCCCTAATCGTCTTCGGGTGAATAATCTTCAAAGCACACTTCGACGGATACTTCTTAATCTGAGTCTCCACACCCACAAAACCAGCAATTAGCATACATCTACAAATGTTGGGTAAAAGCGAATCAAGGTTCATCGCCTCACCGAACTCATCAACAAGACGCTTCGCCCTTTCCCACTCAGAAGGCAAGTCCCCTTCCTCATCCGACGGAGGAACCGTCTCATAGCCAAAACCGGTCGCCCCCTCAGCAAGACCATTTATCCCTGAGCGCACCGCGCCCTCACGCTCATACCAATCAAAGTAAGTCTTAATACCATGAAAACGGAAAGCCTCACCACGAGCGAAGAACCCAGTACCCGTGTCAGCCGTAACTGATTTTATCTCCAATAACTTCCTCGGTTTCACCGTCTCACTAATAGACAAACCCGGCGCACGAAAAGGCATACATCAACCCCCGCTTACTTTAGAATTTTTACGACCCGTAGACTCTCGATAACCATCGACTTCGAAACATCCACATCATTTATGTAGATCTTCAGATCCTTCAACCTCACAGCCAGTGGAATACCAACCGCGAACACCTTATCCTTCTCCCTCGAAGTATCGACCTCAAAGAGCACCCTCTCTTCACTCATCTCTTTCCCTTCCTCCTCTCCCTCAAAATAGCAGCAATCACATCACCACTCTCCCTCTCCACCAAGTTCTCAGCGCCACACCCAGAACAATTCAAAATCACAGGCGGGCAATTTTCGCACGCCTGCGTAGGCAACGGCGCCCCACAACCCCGGCAACTAGCCATCCCGCTCACGCTCCACCAAACCGTCCCAAACCTTCCAAAACAAGCCCTCAGTCATCGGCTCGTTCCACCCACTGATTTTCACGTTTCGGGTCCCATGTAACCCCGTCGAAACGTGAATCTGAATATCGTTGATGATGCGAGTGTTCGTAACCTCCATCTCACCCGACTTCTTCTTACCCCACTCCCAAAACTTAAGATTCAACTACTCCAACCTCCCGTGAGCCTCCCAGAAAGTTTCGCCCATCGACGTAAAGAAAGTCCCACACCCCTCACAATAAAACCGGCGACTATCAGGAATCCCCCTCACACCCGCCGGCCCAACCCTCCAAGCCCGCGTAGACGCATTATGACAACATGGACAGCAAATCCAAGTCGGATCCAAACAACACGTAAAATCGGAACAGACAAAATCATCCTCATCAAAACTACAGTTAACCCACATAACCCCGCCGAAGCCATCATTCACCCAAGACATCAGCGACGCCTCTGCCCACGAGCCGCAACCGGGCCACCGCCACCACGCTTACCACCCATAAGCGCGTATCTTGCGGCGTCCACACAGTGATCATATTCTTTTTTATCCGGGTTGTATATTTGTAGTTCCTCGATCAAGTTCACACACTCCGGCGAAACATACAACCGGCGCCGACCATCACCAGCATCATGAAGCCTCCCCCCAATCTCGGCAACACCATCATCGCGCTTAGACTTATTACCACGAGCATCCAACCCCTCACGACTAAGAGCAGCAATCATATCGGGGCGCGACGGGTCACACCAAAACGTGCCGTGGCCCCACTTCGCCTGCAACGCCAAACACTCGCTAATAATCATCTGCTCACTCATACGAGAACCATAAATTTCATCCACGAAAAACGCACGACCATCACCATCAAGCGCAACAGCCAACATCGCCGAGGGATTTGTCCAACCCCAATCGCAACCAAAAACTATCTGCCGAATCTCAGGCTTCACAAACTGCTGAACATGAACACTAATGTCAAACGCAAACGCCCCACCATGCGTACGAACCATTTCGTCTACGAAACCCGGTGGCAGGTTCTCCTTATTATCATACAAACTCATCCGGTAAACCTGACTCTCAGGATTCCGCTTTTTGGGGTGCTCAAAAAAATGATACAGGTCAGACCCAATCATATCCGGAGTCGTGGTCATCCAGAGCCCCACCGCTTTTTCGGGAACAAGCTTCCTATCAAACGGCAACGCCATACCACTCCCCCTAAGCCGCCTCATAATACTCTGCCGAGCCTGCTCCAACCGAGGCACCAACCGCGCCTCGTCAAGGTATGCAAAATCAAGATTCATCCCCTCCGCAGCCTCCGGCCGCTCCAAACCAACAAGCCACACCTTCGACGGCCGCCCCCTATGGTTTTTTGTAAACGTGTTAAACTCCAACATCATATCCGTCTTCTGAAACCGACGAACAAACGGCGAAGACTCCAAATCCGACACCCCCAGAAGTTTCTCAAATTTGGGGATAATATTCCGCTTAATCATCTTAAACGTCGGCGCAAAAATACCGCCAATACAACCAGGATTATCAACGCACCACCCAATCGTCTCAAACACGCCAGCCTCAGTCTTACCAGACGACCCCCCACCGATTAAACCACGATTACGAACCTTATACCGATCCTCATGAAACGGCAACTGACCCCCATGCGGAAAATAATCCACAAACACACCAGACTTCTTCGGTTTAGACAAGGCCGCTCCACACACTTTTCCTAAAAATTTTTTGATTTTTTTTGAAATGTTTTTTAGGGTCCACAGTTCACGGGATCTACACACGACACCCTAGCCATGAAAACCCGAGGGGGGTGGGGGGGTATGTATCGCACACCCAATATATCGAACGCCCCACATTCACCAAGCCAACACCCAAACATACGCGGATGTTATATAGGGTGCACGGCTATAGGCACATGGTAAAGATGCAAGCGAAACGAAGTATCATCACCTGCCCAAGCTGCGAGGCCATGGGCATGGAGAAACGAGGGGATACCTGGGTGTGTCCTGAGTGTCGGCGTGTGGTGAGGGTGGGCCGCTGAGATGACAGTACACACGTTCCTGATAGTAGACAAGGAGAGCGGGGACATCCTAGAGCGGGACAGCACCACGGCTTACGGTGAGTGGGTGGGCTGTCTGTGGGCTAACATCATACACTTATACGATACAGGGAAGTATAAGACTCAGAAGCTTGTACACTTAGCCCCTAATCCAGAGGACTGCAAGACGCTTACAGATGATGAGATTATAAGGTTCTGTATGCTATTTGGGGCTCCTGCGCCTGAGGTGGTGGAGTCTGATATCTAATGAAGACTAAAAAGGAAGTCCAGAAACAACTTGAGAGCATGATCCCGAATCCTATAACGCGCAACGATTGGCACCAAGGCTATGTTGCTGCGCTCAAGTGGGTGTTAGAGAAGGCAAAGGGGGAGTGATTCAAGACATGGGGTTTAAAGCTGATAAGAAACAGATAGAGAGAACCATACTCCACCTATTCAAAACGCTAGAGATATACGACAACAGGCACGCGGGCCAGATAACCCACCAGGGAGAACTTAACCAAGTCATTCTTGACTTGCAGACCATCCTTAAGCTGTACTACGAGGAGTGATCGCCGGTGAACCAATACACTGAGTTTAGGCGGCGAATCCTAAGCGCGGAAACAATGGAAGAACTAAACGCGATTAGGGCCGAATATCAAGCCGCGGACTTATCCGACGACGACAAATATATTCTCGGCTGCAACCTTCGGACACGCTTCGGTAATCATGTTCAGTTAAAGGGGGACTAAACCGCGGTGAACCTGCCCGCCGCCGCGCCCAGCTACGCCGCCGACTTGGAGCAATACCTCGCGCTTATGGACGAGCTTAACAACAGCGTCATGCACCCCAACCGGCGCGCGCTCCTGGAGACGTGCAAGCATGCGCTCGAAATCGTGCTGGAGATGTACGAAATCGACAACCGATGATGAAAAGGCGAGAAAGGTCGATTATGTCCAAACACCCCAAAATGTTTAGTCTAGCCTAAGAAAGTGAGGTGGTAAACGTACAACCACGGCCCCCACTACCACCCCCAGTTGCGTTAACCAGTGGGGGTGTTGAGGGTGTAGAGGTAAAATATCCACCTTGAGAAGAAAAATGGTAAGTGATATACATAATATGAGAAGAGTGTTGAGTAACCCTAACCTCAACAGGTGCCAACGATTATTAAAGCTTACTTGCCCCTGATATGTTTAACCCACTCGCTGAGCCTATGAAACTTTTTGACGTTGCCGGCCCCCTTTCCCCATGCCTTGATCGTGTGATATCCGGGCTTGTAAGGATCCCGCACACACTGGATAAGTTCGGATCTGGCGTTGAATCCATGCTTGTTTAGGAGTCGTATCGCCCGTTTCTGGGCGTCGCTGGGGCGGTCGTTTCCCGTTTTGATTTCAACGAATTGGATGCGGTTGCGTTTCAGTAGGATGAAGTCGGGTGCGCCGACGCTAATTACGTCGTATCCTTCGTCCTCGTATATTTCCTGCATTATTCGTTCGGCCCAGCTTCTCGCCACCATTTCAGTTTCACCTATATCGCGTTACTCCTACTATTTAAGTCTTTTGGTCCTCGTCGTCGCCCTCGCCTTGCTCGGGCGTCTCTTCGCCGGGTCGCCAGATTAGTAGGGTTCCGAAGCCTTCGACTTTGGATTCGGTGCGCTGGGTCATGGTGCGGGCGGCGAGCTTGCTCATTTCCCTGAATGCTAGGGGCTCGTCTGTCTCGGTTACGGTGGTGAATAGGCCTTTAAACTCGCGTCTGATCCAGTCATCCCAGCCGCCGCTTAGTTCCCAGGCCTTGATGTCTCGGCTTATGGTGTCGCGGCAGACCCCGCATAGGACGGCGATCTCGTTTTGGGTTGTGCCTCGTGGTAACTCACGTTTGATGATCTCTATTCGTTTGTCGGGTGGGAGTTGTGGGTTTTTCGACATTTTCGACACACTCGTTTAGCTAGTTTTGGTTATCCATAATCCTTAAATACGTGGGCGCGCTTGTTATCTGTGATCCAAAGTGAGAGACGCTGAGAACGGCGAGCTACACGACGGGGTTGGGCGGTCCGGCTGTGCCGCGCCCGAGTTGGATAGTAAAGGAAAAAAAGCTGTAGAACTTAGAGAACTATTGAAGCCGGGGGACACGGTTTATACTAAGCTGAACCATGTGAGCCGTTCAGGTATGACCAGGAGCATTGAGGTTATGGTCTTCCGAGACAATGCACCCGTAAACATAACTGGCACGGTAGCCGAGGTTTTGGACTACAAGATCCATAACAAGCATTGGGGCCTTAAGGTCGGGGGTTGCGGGATGGACATGGGTTTCCATGTTGTCTACTCCCTGAGCCGACGGCTATTCCCTGACGGCTTCGGTGAAAAATGCACCCACTGTGATTACCGACCAGGCACTAAGGAGGAGGCGATCCACTGTAACGAAGAGATGGGGGCCGATCCTCATGAGTTCTGGGGTCGTAATGCTAATCGATCAGGTTGGGATAACAATGGCGGTTACGCGCTTAGGCACAGGTGGATATAATGAGCTACTATAGCCAAGTTCAACAAGACGCGAAAGACTTTATCGAGGAACACCTAGAAGACTTCAAAAGCGATTCTGAGGATTGGGGTGGTAAGTCCGACGATCCGTCATTTTATCAATGGATGGACTACGATGGAAAACTACATGAATACACTGACACCGCCTTTTATGG
>SDBU01008624.1_pt1 | contig 11553 bp, 19 predicted proteins | sample 2277071 | NCBI WGS metagenome assembly SDBU01 (sample SAMN10397929, study PRJNA504765) | marine sediment metagenome | isolation source: marine sediment core GS08_GC12, 126 cmbsf | place: Arctic Ocean: Gakkel Ridge, Loki's castle | collected 2008 | reverse complement strand
GCCCTGATGATTGAAAGGGGTATACCCCTCATCCCTTGCCGCTCTCCGCCTGGGGCGCGGGCTCGTCCTCGGACACTAGGGGCTTCTTCTCACGAAAAAGAATCTTGATCTTGTCCTCCACCGCCCGCGCCTGCGCCAGCAGGCGGCTCCCTGCCAGGCTGACCAGTACGAGCTCGCCGGCCAGGACCTCTACCACCCGGATCCGTTCGATACGGATCTCAACCCCGTCGTCCGTATACAGTGTCATCCCCATCCTTTGCCTCTTACAATCCACCCGAGGATCCGCTGCGCTCTGCCCCAGAGCCAGGCAGTCCAGTGCCATCTGTGCCCGTGATAGGCGCGGTGAGAGCATATCCATATCAATCGCCGCCGGCGCTTCTTCATGCCGGTATGTTCCCGTCCTCGTCGTTTGCATACGTGTGCAAACCTGACCAGGCTCCAGACTCCTTGCCCGTCTTCCTATCGTGGCAACTCTTGCACATGGCCTGATGGTTCCCGGCATCCCAGAACTCGCCGCCCTGGCCGACCGGCTTGATATGATCGATCACCGCCGCCGGCTGCCGGCAGTCCTCGAAGTTTACACAGAGGGGATGAGCCTGGAGGTATGCCGTTCTATAGCGATACCATCTGCGGGTGTACCCCCGCTTCGATCTCGATGGCCTGCTCCTGTCGTAGAATGCTTCCTTCTGTTTCTGTTGATCGAGATGCTTGGCCAGGTGTTTCCCGCAATATCCGTCGTGCGTCAGCGCCGGACAGCCCGGCTGCCTGCATGGTTTAGCCTGCTTGTATGGAATAATCCCCCTCCCTTACAAACAAATATATCAACGATCCTTCATCTGTCAATACTTCTTTCCTGTAGTATATGATAGGTCACAATGGAAATGCGCCTGAAAGAGATCGTTCCGGAGCTCTCGGAAATGCTGTTCCGCTCCCTTCTTTGCAGCCCCCGGCTTTGCCCCGGGGGGATCCCCTATGAACAGCGGCCGGCCCTGGAGGAAGAGATCCGCAACACGATCCACATGTATTTCAAGGAATATGGCTTCTCCAGCATCTCCCTACTCGTCCACCAGGCCCCTGTAGAGGATCCGGCGCCGGCGGCCTGATCCTTCTGAAACCCCGTTTTCCCCGGGATCGATCCAATATCGCAATATCTGAGGTCCCTGCTAGCGTGAGGATCGCCGTGAGCGCGTCTTTGGCTCTATGCCGGTATAAGGAGATGTCTTCTATTCCTTTCTTTTGAAGGGGGGCCGGTTTATGTGCCAGGGGGGCGCTTTCCGGCTCCGGGAAGGGTGCTTTATCCGGGCCCCGGGAAATCAGCCGCGGAGGATCCCCAGGAGAGGGGAAAGGCCGGATCCGGCCTATGAGAATAGATCCGACTGGCCGGCTGCCGTCGCCGGGCCATCGAAGCCGGGAACCTGGAGCCTATTCATATCCTTCTCCTCCGCCGTGAGTTGGACCTTCGGACAGATGTCCCTCAGATCCTCTTTGACATAGAAGGGCTTGCCGGCGCTCCAGAGGACTCCTATCGCCGCCCGGAGGAAAGGCTCCCATTCGATCTTTTTGTCCAGACCCAGATATTGATTGATCTTCCCTATTTTGTACTGATCCACATAGGGCAGCGTTTCCTCCAGCAAGGCAAGAGTCTGGCCGGTGTCGATGACCGGCTCGAAGCTGACCCACGTTTTGACCTTGTATACGTGGAGGATTTTGAGCGCCCGGAGCCGGTCCGACGGCGGCGCCGCATCGGGCTCGTATTTTCCGCTGTCCAACTCTTGCCTGAATGTGAGCGTGGCCCCCACCTTGATATGCCGGCCAAATTTCTTGAACACATCCAGGTCCTCCAGGCACCTGGTTCCGCCCTTCGTGAGAATGGCCACCGGGATTCTGTTCTCCACCAGAACCTTTAGGATTGCCCTGGTCATCCGGTACCTTTTTTCTTTCCTGCAGTAGGGATCCCCGGTGAAAGAGAGCAGCACCTGATCTTTCGTACCGGACCGCCTGGGGGCTTCCTTTTCCACGGCCTCCAAGATGCCCTTTCTCGGGGTAACATCCTTGTGGAATTCCTCTCGATCGCGCTTGAGCACCCGGGGAACATAGCAGTAAAGGCAGCCGTGGTCGCAACCGCTGTACACGTTCAGCGCCAGGGGGGAGTATTCCCGGGCCCGGCCCTTTGGTTCGTAGATAATCATCGTTCTTTTTCCCTCCAATCTCTCTAAAAGTATAGACTATTTGCCCGATCATTTCCACACTATTTACACTATTTCACTCCACTTTGAAGTGAATATAAAACTTATTATTCACGTTGATATAGGCGATTTTCTTCACGCCACATTGAGCCAGAAAGGCCTTCATTTTATCAAAGCCGTTTTTGGAAAACAGGGCTTGACATGTCCTCACCATTTTCCGCGAATATCCCAGATCGCTCAACATGTCCGGGGGCAGCCGTCCGCGGATGCTCAGAATGAAAGTGAGAAAAACCGCCGTCCCCTTTTTGAGAGTCCGGTTTCCCAGCACCGCCCGCAGCGCCCCGTATGGGACCCCGTAGGTATCCAGATCGATCACATCATAAATGCCCAGATGCAGCCCCCGGATAAACTTCAGATTGTCGCCCTTCAGCTGGAGCTCTCCGGCGATCTGCCTCTTGTCGATGCCGACCACTTGGATCGTCTTTTCCGTACTCCGCTTGATCTGATTCCAGATCGCGCCTTCCCCGTGATAGCAGTCCAGAACCATCAGGCTCTTTTTCCTCGGGAGATGATTCTTTCTCAGCGCGACCTTGATATCCACGTGGGGATTCGTGTGAAAACGTGAGAATCCTCCGGGCTCCCTTGCCGTCTTCCTGTCGTGGCAACTCTTGCACATCGCCTGATGGTTCCCGGGATCCCAGAACTCCCCGCCCTGGTTGTACGGCTTGATATGGTCGACCACCGCCCCCCGGTGCCGGCAGTCCTCGAAGTTTACACAGAGGGGATGAGCCTGCAGAAATCGCTTTCTGTACTGCTGCCATCGCACCCCGTAACCCCGGCCCGAGCTCGAGGGCCTGCTCCTGTCATGCGAGGCTTTCTGTTGCTTCATTTCACTCAACATTAAAATGAATATAGAACTTTCTCTTTACGCCGATATAAGTGATTTTCTTCACGCCATTTTGTGCCAGAAAGGCCTTCAGTTTATCGAAGCCGTTTTTGCAAAATAGAGTGTGGGCCTTCTTTACCATTTTCCGCGAATATCCCAGATCGCTGAGCATGTCCGCCGGCAGAATTCCGTAAGCCGTTTGGATGAAGGTCAGGAAAATCACCGTCTTCTTTTTCAGAGTCCGGTTTCCCAGGACTTCTCTCAGCGCCCTGTACGGGATTCCGTAGGCGTCCAGATCGATTATATCGTAGACTGCCAGATTCATGCTCCGGATGAACTTCAGATTGTCGCCCTTCAGGTGGAGGACCCCGTCAACCTCCTTCTTGTCGATCCCCACGACGACGATCGTTTTGTCCGTACTGCCCTTGATGTGCTTCCAGACCACTCCTTCCCCATGATAGCAGTCCAGAACCGTCAGGCTCTTTTTTCTCGGGAGATGATTCTGTCTCAGGGCGATCTTGATATCCAGGTGGGAATTGTCAGTTTTAATTCGAGCTCTGTTCATATTCTACGCCTTCGATCTCGACGATCTTTTCCAGGTGGGGCTCTATTTTAGCGAACAGATCCGGATGAAAGGAAATCAGGATGTGAATCTCCTTGTAGTTCTCCAGGATCGTTTCTTTTTCCTGCCAGTCCTCCGCCGGCTGCAGCTTTATGCCCTCCAGGTCGATCTCTTCAATCACGTCCTTGAGCTCCATCTCCGCCTCGGACAAAAAAATGTCCAGGCCGGACCTTTCGATCTTTCCGAACTGGCTTGTAATCGCCAGCAGCTTTCTCTTCGCTTCCTTCTCGTCCTTCGCGTCGACGTAATCGACCGGCAGGAGCGGGATCTCATAGCCTGATCTTTCGAGCTCCTTCAATACCAGGAGCCGCTGCTTGCCGTCCAGGATGAACTTCTCCTCGCCCTTTTTCCAGATGAAAATCGGGGCGCTAAATCCGTATTTCAGGATGTTCTTTTTCAGCTTGAAGAAATTCTCATTCGAGAGTTTTTTCAGCCCCTTTTGGAAATCCTTCAATTCCCCCAGCTTGACCAGGTCGGCCCCCCTGCAGCTTACCGTGATCGTTTTCCGTTCGCTCTGCTTTTTCATTTTGCCCCCTTCCCGGAGGAAGCCCCCCCCGATGGTTTTCCGGCGAGCCTTCTGACCTGCTCATCCTCATACGCCCCGATGGTACGCTGGAGCTCGACATCCCCCATGTCCCACAAATCAATATCCCTGCTGCTCAGGTACAGGCTCCTCACCACGAAGCCGACCACGATCCCGATGCCCGTCCATATCAGGGCGAAAGTCACCACCGCCCGATAATCCTCCAGCTCTGCCGGATCGTCCAAGTGCTTCGGCCGGTACCGATCGTCGCCCGGTTCCCTGTGGATCGTAGGGGCGACCCTCTCTTTCAGGAGCGGATCCGCACTCCCGATCGCGCCCATGATCGCGCCGGCAATGAGCACGATTCCGATCACCGTCATCAGCACAACGCGCCAGATGATATGACGCTTAAAAGACTCCCACGAATTCATGACTTGCCCTCCTCCGGATCCGGGTGTTTTATCTTTTCCAGCGTGACAACCCCGCCCACTCGTTCGACGATCCGAAATATCGTGCCGTCAGGGAATCCATCTTCCGCCCACGCTTCAAAAAGCTCGATCGAATAGCGGACCCCTCGGATCTCCAGGACTCTTGTCTCCGGATCCCACTTCGCGGGATTTTCCTGATCCTGGCCGGAATACCGTCTTCTTTCACCTTCCATCCGTTTTCACCTCCTCCTCGACTTCAGAGATCCCCTCCCCTTCCGGCGATGCCCGGGCCTGCCCGTCGCCGGCCGGTTCCTTGTCGAAAAGACCCTTCAGGGAAGCGTTTTCGTCGTAGCTTTCCCGGGCCTCATTGCCGTCTTTTCGCAGCTGCCGGAGTTTCCGGTCCGTTGCCCTGGCATCCTTCTCGCCCTCTGCCTTTTCCCGGATGTATTTCTGCCTGTACCCCGGATAATCTTTGACGAAATACTCGAGCTTGGCGATCCTGGAGTTTACACAGATGAGCAGGGCCCCTCGTACTACCTTCCGGCCGTCCCGGCCGGCGAGCTCTATCAGGTCGCGCCGGTTTTCCGTCACGAACCAGGCCGCCCGGTCGTGGTACGGTTCCAGCAGCTCCACGGCCTCGTCCGGGAAATCCTCCGGATTCGATTCTTGCACCTTAGAAGGGCCTTGACTGTCCTTTCCCTCTTCTTGTTCCTTTTCCTTTTCTAGTCTTGTCCTTGTCTTGTTCTTGTCTTTAGCACCTTGCAAGGGGCTTACAAGGCCCTTAGAAGCCCCTCCCTTTTTCCATAATCCATGATTTTTCAAGAGCCGAATATAGGAAAGTCTCGCCCTGTCCTTCGTGTTCTCATCCAGGGTGCCATATTGAAACCGACAGAAATCCGGCAGCCACCATTTCCCGTTGTCCAGGCGCTGTATATTCCCATTGGAGCTATCCACCAGGAGATCCCAATCCACGGTCTGGCCGATGAAGTACTCCGCTGATTCCTCGTCCGGGATCCACACCCCCACGCCGTCACAGTTTTCAAGGATATAACGAAAGGCGCATTTTTCTGCCGGCTTCAGCTTCCGAAACCAGGGCCTTTTCCAGATCTCTGTATCACTAAGGGGCTTTGGCCTTTTCCCCTCCCTATCTTCTCCTGATCCGTATGATCAATAACACCAGGATCGTGGCTCCAAGTACCAAAAAAGGGAAAGCCCATTCTCCAAAGGTCATCCTTCAACCCCCATCTTTCAGGATCTCGATCGAACACTGGCCCTCGCTCAGAGATACGATCAACATGACTGCAATGCCTATTTCCAGCGCCAGCCTCAACGTGTGCCCGACGAGCTGCCAGATGAGTCTATGCTGCTCCCTGGTCAAACGCGCCAGCTCCGGATTGTAGAGCTTCCCCCTCTTGACCTTTCTGAATGCATGAAAGATGTTCACCGCGCGGTGAACGTCCGTCCACCACTCCCGGATCCAGGCCACATATCTCACGCCGTCTTACCTCCCAAAAGAGGCGGGGACTTTCGCCGCCCCGCCATCGGCCATTCTCAAAGGCCCTACGGGCCGTCTTATTAAGGGACGCCGGAGATTGTGAGCCTCACGGCGTCCAAGCAGGGGGGCCCGATGATCGGGCCGATCTGCCGAAAAGCCTCCTCAGCCGGACCCCCCCTGGTCTCTTCTTTTTCCTGTAGGGGCATCACCTCCTTTGGTTATTTTTTGAAGAATCCTGCCAGCAAAGCACCGATGCCGGCAGCGATTCCGATGGCCGTTGTCACCGCGCCTGATACCGTTTCCGCGCTGACTCCGCAAATGATTGCCACCACGGCCCCCGCAGCCGCGAGGCCAATTCCAACCCTTCCGATGGTCTTCTTTGTGCCCTCGGTCAACTCCACGTTCTCCTCCTCCTGAGATTCAAAGATTGCAGGCCTCACACCTGCCTGGGCGCCTTATATGCCGCATGAATTGGAAGGTTTAACTGTCCATCCCAGGCGCCCCCTTTCGCCCTATTCTCTTCTGCCCGGAGCGGCTGAAGATTCGTCCAGTGAAAACACTTCCACTGCTCATTAGGGTCCGATGGGTCAAAGGTGCAGCAGGGGCGAATGTGGTCGACGTGCCAGTATGGTCCATAGTTCTCCCTGGTCATGCCTTTGGTGAATTGCGCCTCAAGGTGGGTCCACAACTCGTCAACAGTACAGCCGAGTAACTTCATCGTCGACGCAGACTTGCCCTTGCCTTTTAGCGCCCTGGGTATCCTGGCCCGCAACGATGACAGTATCCTAAATGACGGATCGTTCCGCCTCCGATCCCTGGCCTTCTGCCTGTACTCCGGGGTATGGCTCCCCGCCCTCTTCTTTTCCTTGGCCTCCCGGGTCTCGCGGCGGGCCTTCGCCCTTGCCTTGGCCTTCGGACTCTGGTCGTACGCCCTCTGGTACGTCCTGAACTCCGCGGTCTGTCTCCGCGCCCACGCCTTTTCCTTGGCCTCCGGGCTCTGGTTGTATGCCCTCTTCTTTTCCTTGGCCTCCGGAGTCTGTCTCCCCGCCCACGCCTTTTTCTTGGCCTCCGGAGTCTGGTGGTACGCCTTGGCTTTAGCCTTGGCCTCCTGGGTTTGGCGGCGGGCCTTCTTCCTTGCCTTCACTTCCGGGGTCTGGTTGTATGCCCTCTTCTTTTCCTTGATCTCCGGGCGTTGGTGATACGCCGTCTGCTTTGCCTTGTACTCCGGAGTCTGTTCCCGCACCCTCTTCTTTTCCTTGGCCTCCGGGCGCTGGTAGTACCCCCTCGCCTTTGCCTTGGCCACCTCCGAGTCTTTATACGGCACTGGCAAGCCCCCGGGGTAAGATAACTATCGGTTTCTTATTCCGCATCGGCGGCTTCCCCGTCCATTCCACGCGGATCATTCTGTCTTCCTCTCCATGTCGATGATTTTCCCATTTTCCTCCGGGAGATCCGGCTGGACCGGGTTGTTCTCATAGGCCACCGTCCTCTCATCCTCTTGGCCGATGATGAAAATAGTCTCCCGGGGCGTGTTCGCCGCCAGCTTCGATCCGACAGCCACGGAGACCGCCGCCCCGCTTCGTTCCTCGTTCGGGACGATCTTCACTTTCAGGGTGATGGTCCGGGTGTCCTTTGCCGGGACTCCCGGATCCCCGATGTTCTGCAGCACCCTCTGCAGCTCCTCATCGAAGAGCACTATGGCCAGGCCGTTCGCCAGGCTGTGCAGCGATACTTCTCTGTAATTCGCTTTCATCTCTGTCTCCTATTCCGGCATCTCCAGCAATCTGGGCATCTCCCCTGTCTTATATGCTGCCTCTATCTGAGGAAGCATGACTTTCGCGACTGTCTCGTTATTGTGGGGGAGTACGATGTGAGCCATGAATTCCTCTTCAAAAGAAGAGATCCCTGAGTCGACCGTCTCGAACTTCGCCTTGATGCACAGGATCAGAGCCCGCCAGCGGCGACGGCACTCTTTTTCCCACTCGGTGAATGCCGCCTCCCTGGTTCGGTCCCTTCCCGTCGGCGTCAGGATGAACTGCCGATCGTCGGGGGAGAGGAAGTGCACATCAAACCGAACGAGCCGGCTGTTCTTCATGAACAGGACCATCGCCCGGTCTTCTGATTCTGCGAACTGATAGCTGCTCCCCTCGTTCTTATAGATCACCTTTCGGAGCTCGCTTTTGGACCGTTCGACACTGACCGCTGTGTTCTCTGCGTACATTAACAATGACCTTCCAGCCGCCTCATGCGGTCCCCTTCTTCGCGCCGGCGCCCGGTTTCTTTTTCCGCGCCTTGTCCAGGAATTCTTTTCGAGTCGCCTTTTCGATCGATTTGATCTCGATGCCGAGGGATGACGCGATCTTGCCGAGGTGGTCTGGCCCTCCATACTTCGAGTCCCAATCGAAAGATTTGACCAGGGCGCACTTGATAAGAAACAGCCCCAGGTCCGGACCGTGAAGGCCCTCGATGTGCTTCAGTCCGAGCTTCATGTAATCTTGATACTCGTTCTTTTTTTTCGGGGGGAGGACCAGACCTTCCAGCTGGCACAGTTTCTTTCGATATTCGTTCCAGAGCTCCTCAAAGAGGGTCATCGTGACGAGGTACAGATGATCGTCCGATAGGCCGCTTTCCTTTATCTCATCCGCGAGCTCGCCGGCGGTATCGTTCCAGAGCTGAGTCCGGATCTGAGCCCGGATTCTCTGTTCCTGCAGCTCCTTTTTTCGCTCCAGTTTGGCCTCCGGCGTGGGCTTATGGAGAGCGAGGCTCAGGCGCTGCCTGCCCCATGTAAGCCGCCCGCGGTCGGTCCCTACTATGACGAGGGCCCGGCATGCGTTCTCGTCTTTCTTTCGGCATTCCTCCCAATCCCATTGTCGAACGGCGCCCTCCGGAATCGGATCTGCACTATATCCCGTGCAAACCTGAATAAACGCCTCTCCGGATCCTTTGAGCTCCCGCCGGCGGCGACGCACCATGGCGTCTAGCTTGCCGTTGAAACAATCCGGATCCGTGCAGTAGTCTTTTTTCCCCACCTCCGGAAAGAGCTCCGGGGTGAAGCCGGTCCGTTTGTCGCACATCGTGCAGGCCCCGCCCTCCGGAAAAAGAAGAGCATCATTTTTTTTGAAAGAGGCTTTTGCGAGCTCCATCATAATGTCGCCCTGAATCCAGTTTCCCAGCTCCCTCACCGAGGGCGGACGCTCTCCCCAGTCGAGGCAGTAGTCTATTGCCAGCTTCTGCTGCGCCGGCGCCAGCCTGGCAATCAGGATAGCGTGGCTCGTCGAGATCGTTCCGCTGATGAGTATCTTCCGCCCCGGCTTGATCAGATCCCGGAGCTTCAGGCGCTGATAGATATAGGAAACGGACTGTCCCGTTTCCGTCGCCAGCTGCTCCACATCGAATGTCGCCTCTTTCATCAGCTTGGCATATCCCTCCGCCTCGTCCAGAGGATGAACACCCTTCCGCTGTAAGTTCTCGATTGTCTGCGTTTTCAGCAGCTCGAGATCTGACATTTCCCGGATCACACAGGGCAGCTGCAGGAGCCCCGCGATCTTGGCTGCCCGCCAGCGCCGCTCCCCGGCGACGAGCTCATACTTGCCATCGGCATCGGTCGGCCTCACGATTGCCGGGACCAGGATCCCCACCGCCCGCATGGAATCGGCCATCTTCTTGAGCTCCAGCTGGTCGAAGCCCTGAATGCTCCGGTTCCCCGGGTGCGGGATGATATCCTCCAGGGGGATGAATTCAATAATCTCTGTCGCCATACTTTCCTCCTTTTTTTAGCAGCTCCATAGCTCAATCGGGATAATCTCTAAGCCCCCGATTTTTTAGCACCTCCGAAATGAAATCCCGATAACCGGTAGCAGCCCGATTTTTTAGCACCCACGAAACGAAATCCTCATAAGTCCCAACCCCGGTATTTTTTAGCAGGGCCATAGCTCAATCGGCATAGTCTCTAACTCCCCGATTTTTTAGCGGCCCCGAAATGAAATCCCCATAAGCTCCAACCCCGGTATTTTTTGCAGACGTCTGCAAAGATTTATAGGATCCCCGCGCTCTACCGTCTGCTTGCCTTCGGCCAGATTCATCGAAGGAGCCACTTTCGTCTGAGAGTCCGATAGCGCCGCGCCGTCAACAGCTTCCCGAGTGTCGATCGATGATCGCGCAGGCTGACTTTCATCTCCTGCTTCTGTTTGTCCGTTGCCTGGTCCATGTCGACCGGCTGCCAGGGATCGATCAGATCCTTCTGAGCCTCTTGAAACTTCCTCAATTCGCCTGTGTTAGTGTTCATCGTCTTTCTCCTCCTGTTCGTCGAGCGAGGCGAGTTTGCTTGCGATTCGACAGATCGCCGCGTCATATCCCCTTGCGTGTTCGGTGCGAGAAAACGTATCTGACCTTCTACTGGCCCGACTATTCTCTACCCACTCCCTCACCGCCTCATCACGCTTGCGGAGGCGACGGATTTCCCACGCATCGCAATTCGCCACTTCTCCAGTGAAGCGTTTCTCGCGATCATCACCGATTGCCTCGCCAATGGCGTCGAGATACGTCATGTGTCGTTCCTTCTGCTCATCCAACTCATCTATCAGTTCCCCGGTAAGGTCCTCTAAAAGACAGTTTTTCTCCCTGGTAGGCATGCTACTTCCCTGTATCTTCTCCCGTCGCTCTCTGTACGTCATCACTCAGCCTTCTGTTTCTCGAGGGCGGTGAGGTCGGTGAGGGTTAGGATCAACGCGTGTATTGTCGCCGGACCTTCACCCACCGCTCCCATATCTCATTACGCTTGCGGAGACGGGTGAGTTCAAATGTGAGCTTTCCGTTTTTCTCAACAAGAATACGTTCATTCGCTCTTGCATCATCTTTCTCTTCCCGGAGACGGGTGAGTTCGGCTTCAAGGGGTGCCCTACGCTCGGTCTTCTCCTTCCACTTCCCCCTATCCAGAGACTCGACTATGCCCACGGCAACAGCAGCGACCTCTATGCACTCCTGCCGAAATGGGAATTCGCCTACATGAGTATCCCACTGTGCCCGATTCGCTGCCTCGCATACCTCGCCGAATTCCTCGCCCAGAATAGAAAGCCAATCCATGGGATGATGATTCTGTTCTCCCCACTTTTTGTCTTGCCGGGTTCGCTCGCGTAGGACCTCTGCCAAAACATCATTCATCAGTCTGTCACTCATAGTCAGCAATTCCTCCCCTCTCCTCATCACATTCTCAGATACATGAGGACGATTGGGCCATTATATGATCCTCGTCTCGTCGATAGCCTGGTCCACCTTCCGCCTGTCCTCGATCGGCACATTGAACTCGATCAGCTGCAGGGCCACGGCCCGCTTGACCGCTTCTTTTGTGTTCCGGATGATCTCGGCCCGGAAGTCGCCCAGGTCGGTCTTACGCATGTCCAGGTTCAGGTTCGCC
>SDBU01008623.1_pt1 | contig 11553 bp, 10 predicted proteins | sample 2277071 | NCBI WGS metagenome assembly SDBU01 (sample SAMN10397929, study PRJNA504765) | marine sediment metagenome | isolation source: marine sediment core GS08_GC12, 126 cmbsf | place: Arctic Ocean: Gakkel Ridge, Loki's castle | collected 2008 | reverse complement strand
ATTTCATACTCATGGTGCTGTCTATCTGGAAGGCGGATAAGGGCCTGAAGGGGGTCGTTCGGCTTGCCAAATTCAAGTCTGGTACTCATTTTCGAGAGTTTATCAGAAAATATGTTGTTGTCGAAACTATTACTTCTCAAAAAAGTTCCCAGTGGAATAATAAAACCAACAAGCATTTGTTGATAAATTATAATCCTGAGTTTACCAAAGGATTACAATATTGAGCGTAGTCGAAATACTTTGTCGGGAACCATATTTAATAATATCCCAATAATACGGCCTCTTTTGGGTGACTTACCGAACGATGTTAGAACTCATTTTAGAGAGTCTGGAGGCTATGAATTGTTAAAAAGACTACTTTTACTTGACAAATCAACAAATATTCCACTTTTTAGGGGCTAGTGGACATCGTCAGGAACTGGTTTCAATCTCTCGTGAAGGACCTTCCAACTTGATTGAAGGGGACGGTTGACTTGCTACATAAAAGTCCACTTTTGTTGGCATTCTTCCACCTGATTGAACTACCACCTGATTTCCCGCCTCATCTTCAAAAGTGCTTAGATAATATGGCCCAGAAAAACCCTCTACTTGCATTGTTTCTCCCTTTTTTATAAATCCTCTTTTATCCAACTCTTGGAAAAACTCTTCCTTGTGTTTATCGGGCAAGATGGATCGGGGAACTTCTCCCCTTAGCCACCTTTCTACATTTTCCCAGCTCATAACTTGTGTATTGTAACACGAAATGAAGTTGTTTCATCTGAAGCTATGCAGCAGGGGTATATTGACATAATTTTGTCATTCTCTAAATATGTTTCGTGCTAATATAATCTTTAGAGAATATTGCCATGAGTATGAAAATAAGAAAAAGCATTAAAAAGTATAATCGTGGAATAAGTAAAGCAATACCGCCCAGTAAAACATTGCAAATAATACTTAAAAAGATTAGTAAATTAGAACCGGGTATTTTGGATACATATTACGAAGTAAAAGCAAATACAAAAATACCTCAATACATTGTCAAGGGAACTGACTATTATTTGCAAACAGTTAACGACATCGGTCGAGTTCAATTTTCATTCAATTCGAATGGAAAGGGTCACTTCAAAACAGAGGCACAAGTAAGCGGATTGATGGAAATGGCCGAAAGATATTCTTGCATGAAATACTTGTTTAAAAGCCCCAAAAAAACAATAAAATCTTCATTCAAAACAAAGAACAAGTATTATAGTTTAGATGAGTTTTATTCAAATCCTTATTACAAAAAAAGAGTTCAGGTTTTAGGAAACAAAGATGTGGAGTCTGCAAATTTATTGTGGTACAAAGTTTTAACCCTAGGTGGGAAAGAAAGTTATTTGCCACTCTCCCTTATTTGTCATACCTACGAGTATACAAACGGGATGGCTTCTGGTAACACATTAGAAGAAGCATTGAGTCATGGAATATGCGAAGTGATAGAAAGACATTGTCATGTGATTGTACGAGAAAAAAAACTAGCGACTCCTACCATCAATCAATCTAGTATTAAATCTCCCGTTATTCGTGAACTATTGAATAAATTCAAAGCACTGAATCAAAAGGTAATTATGAAGGACTTATCTTTGGGAATGGGAATACCTGTAATAGGTGCTATAAGAGGAACGGATATAGGCAAATATTTTGTGACTGTAGGTGTTGCTCCAAATCGTGAAGAAGCGACAATCAGAGCTTTAATAGAAAATTCTCAAATAGAACCGCATGCGGTGGGCCCTCATGTAAAGCACGGAAAAGGATGGAAAAAATCTTCCATTAATTATCATTTAAAAAGAAACAAAAAAATCGATTTCAAAGATTTACCCAACATTCACAATATCGATATTAAGAAAGAAATACTTTCTTTAAAATTACTTTTAGAAAAGCAAAACATGAAGGTCTTCTATGTTGACACAACAGATTCTGTCTTAAGAATTCCAAGCGTTTTGGTATATATAACTAATGCAAAGCGTAAGAGTAGTCAGATAGGCTATAGAAACATTATCATGGGGATAATTGAAGAATCTTTAAGGATTAAAGATTATAAACAAGCAATTAAATATATCAAACTCGGAGAAAAATTGGACCCAAAGAATATCGAGTTCTATTTATTTTATAAGGGCCTAGTTTGTGCTTTCGAGAAGAAATATGCAGAAGCCGTAAAAATATTTACTAAATTGCCTAGAACGCAACTATATGAATTTCAAGCACTTATCGATATCTACATCGGAATTTGCTATTTTGGGCTTGGCAAACTTAATAAGACATTTGAATACTTAATTAATAATATTAAGCGATATCCTACCGTGAAATTCGTTTTTATGAGATCGCATCATTGTTTTGATGCAGATTTATTTAAGAATGCAAGGAAAACATATACTGATTTACATTCAAAACTGGTAACAACTACCCATTGGTGTAGCCCTTGTACTTTCGTGTTCAACTGAACGGCACCGTGTTTAAGAGATCGAAGGCGAAATGGGTAAAATTGAGAAAATATATCTTATCTAGGCGTCGTTTTTCGAAGTTTTGTTATAACTTCCGGCAATTTTTTTATTACGTATTCGATATCTTCTTTTTTTGTGTTTCTACCTAAAGAAAGTCTAATCGAACCGTGTGAGTCTTCAGCCACAATTCCCATGGCTGTTAAAACGCGAGAAGGTGATAGTGTGTTGCTTGCGCATGCCGAACCCGACGAAATCATGATTCCCAAATCCGAGAGCATTAGTACAACTGCCTCCCCATCTACATCTTTAACAATAAACGAGGCGATATGGTGTATCCGATCAATTGGATGACCTGTTAGTTTAACTCCCGGAATCTTTAACAAACTGTTAATTAATCTATCTCGAAGTTTTTTTGTAAGCAACAATTCGGATTTTTTTGTTTTATCAATTAAATCTATTGCCTTTGCAATACCTACTATATAGGGAACGTTCTCCGTTCCTGATCTCAGTCCACCCTCTTGGTTGCCACCGTCTATCTGAGGAATCAATAGACTGCTATTTCTTGCATACAAAACGCCGACACCTTTTGGCGCATATATTTTGTGACCCGTAAAAGAAAGAAAATCAACGCCTAAATAATCAATATCGCAATTTAAGTATCCTATTGCCTGAGTGGCATCGGTATGAAAGTATATTCGTGGTAAATTTTTAATCTTTCTTTTTTGATTAATTTTTCGAATCAAATTCCCGATTTCTCGAACAGGCTGTATTGTTCCAACTTCATTATTAACGTACATTATTGAGACGAGCACTGTTTTATTCTTAATTGCTTTTTCTAAACTTTTTAATTTAACTTTTCCAAATGAATCAACCGGTAGAAAGGTTGTCTCTGCCTGCTCCATAGAATCAAGATGTCCACAGGTCATAATCACTGCTCTATGCTCCACCAAAGATGTGATTATATGAACCTTTTTCTTTGAAGACTTTGTCTTAATAGTTTCAATTAGGCCCTTATGGCTTAGATTGATTGACTCAGTAGCCGACCCTGTAAAAAAAATTGTGCTGGGATCATCTCCTAAAAACGAAGCAATTCTTTTTCTTGCCGTCTCGATGGCCTTTCTGGCCTCCATGCCCAAAACATGGTATTCCGATGCGTTGCCGTATTTACTTAAAAAATAAGGACTTATCGCTCGAAAAACTTTCGAGTCAACTCTTGTCGTCGCAGCATTGTCAAGATAAATCTGTTTCATTTGTATATGTTACACCGAAGCCCACATTTCAGATTAATATAATAATGTATTTCCTGCAACTAAAAAAATCGGTGTGACTTATCGAATGATGTTAGAACCCATTTTATAAGCTCAGAGAGTAAATATAAGCTCCTGTTATCTAAATATCTTAGGTTTTTTTTACTAACTTGTATTGTCAAGAGCTTAAAAGTGATTTGGATAGTAGGCGATAGTGATTGGAAAGTGTACAGATTCGACCGATATTAGCTTGTATTTCAATTAAACTATTAATAAACACGACCAGTAAATTCTAGAGACTAGGAATCTTTATCAGAATATACTATGGGTGACTGACGGGGATTGAACCCGCAACCTTCCCCTCCACAGGGGGACGCTCTACCATTGAGCTACAGCCACCTTGTATCAAGTTTTTACTATGAGCGGGAGAAGGGGATCGAACCCTCGACCTTCAGTTTGGAAAACTGATGCTCTAACCAACTGAGCTACTCCCGCTTAAGTCGGAGTGCCCGGACTCGAACCGGGGACCTCCTCGTCCCAAACGAGGCGCGCTACCAACTGCGCCACACTCCGTGAGTGCCGAGAGAGGGACTCGAACCCTCACGGCCCTTTTGGGCCACAAGATTTTAAGTCTTGCGCGTATACCATTCCGCCACCTCGGCATGCCTGCATATTTTACTACATAATTGACAAAAACTCACGTTTTGTTTAACCTGAAAACAGGTAAAGATTGGGGGTGAGAAGAATGAAAAAATATCTGTCTTTTTTGAGTTTCTGGCTACTCGGCTCTCTCTTTCTTTATCTGGCCACTTTTTTTTACCCGGCAAATTTTGAATTAGGAAACTTTTGGATAACTCCTCTTGCAGCTACATTTTGGGCAGGGTTTTGGATAACTGTTTTGGTATGGGCGGCTAAGCCTGTTTTAACAAAGCTTAATCTGAAACTAAAAGGAAGAGTCAAGATGTTTCTTTTTTATTGGCTGTGTAATTCAGCTGCCATTTGGATTATAGCTAGATTTGCTCATCTTACCGGCTTTGGTATTTCAAGATACTGTTGGGCGATTGGTTTAGGGTTTGTGATGAATATTGCCCAATGGGGACTGTGGCAAGGACTTAAAGCCGCTAATCTAGCTAAGAAATAGTAGATTTTAAAAACGAAACAAAGATTGGGTGGGGAGTCAAAGGACGACTTTCATATTCTGGGTGGAACTGTGTTCCCAGATAAAAGGGGTGATCAGCCAGTTCAATTGCTTCCACTAGTTTTCCGTCAGGTGATGTTCCGGAGATAATAAAACCGTGACTTTCAAATCTTTTTCTATACTTATTGTTAAATTCATACCTGTGCCTGTGTCTTTCATGTACTAATAAAGAACCTTTTTGTTCTTTTGGTTTGTTAAATAAAGGATTGGACTCAAACCAGGGAGCACCTTTGCTCAAACCGTATTTTTTGTAAGCTTTTTCAAGTTTTGTCCCTTTCTTTATTTTGCAAGGCCAAGCCCCAAGCCTGATGGTGGCTCCGTACTGTCTTTTAGCCAAATATTCCTTCTGCTGCGGCATAATGTGAATCACAGGATATTTTGTTTTTGGATTTATCTCTGTCGTGTTTGCCCCCTTAAGGCCAATAACATTTCTGGCAAATTCAATTGTTGCCATCTGCATGCCAAAGCAAAGTCCTAGATAAGGAACCTTGTTCTCGCGGGCATACTGAGCCGCTTTTATTTTTCCTTCCGTCCCGCGACTTCCCCATCCTTGGGGAACAATTATTCCGTCAAGTTTAGCCAGGCTCTCTTTTATTTCCGTCTGATTCATTTTTTCAAGCTCTTCTGAATCTATCCAGACAAGTTTAGGGCAAACTCTATTTACCCAACCTGCTTGCTTGAGCGCTTCTACCACACAAACATAACTGTCCTCCAAAGTATAATCTCCGGTTTTTTGATATTTGCCAACCATACCTATGATTACTTTTTTCTTGACCGCTTTTGCTTTTTTTAACATCTGCTTCCACTTTTTCAAATCTTTCTTTTTAGCTTTTAGACCTAATTTTTTAATAATCTTTGAAGTTAAAGATTGTCTCTCTAAGATGAGGGGTACTTCATAAATACTTTCAACATCCGGGTTTGAAATAATATCATCAACAGAAAGGCCAGAAGCAAGAGCTATTTTTTCTTTTCGCTTTTTATCCACCTCTTTTTCTGCTCGTCCAATAATGATGTCGGGGTGAATACCTAAAGAGTTTAAGAGGGAAACAGACTGTTGTAACGGTTTTGATTTGAGTTCACCGATTGAAGAGGGAACCGGCAAATAGCCGACGTGAAGCAAACAAACATCTTTTGGATTTTTAAGTTTTAACCTTCTGACCGCTTCAAAAAATAAAAGCCCTTCGTATTCACCGACAGTTCCTCCAAGTTCGACAATAACCACTTCGGCTTGGTGCGTTTTTCCTGCCTTTTGCCATCTCTGAATAATCTCTGGAGGAATGTGGTGATAGGGTTGAACACATAAGCCGTCGTAATCCAAAGATCTCTCCTTGCCTAAAACATACTGGTAAACCTGGCCGTTGGTAAGATAGTTTGCCCGAGTTAGGGTCTGGTTTAAGAAACGTTCATAATGGCCTAAATCCTGGTCTGTCTCAAGTCCATCATGGGTAACAAAAACTTCACCATGTTCCATAGGATTCATCGTCCCCGCATCAATATTCAAATACATGTCACACTTGATAGCAGTCACTCTTATGCCGCGGGATTTTAGAAGAAGACCGATTGAAGCGGCCGTAACCCCTTTTCCTAAACCTGATAATACACCACCTGAGATAATAATAAACTTCATTAATAACGGCCCTTTTCACAATACCACACGGAGTCAAGAAAGTGTCAAGGGGCTTGTACGCTTTCTTTAGACTTTGTTAGAGTCACCTTACTTTGTAACTTATCGACAAATTTTTCACTACTTTCAATTTGATAAAGATAGACTGTTAGAGAGGAGGTTTTTCCATTTGGTTTATTAAAAATAATTTTTAGTCTTTTGTTTAAGTAAAGATATTTTCCCTCAACTTTCATAGAAACTATCTTATCGAGCTTAATTGTTTTTTTAAGGACTATCGTGGGGTTAAAAATCAATTCAGTTTCTGTCAGGGTAATTATTGGTCTTTTGAACACTATTGCTTCCAATCTAATCAGTAGAGCTATAGCAACAAAAACAAAAATCAGACTATGTAATGTGAGATTGAAAAAAATTGGATCTGATAAGGAGAAGGCGAAAATAGCAAGAACTAATAGACCTAGAAAGGTCATTTGATAATTTTCAAATTTAGAGTGATAAAATTTCATCCTGTGCGCCCGGGAGGAGTCGAACCTCCACCTAGTGGTCCGAAGCCACCAACTCTATCCATTAAGCTACGGGCGCGAATGTAGTACAATTATACCTCAAATGGCTGATTTAATCGAACAAATTGAGGCTATAGAAAAAGAGATAAGAGAAACCCCTTACCATAAGGCCACGGAGCATTATATTGGTAAACTTCGGGCTAAACTAGCCAAGTTGCGTGGTAGACAGCAGGGGCAAGCCAAGAAAAAGGGCGGGAAAGGGTATGCGATTAAAAAACAAGGCGATGCCACCATTGTCTTAATTGGTTCACCTTCTGTGGGTAAATCAACCCTATTGAATAAACTGACCAATGCCCGTTCAAAAATTGCTCCCTATGCCTTTACTACTGTCTCTGTCATCCCCGGAATGATGAAATATCACGATGCCCAAATCCAAATTCTTGATGTACCTGGACTGGTTAAAGGGGCGGAAAAAGGAAAAGGGAGGGGTAGGGAAGTCCTTTCTGTTGCCAGAGCGGCTGATTTAATTATCATTATTACTGACATTGACCAAGCCGAAGAAATTAAAAAGGTCAAAAAAGCTCTAAAGAAAAACGGTATCGAAATTAATAAAACCCCTGATCCTTTATTTCCTAATAAAGTTTATGTTCCCGGTTTATTGGTAATAAATAAATTAGATCTTGCCAAAGATTATAAACACTACCCCAAAGTCCTCTATATTAGTGCTGAAAAAAATCTTGGTTTAGAAAAACTTCGGAAAGAAATATGGAAGAAGCTCAAACTAGTACGCCTCTATCTGATTAAACAAAACGAAAAACCAAACTTTGAGAGTCCAATTATTATGAAGAAAGGCCAAAGTTTAACTGATGTGGCAAAGAAAATCGGAGAAGACTTTGCTGAGGAGAAAAAAGAAGCTGTAATTTGGGGAACAGGAGCAAAGTTTCCAAGTCAAGAAGTTTCTCTTTCAACTGAAGTAAAAGAAGGAATGCAAATAAGGTTCTTTTAACTTCATTAATTAAGCTTATTTTGGTATAATCATCAGGCTCCTTGATAAACAAGCCGAAGTGCTGGAATTGGTAGACAGGCACGGTTCAGAACCGTGTGTCCTTTTGGGCGTGTGGGTTCAACTCCCACCTTCGGCACTCAAAAATACATGCGGGGATGCTGGAATTGGTAGACAGGCTACGTTGAGGACGTAGTGTCCGTAAGGACGTGGAGGTTCGAGTCCTCTTCTCCGCACCCAGGTCGCTTAGCTCAGCTGGTTAGAGCGTTCGGTTTACATCCGAAAGGTCGGGGGTTCGAAACCCTCAGCGACCACAGAATTGTGTATAATTCATTTGAGCCGAGCTAGCCAAGGTGGTCAAGGCACGTGTTTGAAGAACATGGGATTTCGGTTCGACTCCGAAGCTCGGCACTAGTTTCGCGGGGGTAGCTCAGTGGTAGAGCGTCTCGTTGCCAACGAGAAGGTCGCGGGTTCAATCCCCGTCTCCCGCTCACAAATATCATGCCCTCGTAGCTCATTTGGATAGAGCGACTCCCTTCTAAGGAGTAGGTAGGAGGTTCGAATCCTCCCGGGGGCACAAAATTCGGGCCCGTAGCTCAATGGTAGAGCACCGAGCTCTTAACTCGTTGGTTGGAGGTTCGAATCCTCCCGGGCTCACTTAAAATTTAACTTGACTTCCTGGGTCAAAGTATGACATTCTGACTTAGATTTAAAGAGAAAGTTCTGCCCAAGTATGGAAACTTATATTGCCACCCAGAAAAAAAACTCCTTTCCCTCTTGGAGAAATCTCATTCTCATCCTCGTCTTTTTCACCATTACCCCCATTGCTTTAGGAACCAGTCTTTTTTCCCTTACCGCTCTTTCTGAAGTTGAAAGCTCAACCAAGAAAATAGTTAGTCCTCCCTTAAATTTACTCCAACAGCCGCAATCCGGAATTCGTGTCTATGCCTCTTTGCCATCGTCATTCCCAAGTGTTTCCGGAGAAACCCTTTCGGCTGATGCCCGATCAGAAATTATTAGACAATATTTGGCTGAATATAATTCACCTTTAGAACCATATTCGGCTTTTTTAGTAGAAACAGCTGATAAATACGAATTGGACTACAGACTCTTAACGGCCATTGCTCAGCAAGAATCAAATCTTTGTAAAAAAATACCACCAGGAAGCTATAACTGCTGGGGCTGGGGAATACACAGCGAGGGGACTCTTATGTTCGATTCTTTTACTGAAGGCATAGAAATAGTTTCAAGGGGAGTGAGAGAGAACTATCTAGATCTGGGTTTTGTCACCATCGAAGAAATTATGGGCAAATACACTCCACTTTCAAAAGGCTCCTGGGCCTTCGGTGTTGAGAAATTCATGAACGAGATGCAATAGCGTGATATGATAGGCCGATGGCTGCAGCGTACGATACATACGATTACCCTTCTTACTGGATAGGCAGAGAATATGAACACCGCTCAGAATTGATAACCATTAAAGCCTACCTTGACAAAATAGCCAAAGTTAAAGTTATTCTAGAAGCCGGAGCAGGGTTTGGCAGGTTGGTACCTGGTTATGTTTATCGAGCCAAAAAAACAATCCTGACTGATCCTTCTGCCAAATTGCTCAAACTGGCAAAAGAAAGTCTTCCGGAAGACAATATTCAATTTATTCAATCAAAAATAGAAAATCTACCTAAAAAAATACGAACAAGGTCGATTGATCTAATAATTTTGGTAAGAGTACTCCACCATCTTGAAGACCCTGATGATGCTTTTGAAGTAATCAGTAAACTTCTCAAAAGTAGGGGATACTTTATTTTAGAATTTGCCAACAAATGTCATTTTAAGGCAAGGTTTTCTGAATTCCTTCACGGTAATTTTACATTTCCACTTGATATTTTCCCCAAAGACATGCGAAGCAAAAAAAACAAATCTGCCAAGACTCTTCCTTTCTTGAACTTTCATCCCGATATTATAGAAAAGAAACTTAAAGACTGTGGATTTGAAATAATCGAGAAACGATCTGTCTCAAACATTAGAAGCCCTTTTTTAAAAAAGTTTTTCCCGGTATCTCTTTTTCTCTCTTTGGAAAAGTATTTACAAAAACCCCTTTCTTTAATTGATTTTGGACCTTCTATATTTATTCTAGCTCAAAAGAAAGATTAAGCCCCATAATACCCTATTTTACAATCCCCTAGCTTTAGTGTTGAAAAATTTGACAACCCTGTAGTTTTTCGTTATAGTATATTCAGGCTCCGAGGCTAACCACGTTAAACCGTGAACCAGCGTTGGAGTTTTTCTTGGGGGTATCTTTTGATACCCCCTTTTCCTTTTTATATCCCAATAAATCTATGAGAAAAATACTGACCATTGGGTTGTCTTTAGTTCTGTTTATCTTTGCCGCTGGTGAGACATCGGCCAAGTCTTACGTGGCAGGGAGTTCTGCCCAACTCAAAGTTAACAAAGTAGAAAATACAGCTGATTATCGGGTAGATATTCTTAAAGGATTTCTAGCAGAACATAATTCTCCTCTGGCCGATTATGCACCGGTATTTATCGAAACAGCCGATAAATACGGACTTGACTGGAGATTTGTACCAGCCATCACTGGAGTAGAATCAACCTTTGGAAAGAGAATCCCGGCAAATTCTTATAACGCCTATGGGTGGGCTAATGGTACCTATTACTTTGATTCCTGGGAAGACTCTATTGAAGTTGTTTCTAAAGCCCTTCGTGAGAAGTATTATGACCGAGGGGCTACATCCATATCTAAAATAGCAAGACGCTATGCTCCTCCAAGCTCAACTTGGGGTTGGAAAGTCCGCTATTTCATGGATAAAATCGATCCACTCCCTTTGTCTTTTACACTTGAAGGGTAAATGGTAAAATATATCTAAGAGTCAGGGTGGCGGAACTGGCAGACGCGCAGGATTTAGGATCCTGTGAGGGTTATACCTCGTGGAGGTTCGAGTCCTCTCCCTGACACTAGCCAGCTTACTTATCCTGTTATAAGCTGTGATAGATGGAACAAATTCCCCATATTTTAGAAATCCCGCTTGTTGGAGGAATCAATATCCAGAATTTATCTTTACCCCTTCTTTCAATTGTCATCGGTCTTATTGATGGCTTCAACCCCTGTGCTATGTGGACCCTTATTTTTCTAATAACTCTCCTTTTGGGTATGAAAAATAGAAAAAGGATGTGGATTTTAGGCACCACATTCATTGCGACTTCAGCCTTTGTCTATTTCCTCTTTCTTTCTGCTTGGCTTAACTTTTTTTTGATACTAGGTTTTTCTCTTTGGATAAGAATCATTATTGGATTAGTTGCCTTGGGGGCAGGAATTTATAACTTGCGTGATTACTATCTTAATAGAGCTGGGGTTTGCAAGGTAGAAAAAAGTGAAGAAAAACTGAAGGTTTTTGGGAAACTAAAGAAAATTACTCAAGAGCAAAAGTTTTTACTGGCCTTGTTTGGTATTATTCTTCTTGCCTTTGCCGTAAATCTGGTCGAGTTAGTCTGCTCTGCCGGCTTACCAGC
>SDBU01008622.1_pt1 | contig 11554 bp, 10 predicted proteins | sample 2277071 | NCBI WGS metagenome assembly SDBU01 (sample SAMN10397929, study PRJNA504765) | marine sediment metagenome | isolation source: marine sediment core GS08_GC12, 126 cmbsf | place: Arctic Ocean: Gakkel Ridge, Loki's castle | collected 2008 | reverse complement strand
GGATTAAGTTCTAATATCGTCACTCTGGTGGAGCTGGAGTTACCATAGATAGTACTTTTGAACTGGCTTTTAGTCTTACCGCTTAGCCCCATTTCTTCGTCGCCAAATAGTCTTGTGTCCTAGTTTGCTTGAAGCCTTTTATCAAAAGCAGTAAAATAACCTCAGGTAGAGGCCGGGGTGGCGGAATTGGCAGACGCAGCGGACTTAAAATCCGCCGGAGCAATCCTTGTGGGTTCGAGTCCCACCCTCGGCACCAAAATTAGATATGCTCTGGCTAACAATAGTATTGGCTTACTTTCTGGGCGCTATCCCTACCGCCTATATTGCCGGTCGTTTTAAAGGGGAGGATATTCGGCAGATAGGTGATGGCAATGTGGGTGCGGCTAATGCCTTTCGCCAGCTAGGTGCTAAAATAGGGATTGCGGTATTCTTCATTGACGCCGGCAAGGGAGTTTTGACAGTTCTCATCGCTCAGGCAGTCGGTCTGCCTCAGGCAGCTAGCCTGCTTATCGGCGTAGTCGCCGTTGCCGGGCATAACTGGTCAGTCTTCATCGGCTTTAAGGGAGGCCGTGGGGAGAGCACGGCTATCGGAGTTCTGCTAGCCTTAATCACTCAGCCCATGCTAATCATTGCCGGACCAGCGCTAGCCACCCTATTTATTAAAAGAAATGTAATTATCGCTAGTTGTGTTCTGTTTATTCCACTACCACTGGTATGCTGGTGGCTGGGAGTTCCTGGAACATTAGTAGCTTATAGTATCGGCTTGCCTTGTCTGCTAGGTATTACCGATTTCGTCAAGAAAAGACAGTTAGCTCATACCGCAAGGGCACGAAGCTTCCGCTAACGCCTTACAAATAAAGTCTGGCATAAAACCAACCGGCAGACACTCTGCCTAGATAGAGAGTTAATATCTGTTGCCTGAATTTAAGAATTTGAGGAAGGTCTTCCATCAGTGGGGTGGAGCTACTATTGCTTTTTTCGCTTATGCCCACTTCAGCCATGACATAGCTCACGCACTTCTCATCCCTTTACTGCCGCTGATTAGAGAAAGCTTAGGTCTGAGTTACCTGCAGTCGGGACTACTTATTTCAGCTTATACTATTACCACCGGCTTTTCCCATATTCTTATGGGTTGGCTTGGCGACCGGACTAGCCGGAGATTAGTTATAGCAATAGGTCTGTTAGGTGTCAGTCTTACTACCTTAGCCATTGGCTTAAGCCCGGCATATTATCCCATGTTATTTATTCTCGTTATTATGGGGGTTTTTTCCGGTGCTTATCACCCCTCATCCAGTTCAATGCTCTCTGAGTATTTTGAGCCGGAGCGGAGGGGAAGCGTATTAGGTTTTCACGTGCTAGGCGGTACTATAGGCTTTGCCACGGCCCCTGTCCTTGGGGGACTTATCGCCGATATGCTGGGGTGGCGCTTTGCTTTTATCATCCTGAGTATCCCAGCTTTAGTCGCGGTACCCCTGGTGTTAAAGAAGTTCAGGTTACCAGAGCGAGCCCACCACGGTGAGCGGTTAAGCCAGACACCGATTGGTAACGGTGTCCCGGTCAAAGCAATACCCAAACTCTCCAGCCTTGGTAAGGTCTTAAGACCTATTGCCGTCGTTTGCGTCTTAACTATTCTCACGCAACTTATAGCCGGCTCCGCCATGGCCTTCATCCCACTGTTCTTAGTAGGTAAGCATTATATTTCGGCAGTCTACGCTGCCATGTTGATGGGCGTTATTAGAGGGGGAGGAATGGCTGGCGTTCTGTTGGGCGGATGGCTCTCTGATAGGTGGGGCAGAAAGAATGTACTTTTTATGGCAATAGTAGCTACCGGTCCAGTTTTATACTTACTCACTATACTGCCATTCAATGCAGCGCTCATTGTAATATTCGTTCTCTTTGGTTTATTAATGGCCATGAGGCAGCCGGTGATTCAAACACTCCTGCTGGATACCGCCCCACCTCAACTCAGGGCAACTGTTATCGGCATCTACTTCTTCTTGGGTATAGAAGGTATGAGCCTGATGCAGCCCATTGCCGGGCATTTCATGGATATTTGGGGCATTACTCAAGTATTTCACATCATCGCTTTAATTAGTATTGCGCTGTCGGTGGTGACGCTACTTTGGGCGATAAGGTCTAAGTTTCGCTAGTAAATACCGGGGCTCAGTTGCCGCCTCAGGCGCAGGGAGCATTTAGCAATTCAAGCACTCTTCCTTATCATCACTGGCCGAACCGCATGTTCTATATCCCTGGCGGTGAGCCCATACCTCTGGCGACACCATGGAAATAAGGGTTATTCTCCATAAAGCTGACCCCTTTGCCCTTGATAGTATGGGCAATGATAACGGTGGGTTGCCCTTTTACCTGCTTCGCTCCGAAAATTTCCTTTCTTCTATTGGAAAAGCGAACAGCTTAAATTCTTGACAAAAGCGCTGTATTGCTTATAATATAGCGTATATGCAACCTAACGAAAGACAATTGCCCAAGGCTGAGCAACTACGGTTCAGACCGAAAAAGCCTCCCCGCCTCTCCCGCCACCCCAACCCGAACTATGCGGTAAGGGGCCGGATATGGGTAGAGAAAGACGGCGAATTATATATGGGGTGGGGAAGGATAATGCTGCTGGAACACATTGAGCGTTTTGGTTCCATCGCCGCCGCCGCTCGAGCTATGAAATTAGGTTACCGCAATGCCTGGCTCTGGATAGAAGCCATGAATCGCCTGGCACCAGCCCCTCTTGTAGAGAAGTATTCTGGTGGAATCGGGGGAGGGCGTACCAGATTAACCGAGGAGGGGCGAAAGGTTGTCAGTAAGTACAAGGAGTTGCGCGCCCGATTTCAGGAATTCTTGAAGCAAGTCGGATGAATAGACTTAAACAACTTAAACCGGGGTGGGGGCTCTTACCCATAGCCATATTCCTGGCGCTCTGGGAAATAGTGGCTCGACTCAATCTGGTCCCAGGTCACTTCTTCTTCCCTCCTTTCTCCACCGTGGTGCAGGAATTCTACGAGCTAACTGCCAACGGGGTGCTGGGAGAGAACTTCCTGAGCAGCCTGGTTCGAGTCCTCATCGGCTTCTGCGCCGGCTCTATAGCCGGCATAGCGGTGGGAATGGTAATGGGGTGGCGGGAAACTATGAATAAGGCACTGCACCCCATAATCAGCCTGCTCTACCCTATCCCTACCCTTGGCTGGCTGCCCTTGTTAATGCTGTGGATAGGCATAAACGAAATGCTACCGATAACCTTAATATTTATATCCTCCTTCTTTCCTGTCCTTTATAATACTGTTACCGGCATCAAAAATGTTGATAAGGATTACATTCAGGTAGCCAGGACGCTAGGGGCGTCAGACACGAAGATTCTGACGACGGTAGTCATGCCCCTGGCCCTACCCAATATATTTACCGGATTAAGGTTAACATCAGGGATGGCATGGCGAGTGATAATAGCGGCTGAGATGGTAGCCATTCCTACTGGAATCGGAGCCTTGATGATGAAGGCTCAGAGCCTGATTCGAATAGACATCATTATAGTTGCTTTGATAGTATTAGCCGTAATGACCTTTTCCTTTGAGAAGTTCTTCGCTTATATGGAGACAAGACTGACCGCCAAATGGAGGTAGCGTGCCATCCATAGAACTTAAAAACATATGTAAGTATATCTGCCAGGATGTCAATCTAGATATACTGGAGGAAGAATTACTGGTGCTACTGGGACCAAATGGTGCCGGAAAAACCACCCTGCTCAATATTATCGCCGGATTAACCGATTACAAGGGCTCAGTACTCTTTGATAGCACACCAGTGGATAAAGTTGCTGCCAGCAAGAGAGAGGTAGGTTACCTGTTTCAGGACTTAGTCCTGTTTCCCCACCTTGATGTCGCCTCCAATATAGCCTACGGCTTGCAAGCCCAGAAACAATCCCCAAGCAGGGTAGAAGCTAGAACACAAGAACTACTGGAGATAATGAAAATAAAGCACCTTTCCTCTCGTTACCCGGAGCACCTAAGCGGTGGTGAGAAGCAGCGGGTAGCACTAGCCAGAGCCCTCGCCCCGTCACCTAAAGTTCTGCTTCTGGACGAGCCGCTATCCAGTCTGGATAGGCAAACCTCCAAATACTTAAGAGCCGAGCTAAGGCAGTTACAAAAGAAACTGGGGGTTACCACTGTATACGTAACCCATGACCTCCAAGAGGCTGAGGAGATGGCGGATAGAATAGCCGTAATCCAGAATGGTCATATGGAACAGGTAGGTAGGCCTGAAGAGGTCTTCTTTTTCCCAAAGAATGAAGAGGTTTCTGATTTTATTGGAGCACCAAATATTTTAGACTGTCACCACTGCCATAGCCTGGGGAACGGGGTTATAGAGGCTAACTGCGGTGGCATGCGTATCGTCCTGCCCCATGTGGGAGATTCAGTTCAAAGAATTGCCATATTCCCCAGAGATATTTATGTTTCCCAAACTAAACCACCGGGACCAGAACTAAACCGCTTTAAGGGGACTATCATCAGCATCAATCCCTCCCATGACGCCGTCAGGCTTAGGCTCAAGATCGGAGAAAACAGCATACTGGCGGAAATGCCCCACCATATATTTGAAGATATGGATTTAGCCGTAGGTAAAGAAGCCTACTTAATATTAAAGCTGAGAAGGATAAGAGCTTACGAAAGCAAAAATACCGGTGAAAGAAATATATAACGTTATCAAAAAAGAGTTCGCTAAAATCATAAGGGGAAACGGGCTTGAATCATTTCTGCTATTACGGGCATTGAAAACTTAATCAGGTATAAGTATGGTCATGAAGATTCTTGATGATTTAATCTCTAGTTTGAGAGAAGACAGCGTGGTGCGTGAGGTGCATGCCTGTGTCCTGTGGACGGCAGTGGTAAGCAAGCACTGCGGCTTAGCCTCCACCTTCCGAGAAGAGCACCCACATCACGGCAGAGTGAGAGAGGCAGGAAACCTGAGGGGCAAGTCAGCGTTAGAGCTGGCCGAATATGCTAAATCGGACAATCTCCTCGAAGCAACTATCGGAATGGCAACCATCAACTCACTAATAGATATCGACGAAACCAAATACGTTACGGAGAATGCCCTTGATGCCCTGGCAAGAGAAGGCAGAGATAAGAAAATCGCCATAGTGGGCCACTTCCCCTGGACCCCCCAGCTCCGTCAGGTAGCCAAAAAGCTCTGGGTCATTGAACAAAGACCCAGGGAGGAGGATTTACCAGCTGAATCCGCCGAAGATATACTGCCCCAAGCTGATGTAGTTGGTCTTACCGGCACTTCATTCATCAACCACACCGTAGAAAAGCTGCTGAAGTTAAGCCAGCATAGCTTTGTGGTTATGATAGGACCTACCAGCCCTCTATCGCCGGTACTGTTTGACTACGGCGTCGATACCATCGCCGGAGTAAGAGTGATTGACGCCGAGAAGGTAATCCGCTGCCTCAGCGAAGGTGCTATGTTCAAGCAAATACAAGGGGTAGAGCTGGTAAACATGAAGAGATAGCAAGAAGACTCATAAGCTAGACGATGCGACAGTCTTGCTTAAGAAAGGCGTTTATGTCAAATCCAATGGTCTCAGCAATACTTTTGGCGGCTGGCGAATCAAAACGCATGGGTGAGCCAAAGCTACTGCTGCCTTTTGGCAGTAGCACTATTCTGGAACAGGCTATTGATAATCTACTCAATTCCAGAGTAGACGAGGTTATTGCCGTCGTGGGAGACAGAGCTCAAGAGATGATAAAGAGGATAGCCCATAGACCGGTCAAGGTTGCCCTAAATCCAGATTACGGCAAGGGAATGAGCACCTCTATAGTAAGGGGGTTAAGCCTAGTTGATAATAGTGCTGTGGCAATTATGCTGGTTCTAGCCGACCAACCTCTCATAGATAGCGACACCATCAATACGCTGATAAAGGCATTCTTTAATAATACAAAGGGCATTGTCATCCCGACATACCAAGGTAGGAGAGGGCATCCAATTATCTTCTCCACAATCTACAAAGAGGAACTAACAGGATTAAAAGGTGACGTGGGAGGCAAACAAATAATCAAGAAGCACCCTGATGATATCCTGGAAATAGCAGTCAAAACCCAAAGCATTAGTATAGACATTGATACCATAGAAAACTATCACTCTGCTATTAATTAGCTAACGACTTATTCTAGACAAAACCATTCACTATAAGGACTTGACAAACAGGCAATGTGGTGCTAAACTAGCTGCAAATAAAATATTGCAAAGGCTGTGAACAAGACTAGTAGGCTTCAAGCGAGACACAGAGAGTCGGATAAGCTGTGAGCCGATGCTAACGCAGAAGCTGAATGGACTTGGGAGCTGCAAACTGAAAGTTACCGATTGGTAAACAAGTAGGCTTTGTCGCAATGGGAAGCGTTATCAAATCCTGGGTTACAGAGGTAAAACTATTATAGTCTCTGCATCTGAAAGAGGTAGTCACTTGCTCCAATGGGTGGAACGTGACTAAAAAGGGTGGCACCGTGGAAGTAAGCCTTCTGCCCCTTTGAGGAGCGGGAGGCTTTTTTAATAAGGAGGTAGTTAATATGTTTATTATGTCGCAACAGTGTCCCCATGCGGGGCCGAGATAGATTAGATAATACAATAGTTATATTAAACTAAAAATAAAAGGAGGAAAAAATGGAAAGAACAAAGTTTATTCTTGATGAAAAGGATATGCCAACTTCCTGGTATAACATTCTGCCCGATTTGCCCGAGCCACTACCACCTGAGCTCCATCCTGGTACCAAAGAACCAACAATTCTCCCTCCTCCCCTTTTCCCTGATGCCATCAACAAGCAGGAGTTCAGCCCGGAGCGCTACATTGAAATTCCAGAAGAGGTGCAAGCTATTTACCGCACCTGGAGACCGACAGTTTTGCACCGGGCGCACCGACTGGAGAAGGCTCTGGACACACCGGCCAAGATTTTCTTCAAGTATGAAGGGACAAGTCAGGCGGGGAGCCACAAGCCTAACACCGCGGTAGCTCAGGCTTACTACAATAAGAAAGAGGGTACAAAACGCCTGGCTACCGAGACTGGTGCCGGGCAATGGGGTAGCGCCCTGGCTATGGGCTGCATGTTCTTCGGTCTTGAGTGCAAGGTCTACATGGTTAAGGTCAGTTATGACCAGAAGCCCTATCGCCGTATCCTGATGGAGACCTGGGGAGCCAAGGTCATACCCAGCCCCAGTAAAGACACTGAAGTCGGGCGCCGCATTCTGGCTGAGAATCCCAACCATCCTGGAAGTTTGGGTATCGCCATCAGCGAAGCCATAGAGGATGCCTTCGCCCATGATGATACCAAGTACTCCATAGGCAGTGTCGCCAACCACGTCCTACTCCACCAGACCATCATTGGCGAGGAAACCAGAAAGCAAATGGAAATGGCGGATGCCTATCCTGATATCATTGTCGGCTGCGTCGGCGGTGGCTCAAACTTCGCCGGGCAGTTCCTGCCTTGGATTAGGGATAAGATTAGTGGCAAGAAACCAGACATGCGCATCATCTGCGTTGAGCCTAAAGCTGCCCCCAGCCTTACCAAAGGCACCTACGCCTGGGACTTTGGGGACGAGGCTGGGATGGCTCCAATCCTTAAGATGTATACCCTGGGTCATACCTTTATCCCTTCCCCAATCCATGCCGGTGGGCTGCGCTATCATGGTATGGCACCCATCATCTGCCACCTCTACAAGCTGGGCTTAATTGAAGCCAGGGCTGAGTATCAGATTCCCATCTTTGAGGCTGGAGTAAAATTTGCCCGGACTGAGGGCATTATTACTGCCCCGGAGCCGTGCCATGACCTCAAGGTAGCCATTGATGAAGCCCTTAAGTGCAAGGAGTCTGGCGAATCAAAAACCATCCTGATAGCTCACAGTGGCCACGGGCATTTCGACCTGGTTGCCTATGATGAGTATCTCTCGGGCAGGATGCAGGATTATGAGTATCCTGAAGAAAAGGTGAAGGAAGCACTGACCCATTTGCCTGAGGTGCCTACGACATAAGTGTTCTCCAACTAACCCCCTCCTCATATTAAGGGGAGGGGGTTAGTTATTTAAGATGGGTTATCACCTCTTTAGTCAAGAGGATAAGTGGGCAGCAGTGACAAACACTTTTTTACCATTGACCCGTATGCTATAATAAAACCAGTGGTAAAAAAGATAAACCTGAAATATCTATTAGTCAGCCTTATCCTAATCCTATCCCTATCCATGGGAAGTGGTTGCTTCTATATTGAGACCCCATCGTCTCCGCCAAGTCCATTGCCATCACCAAGCCCGCCGTCTTCCAATATAACTGCGCCGACCAACCCCCAGTGGACACTACCACCCTCAGATGGTCAAAACCCGTCATTGCCCGATTTTATCCCCGTCGTGGCTAAAGTTAAGCCTTCAGTAGTAGCCATCAATACTGAGGTTATAACCTATGATATTTTCAATAGACCCTTTACCCAAGAAGGTGCCGGTTCAGGGTGGATTATTGATAAAGATGGATACATCGTAACTAATAACCATGTAATCGCGGGGGCCAAGAGCATCACGGTAACCCTTATCGATGGCAGGACCTTCCCGGCAAGCATAGTCGGCGCTGATGTTCTCTCCGACATAGCTGTGCTTAAGGTCGATGCTACTAATCTACCTGCTGCCGTTATTGGTGATTCCTCCAAGCTTAGGATTGGTGAGTGGGTGTTGGCTATCGGCAATGCACTGGGATTGGGGATAACCGCCAAAGAGGGGATAATTAGCCGCGTGGGGGTTTCCATCCCCGCATCCGCCGGGCAGACACTATATGACCTGATTGAAACCAGTGCTCCCATCAACCCAGGCAACAGTGGCGGTCCACTAGTCAACATGGCCGGGGAGATTATTGGCATCACCAGCGCTAAGCTTACTGCCGTCGAAGTGGAAGGACTAGGTTATGCCATAAGTAGTAACACCGCCAGCCCTATTATTGAGAAATTAGTCCAGAAGGGATACGTGGTTCGTCCATGGCTCGGGGTATCACTTGGCACCGTAAACCAATATCTTGTTCAGAGACATCACTTAGCTGTAGATGAAGGAACGTTTATCGGCGAGGTAGTCGCTGGTAGCCCGGCCGACGAGGCAGGGTTAGAGGTGGGTGATGTTATTGTCAATATGGACAGTAATAAAATATCAACCGCACAAGACTTAATACAAGCTATACACGCCAGCCAAGTCGGACAAGAAGTGGAAATAACCTTCTGGCGGGGTGATACTAAGAATACTACCACGGCTATACTGATTGAGAGGCCAGCACCCTAAGTCAAGCGTCTGACTCCCAACAATATGTTATAGCCACCTAGTTTATAGTTCTCAGTAAAGACATTCTCTTCCGGAACTCCCTCAATAAGCTCCCTGGATAGCGTTTCCTGCTTGATGTAATCAGCAAAATCCTCCATTACTCGCTTCATATAGGCATCACCCTGATAATAGGTAATGATATGGTCGGCAATGTCGAATCCAGCCGAGCGGCGCAGCATCTGCAATCGGTGCACCACCTCCCGCGCCATCCCCTCTGCTGCTAGTTCAGGGGACATCTCGGTAGGCACTGCCACTAAATAAACACCCCCACTCGTGGGAGCTTTAAGCTCTCCTCCCTTATCAGGCTCCAACCCACCGACTACATAACCATGCCCATCGAGTTTTATTGCCTCTGTAACGCCGCTAAATTTTAAATCTTTTACATTAAGTTCTTCCAAAATTTGAGGCTTTAGCCGCTGTAAACTCCTCTGTTCATCAGGACCGGGCACACTAACCACAACATGAGCCAAAGGCTGGCGCACCTTAATACCGGCCTTACTCCGTGCCGCCCGACCCAGACTTGAAACCTTTATCGCCAAGCGGATATCAGTAGCTAATTGCCTATCAATTTTACCTTCATCAGCTATAGGAAAATCAGCCAGGTGCACGCTATCTGGAGCTTGAGGAAAGGCGGAGCAAACCAGATTCTGATATAGTTCTTCAGCCAAAAACGGAGTAAATGGAGCCAGTAGCTTTGACAACGTAACCAGACACTGGTAAAGGGTAGTATATGCCGCCAGTTTATCGGCATCATTCTCACTCTTCCAAAACCGCCGCCGGCTCCGGCGCACATACCAGTTGGACAGGTCAGCGACAAAGCCTTCTATCCTCCTCCCCGCCTCTGTCGGGTTGTAACCATCCAGGGCTGAATCGACATCAACTATAAGCTGGTTAAGCTCGGAGATAATCCACCGGTCCAGCTCTGACTGATTTAATAAAGCTCCTTCAGAGTCGGGGGTAAAGTGGTCTATATTAGCATAGGTAACGAAAAAGGAATAGACGTTCCACAGCGTCAATAAAAAGCGGCGGGTTACCTCAGCCACCAGCTTCTCAGAGAAACGACGCACATTACCTGGTGGCGAGGAAGTAAAGAAGTACCAGCGTAAAGCATCAGCGCCGTATTTATTAATTACTGCCCACGGCTCAACTACATTCCCCTTAACCTTACTCATCTTCTCTCCCCTGGCATCAAGGATGTGTCCCAGACAGATAACATTCTGAAAACAGGGACGATTAAACAGTAGGGTAGATATGGCATGCAGGCTATAAAACCAGCCACGAGTCTGGTCCACAGCTTCACAAATATAATCGGCAGGAAATCGCCCATCCTCAAGCAAGTTCTCATTCTCAAAGGGATAATGATATTGAGCTATTGGCATGGCTCCAGAATCAAACCAGCAGTCAATCACCTCTGGCACCCGCCCCATCCTTGCCCCACACTCGGGACAATCGAAGGTTATCTTATCAACAAAGGGGCGATGTAAATCAATCTTAGTACCACTTTTTAGAGTTTGAGGTACAGCCGATGGCTCTATACCCGGTTTATTCATGAGTTCCTCCCAACTCCCCACACAATCAAAGTAGCTACAGGACTCACAGCGCCATACATTAAGCGGCGTTCCCCAGTAGCGTTCCCGAGAAAATGCCCAGTCAACATTATTCTCCAGCCAGTCACCAAAGCGACCGTACTTGATATGCTCCGGATACCAGTTTATCTCATTATTACCAGCAATAAGACCTTCTTTTACCGCCGTCGTCCTGATATACCAAGTCTGCTTGGCATAGTAGAGCAGAGGCGTCTCACAACGCCAGCAGAAGGGGTAGGTATGGCGAATCTTCCCACTGCGGAAGAGCAGTCCCCTTGACTTCAGGTCTTCTATAATAAGCGGGTCAGCATCTTTGACAAACTTACCCGAAAAGGGATAATTCCCGGTGATTATGCCCCGCAAGTCCACCGGGTGGACAAAGTCCACCCCTCGCTGCTTGCCTGCCTCAAAGTCAACTTCACCATAAGCCGGCGCTTCATGGACTATACCGGTGCCGTCTTCCAAAGACACGAAATCAGTAGCAATTACAGCGTAGGTCAAGTCTCTGGTTGGCTCTTGAAGGGAGAGTTCTGAATTCATCTGAATTCATGAATACTCTTGAATCTTTTGAGTTGTTAACAGCCTTTAACGCAAGAAGAGATTCTTTTATTCCATTAACATTAAAAAAA
>SDBU01008621.1_pt1 | contig 11555 bp, 10 predicted proteins | sample 2277071 | NCBI WGS metagenome assembly SDBU01 (sample SAMN10397929, study PRJNA504765) | marine sediment metagenome | isolation source: marine sediment core GS08_GC12, 126 cmbsf | place: Arctic Ocean: Gakkel Ridge, Loki's castle | collected 2008 | reverse complement strand
GGTGATAGATCCGGGATTCCAGTGGGAGGGATTTGCTCGTTTCAATTCCGAATGCCGGGATGCCGCATTTGAAAAGGGCATAGTAGGTAGCCGATTTTCTCTGCTCGGGATGCAGAGTATTTCTATTGCGGGTCTTGTGGTCATTGAAATGAAAATGGTGTTGAGGATCTTCGATAGATCTATTTATATCATCGATAGCCTTTTCAGACATTTCTTTCAGATCACAGATTTCACCGGTGCGAGGGTTTGTGAAGGAGCTGCTGTCAACTATGATAGATTGCCCGTATCTCATAGGGTTTTTCATGTTGTCATGCCAGGTATCGGAATAAAAGCCCGATCCATCGTGGAGGTTCAAGAGACAATCACTCTCTGCGATTAATCTTTTTAAGATGGTCACCACTTCGGCTTCATAATTTTTTCTCGACGGTTCTGAAAATTTTCTGTTCATGTCTTCATTGATCTGACGTCGATTAAGCACTATAGAATAGAAATTTGCCCTTGGGACGACGATCAGATTGCCCTTTGATATTTTCATGTCGGCGTAGAGGTCGGCAGAGAGGAATCCGCCAGGCTCATTCCCCTGAATTCCACCGATCAGCAACATTGTCTTTCCCGGTGTTCTCCCCTGGATTCTGTAGATATTGAGTTCGTAATCGGTCCCTTTGAAGAATGTCTCAAATGCAGTCTTGCACGTGGCTGTTTGTGCAAGGGTCATTGAAGACAATAGGAAAATAAAAATAATAAAACGAGGCTTTTTTTGCATTATCTCTCTCTAATGTTGCTGAAAATCATGCATTTCAATATTTAAATCTTATAATCCCTTTTAAGGATCAGTTTACCATCGTTGGAAAATACGAGTATGGTTATAATAGTCAAACTGTTTAGTCCCGATAATTTTTCAAACCTGCCCCTGGTCGTTTTGTACCTGTTGATGGAAAAATATTCTCCTGTTTTGAAATATTGAGGCATGCCATTAACGAGGGTTGTCTTGGGATTGCTGACCCACGATGACGGTTCACCTGGATCCGGTTTTAAAATGGCAAACGTATATCCCGCAACAGGAGCATTATCGGGATCCGCATTTGTTACTTTAAAATTATAAGAGAGGACATCGTTGCCTCTCCTGCGGGCTTGAAAATCAGAAATGTCTGCCGTGGTCACCTCGGGAGGTGGCGGCTCCTCAACCGTATCGACCACAAGTTCTTCTTTTTTTGGTGGTGGAGGGGGAGTTTTTTTAACAACCTCGATGTCTTTCCTTGCAGTCGCAGTCAGTCTGTCTTCAAGTGTTTTGATATTAGCGACGAGTTCCAAATTTTTTTTATTCTTAGAACTTAACAGATCCTGTGTGAGCTCAAGATCCTGGGAAAGCGCTTCCCGGGCAAGATTACGTTTTTGATTGTCAAGAAGATAAGCTACGAAGGCGACTGATGCGAGGGAGAAGATAACCAGGAGGAATATTATGACAATAGTCTCAGTTATATCGAATGTCCCCAGTTGTCTATTGTCTCCTATAAAAATAACTGTCCATCTTTTTTGTTTTTTTTTGTTTTTCATTTTACAGCCTTAGGTTTTAATCCTTTATCGCCTTCCAGGATTCTCTGTGAATCTTCCATTGATCATTAATTTTTTTAAAACGAAGGCTCTTTACTCCAAGGGCGTTGTATCGTGAAGAATGATATAGCTGCTCAAAAACTGCAACACCTTTTTGGGGTCCTAATGTTATATTTATATTTTTGATTTCAATTCTAATATTTTTATTAATCTTGCTCAACCTTTTTTTGTAGGATACCCAGCCATTAAGACTCATCCTTGCCGATTTAAAATCGGGTGCATAAAAGGATCTGTATTTATTCATATCTCCGGACTCCCAGCTTTTTGACCAGCCCTTTATCAGGTCTTTAATCTTTTGCCTGCCTGCCATTTCCGTTCGGGTTTTAACTGATTCATCAAGGGCCAGCAGGTTTTGGGCAAATTGGACATCCGTCATGGGATATTGCAGTACATCCCCGATTATACGCCAGTTGCCCGGATTCTTTTTAAGAAAGAGCTTTCGATAACCACAACTGCGAGTGAAGTCGTCGAGAGACAAGACCTGTTCGAATATGATAACTGCATAGTTATCATATTTCAATAAAGAAATATCTTTCGGTCTTAAAGAAATTGCCATGTCCCGTTTTTTCCATTTTCTGGTGTGCTTAATAAGAAAATTTGTACTTTTCTTGTTTGTTGATGTATCCCTTGAATAGATCGATTCCAGAGCTGTCATGTCTCCCGTATTTGCCGCATCGATCCATTGATCCAGCATGCTTCTCAACTCTTTTCTGAATGATAAAATAACCTCCGGATGTACCCACTTAATATAATCGTATATTATAACGGGAGTTTCGAAGAGCTTGATATACTTGGAAATGTTTATTATGTCATTGTTCTCCAGTGTAATACATCCATTTGACTGGAAGTCCTGTAATGGCTTATCTGTTCCATGTATCCATATGTTATTTCCATTTAGACCCATTTGAACGTCCGGCAGATTTGGATAATTTAGATGGAAGGCCATGGAACCATATATAGATGACAGTTCATCATCACTATATTGCCTTGTGGAAAAATATATTCCTTCAGGTGTTTTGGCATCTCCTATCATTGTTTTCATCCCGCTATTCTTGCCTGTGGAACACTTGGCCTGATAAACTACATTTATTTGTCCATTTTCAGAATGAAAAACAAAGAGCCGCTGCATTGTTTTATCTATAACAATTGCGTGATCTGAAGAGAGAAAAGCCAGTGAATCGGGAACATATTTAACATCTTCCCCATCGGTTTTCACAATAGCCATAGAAGGCGAGTTAAGTATGATCAATAGAAGAATCGATACCAGGGGAAAAATTTTCGTAGATTTACTTAGCAATCGCACCATAAAACAATCCTCGCGTTTTGTGAAATGGCTTATTATCTTTGTGATTTAACTGGTAATCACTATCAAAGAAGGATACATAATGTCAACAATATATTTCCAAGCTAAATTACAGTCATATTTTGGCATTCCGGATTCGCCATTTGACGGGGATGTTTGCTGTTTTTCAGTTCATCTGCGTCATGGTTTAATAGATTCTATTTCCTTTTTGATTTTCCCGGCTATTTCATTTTCATGTGATAGATGGGCGAGGGCCGCCTTGAAATGAAAAAGGGCGCTTTTGGGTTTATTCTTTTTCTTAAAAAAGATGCCGAAGTTGTAATGTGATTCACCGTGTTTTTCAAGCTTTCCGTATATCATGGCAAGGTTATGATAAAAATCAATGTTATCCGGATTTTCCTTTTGATATTTTTTGTAAAGATTCAAAGCAGTTGAGTAATCTTCAGAAACCTCATAAGATCTACCCAGATAGAGTATCGTGTCGAGATCTTTTTCGTTTAAAGAATATGCTTTTCGCAGGACATTTATAGCGTCTTTTACCTTACCTATGCTGAAATAACTGATACCCAAATCTCTGAGTATATCCGCGTCATCGGGTGAGAGAGATAAGGCCCTGTTAAAGTATTCAAAAGATTCGGTAATCTTGCCCATTTTTCTCTGGACAACTGCAAGCCCGTACAGGGCTTCAATATCATCGGGATCTTCCCCCAACTTGTTATTAAGGGTATTTAATTTTGAATTGAGATTCTTGTCATCGAGGTACAATATGGTTTTGATCCTCCCATAACCCCCGATAATATTTTTGGCTCCTTCATTTTTGTCTTTTGCATGGAGCAGTCCGTCAAGGTAACTGATTCTGTCGCTTGTCCCGGGATGTGTGAGGAAATAAGAGGGAACTGAATTTGAATAAAATTCGTATTGGCGCATAATTTTAAGGAAATTAAACATTCCTTTACCTTCATATCCTGCATTTAAAAGATATGACATTCCCATGCGGTCAGCCTCCTCTTCGTACTCTCTGCTATATTTCAGGTTTAAACTTGTGGCCGTTGCCAGCGAGAAGCTTGCAACCGCAGCAGTTGCCTCCCCACCACCGCCAAGAAAGGCTCCGGCCAGGACCGCAGCAAGTGTGGCAATGCCTATTTTTTGGGATTTTTCAATAGTTTTTGCAACATGTCTTGCCTTTACATGGGCTATTTCGTGCGCCAGCACCCCCGCAAGCTGGCTTTCGTTCTCCGTAATACCTATCAGACCGCTGTAGACATATACGTAGCCGCCCGGTGTTGCGAAGGCATTAATGCCGGAATTTTTGATTATTGTAAAGGTGAAATCGAAAGGGGACTTGTCTTTACCCTGCTCTACCAGTCTTTGGCCGAGACTGGTTGTATAATCGCTGACCCTGGGATTATCTACGAAAATATTTTTTTTTCTTAGCCTTTCATAAAATTCTTTTCCCAGCTTTTTTTCATCTTCTATGGTAAAGGACGCGGCGCAAATCCCGGCATGTACGAAAATGGCAACAGGTATCAAAAAAAAGGCCAATAGTTTTATAAACGTCTTTGTAAATGTAAAACCCATCTTTTTCATTGCTTAACCCTAACCTCTTTTCACTGATTAATCAAGATTTGATTGATTGTTAAGGAAGGATTCCTGTGATATATGGAGGCTTACCGAAATTTGATCTGCAATAAGGTGATCGAAAGATGGAAAAACAACTGGTGATTACTGTGGATGGACCCGCGGGCGTGGGAAAGAGTACTGTAAGTAAGGATCTTGCGAAAAAGATTTCCCATGTCTATCTTGATACAGGAGCGCTGTACAGGGCAATAGCCTATAAGGTATGGAAATGTGGCGTACCTCTTGATGATGACAAGAAACTTTCAGAAGTGTGTGGAAACGCAAAAATTTCACTCAAGCTGGTAAATGGCGACATGAAAGTATTTGTAGACAAGGAGGATATAACCGAGAAAATCAGGACAGAAGAGATAGGATTGCTTGCATCGACGGTATCCGCTGTTCCGATAGTAAGAAAGGCCCTTCTTCCCATACAAAGAGATGCTGGCAAAAGGGGGGGAATAGTGGCGGAGGGGAGGGATATGGGAACTGTGGTATTCCCCGATGCCGATGTCAAGTTTTTTCTGTCTGCAGATGTAAATGAGCGGACCAAAAGAAGACATAATCAACTCTTGGAGAAAGGAATGTGTAGTGAATATAGTGATACAAAAAAGGGATTGGAAAGGAGGGATTGTCAGGACACTGAAAGAAATATATCTCCCCTCAAACCTTCGGTGGACTCTATTATTATCGATACGACCCATATGGGCATCGACGATGTAGTTGAGGAGATGATGAAAGGCATATCAAAAAATATATAGCATATCGGCGCGGATGTGCAATTAGCTTGATATTTCATTATTGGTATGTTACAAACTCAAGGTTAAGTTCTTAATAATATCAGGGGGTAATTGTCCAATGGTTAATGAAGATAACTCAATTATTAAAGAAGAAGAAGAAAAAGCAGGAAAGGAGGTTGAGGAGGAGAAGGTAGATACACGAAATGAAGGGGAGGATATAAGCTTCGTAGAGCTTTATGAACAAAGTCTGCATGATATTCCCGTAGGCGAGATTGTGAAGGGAAAGGTTGTACAAATTGATGACGATGTTGTAATGGTTGACGTTGGTTATAAGACCGAAGGCAGGATGCGTCTTGATGAATTTTTAGACGATGATGGTAACAGCGCCATTTCTATCGGCGATGAGATAGATGTGTTTGTTGATAGAAAGAAAGAAGATAATCTGACACTTTCGAGAGAGAAAGCGGTCAGAATGAAAGCGTGGAATGATATTGTAAAGATTTCCGGAAAGGGTATCCCGATAATGGGCACTATAACAAAACGTGTGAAAGGCGGCCTCTCTGTGGATATAGGGGTAGAGGCTTTCCTGCCGGGTTCTCAGGTTGATATCCGGCCTGTGAAAAATTTCGATAAATATGTGGGGCAGACTCTGGAGCTGGAAGTTTTAAAGTATGACAGAAAAAGAAATAACGTTGTTTTGTCCAGAAAAGCTATCCTGGAGCGGGAGCTGGAGGAACAGAGGGCAAAGATTCTTGAAACAATGGAAGAGGGCAAGATAGTAGAAGGTGTTGTTAAGAATATAACCGATTATGGAGTATTTGTTGATCTGGGAGGTATGGACGGACTATTACATATTACAGACATGTCATGGGGAAGAATACGGCATCCATCCGAGAAATTTTCAAGAGATGACGAGATTACTGTTAAGATTCTAAGCTTTGATAGTGAAAAACAAAGGATCTCCCTTGGACTTAAACAGCTTACCGAAAATCCCTGGAACAATGTTACTGAAAATTATGCCGTGGGTTCCATGGTAGATGGGAAGGTTGTAAGCATTATAGATTATGGCGCCTTTATTGAGATGGAACCGGGGCTTGAAGGGCTTATACATATCTCCGAAATGTTCTGGACAAAGAAGACAAAGCATCCTTCAAAGATCTTATCCGTCGATGAAGTTATAAATGTTGAGATTCTTGAAATAGATCCTGAGAATAAAAGAATATCCCTTGGATTGAAGCAGACGATGGCAAATCCCTGGGAGGTCTTAAAGGAAAAATATCCTCCGGGTTCTGTTTTGAATGGAAAGATTAAGAATATTACGGATTTTGGGATCTTTGTCGGCATAGAAGACGATATTGACGGGCTGGTCCATATATCGGATATTTCCTGGAAGAAGCGGATAAAACATCCCTCTGAATTCTATAAGAGGGGTCAGGAATTAGATACTGTAGTGTTGCAGGTAGATGCGGAGAACAAGAAATTTTCTCTGGGAATTAAACAACTGGGAAAGAATCCCTGGGAAGAACTGAAAGAGAAGTATGGTGTGGGTTCCGTGGTTTCCGGAAAGGTAACAAACGCCACAGATTTTGGTATATTTGTTGAAATAGAAGAGGGCATAGAGGGCCTGGTTCACATATCTGAATTAAGTAACAGAAGAGTTAAATCTTCAAAAGACCTGTATTCTCCAGGAGATATTGTATCTGCTGTGATAAAAAATATCGATGTTGACAATCAAAAAGTAGGCCTGAGCATAAAAGATATCGAAACGACTTCAACCGAACCGACTCAAAATCAGTATGTCAACAACAATGAGAAGGTTGTTTCCAATCTCGGGGAGATTCTAGCCGGAATAAAGGTCTGATTCCTAATTTTTTCCATTCAACCTGAACCGGATGGATGAAAGAGTCGGAAAATTAATAAACCTTACTTTAGCAGCTTGTGGAAAATGAGGAAACATCCTGTAATTCTTGGGCTATTGCTTTTGGTAATAGTCGGCATTCTTGTTTTTCTTTTCATCTATTGGGTGACCTTATTGCGGGGGATGGGTGAGCCCTTTTCCGGCAAAAGTAAGGTTGGCGTGGTGACAATAGATGGTTTGATAAGTGACTCTAAAGATGTGACTGATCTTTTGGGGAAGTATGAGAAGGATGATCATGTCGGGGTTGTAGTGATAAGAATCGATTCTCCAGGAGGCGGAGTTGTGCCTGCGCAGGAGATATATGATAAGGTGCTGGATCTCAAAAAGAAGAAAAAAGTCGTTATATCAATGGGGTCAGTGGCTGCATCAGGCGGATATTACATCGCATGTGCAGGAGATAGGATTATCGCCAATCCGGGAACAATAACGGGGAGCATAGGCGTAATTATTCAATTTTCCCAGATAGAAAAATTGCTGGAAAAGATAGGATTGAAACCTACGGTTATAAAGGGTGGGAAGTACAAGGATGTGGGTTCTCCTGTCAGGGAGATGACAAAGGATGAAAGAGAGCTGGTGCAGGGAGTTGTTGACGATATCTATGATCAGTTTCTAGAGGCGGTTTCTGCAAGTCGAAACATATCTAAAGAAGAGTTAAAAACAATAGCTGATGGGAAGATTTATACGGGGAGGCAGGCCCTGCGTCTGGGTCTTGTAGATGAGCTTGGAAGTATGGAGCACACCATCAAGGTTGCCGCAAAACTGGGAGGGATTGATGGCAAACCAGGTGTAATATATCCCGCGAAGAAGAGAAAAGGCCTGCTTCGATATCTTGTAAAAGAAATAATTTCAGTGATTTCTGAGAACCTGGAAAGTAGCGATACAGGAATCAGCTATCTTTTCCGGGGCGGTCATGCATCGTGACGGGGTTCTATTTCGCCAGGATTTATTCGCAAAAACCATCTTAATGACCACTCGAAGGAATTTATGCTTGAACAACTTTATTACGAAAGAACCGAAAATATAGGAATCCCAATGAAGTACAGTAGCATCAAGGTAGAAAAAAAGGATGGCTATGTCATAGTCACATTGAATTGTCCCGATGATATGAATGCCCTGTCAAGGCCGATGGTTGCAGAGCTGATGGATTCTTTTACGCAAATTGAGAAGGACGGGTCTGTGAAAGCCGTTGTCATTACGGGAGGGAATTATATCTTCTGTGCGGGAATGGATCTGAAAGAGATGTCTTCTCTACCCGATGGGGATATAGATGACTACTTCGGTTCCATAACCGATTTCCTGAAAATGATATATTCGTTCAAAAAACCGGTCATTGCGGCGGTGGGTGGAATAGCCTTTGGCGGCGGATTTAATCTGGCTACCGTATGTGATCTCATCATAGCCTCCGAAGCGGCCATATTCGGCCATCCCGAGATTAAATTCGGTCTGAATCCACTTTTCGATCCCCTTAGAAGGATTGTCGGTCACCTCAAGGCTAAGGAGATTACCATGCTTGGTGATCCTGTCGGGGCGAAAGAGGCTGCAAAGATAGGACTGGTAAATAAGGTGGCGCCTCCTGATAAATTTATGGAAAAGGCGGAAAAACTGGCGAAGGAGATCGCGGGGAAACCGCCAAAAGCTATAGAAGCGGTCAAGCGGATATCGGATATCGTTCCCCGTCTTGATAAAAGCACCGCCCTGGAGTATGAATTTGAGACAACGGCGCTCCTCTTTTCAAGGACAGAGAGCAAGGAACATCTGAAAAGATTTTTAGAAGAGCTAAAATCGAGGAAAAAGAAATAAGTGTTCGCGTCTTACATTGAGTCTTCATCTTTTGGCAGTGAAGCAAAGTCTGTCAGTTGGTCCTTTCTCTTTTTATGCTGCAATTTTTTAAGGGCCTTGGCCTCGATTTGTCGGATCCTTTCCCTAGTTACACCCATCATGTCGCCCACCTCTTCGAGTGTAAAGGGTCCGTAGTTGCAGGCGACCCAGGTGCAATTACAAAAGGTTTCGCTCTTCAGCCACCATTCGCATATTTTGTCGTTGCACGGGTCCATTATAAAACTGCCCCTCTTTTTACATCTATATAAATTTATCAATGGATTGTTTCCTTTCTGATCATCGGGAAATACCGTCCCATCATATATATGGGCCTAATATAGTAACTGGTAGATTTCTTTGTCAATCATAAAACGAAATAAAAAGCAATAAAAAAAATTTGAAGTTTTAATTCTCAATTCTAAATTAAACATTAACCATTAAGCATTAAACATTACTTTAATACTCCATCCATTTTTGAAATGCAGTGAAATAGATTCCACTTCGTACATGAGATTCCTCGACAGATTTCAGGTGAGCGACCATCGATGCATAGGCCTTCAGCTGGGATCGGTATGTCTCTTTTCCCCGGTTGATAAATACCTCCAGTGTTTCATTCCCTTTCGGTCTCGCTGTCTTAAAATCGCATATCCACCAGCATCCGCCATCGAACACCAGAAGATCTATGATTCCGGAACGGAGATGGCTTTCCCTGAGAATATCTTCGATGGCAACCTCGGTCTTTACCACGGGGTTGTCCCTGTCAATCAGTCCGGCAATGAAAGGGGAACGCACAGTGGTTTCCGCTTCTTCCAGTATTTCAGGGGCCAGATGGGCTGCATGCTCCTTTGACACCCCCTTTTGTGAGAGCGCCATAGTCACGGACCGCTCAGATGGAAGAGGTCTGCCATCGATTGCTGTTTTTACAATTCCGTGGATAAGGGTTCCGCGCACCGATTCCGTCGAGGTGTCACCAGGTCTTTCCCCTGCCTCTCCGGCGGTTTCCGCATCATGGATCGTATCCGAATCCATGGAAGAGGGGGTTTCGACAGTATATGGCGGTCTTTCAGGTGAGAGGGTGTATGGTTCGGGAATGCCGGCATACTCTTGTTCCCTTTCCGGGGGGATGAAAGCGATATCGGGGTTAAAGGCGACATCGATGGTTCGTCCATTGGCAGGCGCTTCATCGATATTTTCATGTTTCATGACGAAGCTGAGGACGCTTTTATCGGGTACAGCGATCATCTCATCCCTCAGGCTTGCGATTCCGCTCATGATCAGTGTATGTCGTGCCCTCGTGGCGGCGACGTAAAACCATCTCTTGGCCTCTCCCCATTTTCGATTCCTCCTCAATTTACGCAGCAGGTTATAGGTTTTTGATGATTCCCCCGTGCGGTAATCCGTTCCCATTGCCATAATATGCTTCCCACCCGTTCCCGGCATCCTCTCCAGCAGATAGGGAGGGGGTGTTGTGGACCCGCTGGCAAGGGGTTTCCAGTCCATGAAGGGGATAAAGACGATATCGAATTCGAGACCCTTCGCCCTGTGGATGGTCATCAGCTGGACGGCAGACTGCGACGCCCGGGGATCGGAAGGTTCATAGATAGAATCTATGACCCTTTCCAGGTTATTCAGCGTATCCTGAGGTATCCCACGTTCCACATCTTCAAGGATCTGGAAAAAACGCAGGCAGTTGGAAACGCCGGCCATTCCGTAAAGACAGGAGGTCTTTCTCGGGCCGTCGAGGTCTTCCCAGAACCTCTTTACGATCACTCCCATGGGATCCCTCCCAAGCCTGAGGAATGCGCGATCGCATGCCTGCAGGAGGCCTTTCATTTCGGGCTTTGATGTTGCGGCAAGGCGTATCTTTTCCATCCAGCTTTCAGGACTTTCGGTGGCCGTTTCGTGAAGGGTTTTTATGTCAAACCATGACCAGGGGGATCGAAGGAGAGAGGCAAAGGCGAGGTCATCATGGGGATTGGCAAATGCCCTTGCCGCCTGGATGAGGTATCTTACTTCGGGCCTGTTTTTAAGGACGAGGCCTTCTTTTACCTGCAGGGGAACGTCTTCATCCTTAAAGGCCCTGAGATATCTATGAAGCCGGTTCCTGGTAAAAAGGAGTATGGCTATCGATTTTTCTCCGCCCGTCTCTTTCAGGATCTCCTTCGTCTTCCGTGCAAGCCACAGGGCTTCCATGTCCTTTGCCCGTTCCCTGTCTTCATCGTGGAAAAGATTGAGGGAAATGGCGGTAGCTTCGTCCCTTTCGTCTTTCGGCGCCGAAGGGCTGAAGGGCACCTCATCGGCGTCATAATCGGGGTTTGTCATGACCGTGGCGCCGAAGAGATCGTTTATCCATTCTATGAGTTGTTTCGTAGATCTGAAGTTTGTCTTCAACTGATGATTTGAGAGGGGAAGGGTGCCATGCCCGGACAGGGGAATCCCCCCTTTCGCCTCAAGAAATAATCGGACCTCGGCATTTCTGAAGGCGTAGATAGGGCTTACTGAAAAAGTAAAATACCTTGACAATATAATATGTTACGTGTATATATTGAGG